>Ga0099364_10004780_pt1 | contig 20431 bp, 18 predicted proteins | sample TergutTh196P3_FD_73070 | JGI IMG/M metagenome (GOLD analysis project Ga0099364, IMG submission 73070) | Microcerotermes parvus P3 segment gut microbial communities from Pointe-Noire, Republic of the Congo - Th196 P3 | ecosystem: Host-associated > Arthropoda: Insects > Digestive system > Gut ... | reverse complement strand
CGCCTGCTCGATTCTTTCGTCTGCGAAAGTGAGCGAAGATTCGGAGTCATCAATGACGTGAACACGAGAGCAGTCCGCACCCAAGTCTTCCAATCGTGGCTTGATTGTGTCGGCGAGTCCGTCTTCTGCTGTCTGGAAAATCACGTTGGACGGCTCGCAAGTTGTCTCGCCGAGTGTTGCGCGTCCTCTCGTTAAGTCTGCGGCGATTGCCAACATCATGCTCGTTTTGCCACAACCGGGGTCTCCTTGCACGATTGTGATTTTGCCGAAGGGTAGGTAGGGTTTCGCAAGCCACGTGACTTGCTCCGGTTGGATGTCTTCCATGTTGATGAGTTTTAGGTTTGTCATAAAGTACCTCCTGAAATTTTTGACTTTGATTCGTCAAGCTGCCTGCCGACGGGCGAAGCCCGCCGCACCGCAGCTCTTGTTTGGCAAAAAAACACGCCACCTTGTAATAAGGTAACGTGTTAGTTCCGAATTTGTTTTACTTCTGCTCTTCCTCATATTTTTCGTAAACCGCCCTAATGTGTCGCATTCGTTTAAGTACTCCACTGTGATTTTTGTAACCCAACTTCTCGGCGATTTCCTCGTAGGGGTAGCCGTTCGCTCGCATAACTAAAATTTCTTTGTCCTTATCAGACAGCCGAGTCTTGAACCGCTCCCAATAATCGGCAGACTCAACATCGACCGCAATATCGGTCAGAGCAACAGCCTTTCGGTGGAGTGAGTGGGTCGGGTCAGCCAAACATTCCTCAAGCGACACGATTTTGATTTTCGTGCGGGTTCGATACCACTTTCGCTCAAAGTCAATTCGCACGCGGCTACGGCGAATCTCAAAATCTTCGTCACACGGCAGTTTCTTCACCGCATCGAGGATTGGTTGCCAATTCTGCTCTGCGATTCCGCGCTTGACAACAACTGCCATGACTTCTTTGACGTAATCCGACTCGAACAACGGTACGTCTTCCTCGAATGGTCGGTCTAACAAAGCTGTCATTCCCCACCCCGTCACTTCTTCGACAAGTCTACTCCATAATGGCAGTGAGTAGGACAGTTTCCACACCGGGCAGAAACCTGTGTAATCCTCTTTCCACCCACGAAATCCGAAATGCGGGAACACAAGCGCGGATGTCGCGTCGGCAACTTCATTGATGAACTGGTCGCTCTTTATAGTAGCGACAAATTCGGGCGATTGCATGATTTTGCTCAGATTGCGTGGGAGTTTGCGGAGTGTCGGGCAACAGGTGATGTAGGCTTCCGGGAGGAAGTAGACCATCGGGAGATAGCGAAGATGGCTGTCTGGTGGGAGTTTGAGCGTGGTCATGTGGTGGCTCCTTTCTACGGGTTTAGTGGGTTCTAATAATTAACGACACGAAGACGGTCTCATTGTTCCTGATTTCTGAAAATTTCTTTTCAACACGGAGGTTTTGATTGATTGCATTAATAAACGACACGCGAACGGTCATATTGTTCCTATTTTAACAAATTATTTTTGAAATGTCAAGGGGCAAAATAAATTTTGAGAAATCTTAGAAAAAGTCAAAAGAAACCGTTGACAATTCCACGGGGATGTGGTATGATTGAAAGAGGTGTGAGAGGAGGGTGAGAGTGTGACTGATGTTCAACGGAGAAAGGCGGCGGCAAAGTTTGCGGCTGAATGGAAAGACAGAGGAAGAGAACGTGCGGAGTGTCAACCGTTTTGGTTGTCGCTCTTGCGTGATGTGTGCTGTGTTGCGATGCCAGAGAAACACATCGTTTTCGATGAGCCAGTGGAACTTGATAACAAAAGTTTTATCGACTGCATTATAAATGAAACCCGCGTACTTATCGAGCATAAGAGCCTTGGCGTTGATTTAAGCGCGAAGTCAAAGCAATCCGATGGCAGTATGCTCACACCTTATGAACAGGGCAAGCGTTATGCAGATTGGTTGCCGCGTTCAAAGCAACCGTTTTGGATTGTTGCTTGTAATTTCAGTGAATTTTGGATTTATGATATGGAAAATCCAAAAGCCGAGCCCGAAAAAATCTTGCTTGAAGATTTAGAACACGATTATCACCGCTTGAATTTTCTCGTTGACGTTGCAAGTGCGAACGTGAAGAAAGAAAAGGCAATCTCGTTGGAAGCGGGAGAACTTGTCGGAAAGCTATATGACGAACTCTTAAAACAATACAAAAATCCCGAATCACCCGAATCGCTCCGCAGTCTTAATATGCTGTGCGTTCGTCTTGTTTTCTGCTTATACGCCGAGGATGCGGGAATTTTTGGTAGTCGTACTCAATTTCGTGACTACATAAGGAAAGTTGCCACGAAAGACATAGAAGATGTACGATGTGCCTTACTCAAGCTATTTAACGTGCTGAACATTGAGAGAAAAGACCGTGACCCGTATATGAGAGCGGATTTGGCGGCGTTCCCGTTTGCTAATGGTGGACTTTTTGACGATACGGTTGTTGAAATTCCGCATTTCAACGACAAAATTGTGAGTCTTTTACTGCAAGATGCCGCCGATGGATTCAACTGGAGCAAAATCAGCCCGACGATTTTCGGCGCGGTGTTTGAAAGCACGCTTAATCCCGACACGCGCCGTGCGGGAGGTATGCACTACACTTCGATTTTGAACATTCACAAAGTAATTGACCCGCTGTTTTTGGACGAGCTAAAAGCTGAATTAGAAGAAATCAAATCAAAAAAACAAAGGGGTACAAGAAATAAGAGTTTAACGGCGTTTCAAGAGAAACTGTCGGCTTTGTCATTCCTTGACCCTGCTTGCGGAAGCGGAAATTTCCTTACCGAGACATACATCTTTTTACGGCGGCTTGAGAATGAGGTGCTGAAACTGCTCTATGATGATGGGCAAATTGTCCTTGACACTGGTAAAATCATCAAGGTTTCGATTGGACAGTTTTACGGCTTTGAAATCAACGATTTTGCCGTTACTGTCGCTAAAACCGCCTTGTGGATTGCTGAATCTCAGATGATGAAAGAAACAGAGGACATTGTTAATATGAACCTCGACTTTTTACCATTGCGTTCATATGCGAACATCATTGAGTGTAATGCGTTGCGGATTGATTGGGAAGAGTTTGCTCCGAAAGCGCAGTTGAATTACGTTATGGGGAATCCACCGTTTGTAGGGTTCACCTATATGACTGCAAGACAAAAGGAAGATATGGAGTTGGTTTTCCCGAAAGTCAAAAATCTGGATTATGTTTCGGCGTGGTATATGAGGGCAGCGGAGTACATTCAAGGCACGAAAATCGAGTGTGCATTTGTTTCTACGAATTCGCTCTGTCAAGGTGAGAGTGTTCCGACATTGTGGAAACGCTTATTGCCGAAAGGCTTGGTAATTAACTACGCTTACCGTACTTTTGTATGGGACAGCGAAACCAAAGGCAAAGCCGCCGTGCATTGCGTGATTATTGGGTTTTCGCTGTTTAATCGCAAAGAAAAGTGGATTTTCGATAATGAAGAGGTAATCGCTGCCAATAACATCAATCCTTATTTGTTGGACGGTGAGAATATTATTGTTGAAAGTCGTTCTAAAGCGATTTGCGATGTTCCGGCAATGGTTTATGGTAATAAGCCTGCCGATGGCGGAAATTTAATAATCGAAGAGGCTGACTACGACGATTTTATAAACAAAGAACCATTGGCGAAAAAGTACATCAAAAAGCTGATTGGCTCTACCGAGTATATAAACAACAAAAAAAGATACTGCTTATGGCTTGTGGAAGCCGACCCTGCGGACTTGCGGAAGATGCCACTCGTAATGGAGCGTATTGAAAAGTGCCGTCAAATGCGGAATAACAGCATAGCTGCCGGGATTAGGAAATTTGCAGAAACTCCTACGTTATTTGCTCAAGTCACACAACCTCAAGGAGCAGATTATATCGTTGTCCCGCGCGTTTCGTCCGAACGGCGCGACTACATTCCTATAGGGTTTTTGACTGCTGATGTCATCGTAAATGATGCTGTCCAGATAGTACCTAACGCTACGATTTATCATTTTGGAATCCTTACTTCAAGCGTTCATATGATATGGATGAAGATGTTTTGCGGGAGATTAAAGAGCGATTTCCGTTACTCAAGGGATATAGTTTATAATACCTTTCCGTGGATTGATGTCACTGTTCAACAGAAATCGGCAATTGAAAAGTTGGCAGAGGCTGTTCTTGAAGCACGCAAACTGTATTTAGACAAAGGCAACAGTCTTGCAGATTTGTATGACCCTCTTACTATGCCAAAGGATTTAAGAAAGGCTCATAAGGCTTTAGATAAGGCTGTTATGAAGTTGTATGGGTTTTCGGCAGGCACGAGCGAGAGCGAGGTTGTGGCTGGGTTGATGGCGAGGTATCGGGGGTTGGTGGGAAAATGAATACTAACAAATGTATATTCTGCCTAACAGAAAGCGGTGATTTTAACACTATTGAACACATTGTGCCGGAATCCCTCGGAAATAACGATGACATTTTAGAAAAGGCGGTATGCGATAAGTGCCAAAATTATTTTGGAACAGAGATTGAACATTATATTTTAACTAAAACACCATTCGCTTTTTGGAGAACTTTAGCGGGAATTAAAACAAAGAAAGGCAAAAAACCGCATTTTAACCTTTCTCAATTTAAGAAAGGGCATAGAAGAATTGATGATTACCACTCTATTACAGATAATAACATTATTATTCACCCTGCCGATGGGGAATCCATTGTCGAAATAGAAATTAACGATGAAGATGTGTATTTGAAAGTTCAGTCAGGAGAAAAATCTAACTTTAAGTTAGCCCTTACTCCTAAAATGCTAATATATATTGGACGTTTCCTCGGTAAAATGGCATTGGAATATTGGTATATGAATTTCGGCGAAAAAGTCTTTTCATCTCAATTTGATGAATTAAGAACTTATGTAAGGTATGGAACAGTAAACTCTATTTATCCAGTTATGCTTAGCCAACTCAATAAAAATCTATTGAATTATAAAGCAGTTGATGAATTCACAGAGGAACGTATATTGTATAAATATTCATTTTTTGAAGACGAAAACTCTGGAATGATTATATTTAATTTCGATATAGGCAGCGAAAGATATAGTATCGTTATGAATTGCAAATTCCCTAAAGGAGAGGATTTTTCAGAACAAATCATATTTAGTCAATTACAAGATGTAAAGGGGTTGCCTCAAATACTGTTTTATGATAACATTAATAAAGGATAGAAAAACATTATATTTATAGAGAATTAGCGGATAGATTGTAAGGATATATGAAATCGGTTGAGGCGATTAATGATGGCTAATACACAACCAGTAAACGTATGGTTATCGGAAAGGCAAGAGGCACTATGATTTTTATAAGTGGCATACATGGTTCGGGCAAAACTTACTTCTGCAAGCAAGTAAAGGAAAAACTTGGTTGTTTAACATACTCTGCCAGTAAACTAATATCGGAACGAAAGCAATTAGAGTTTACTTCTGACAAGCTAATCCCCGATATAGAGGATAATCAGCAGCATTTGTTGTCGGCAATAAATGAGTTAAATGCTATAAATCCCGTTTACTTACTTGACGGACATTTCTGTTTGCTTAACGGCGAAGGTAAGATTACGAGGATAGAGCAATCAACATTTATTTCGTTAAATCCCGAAGCCCTTGTGCTTATTACAGAAGAACCCGAAATCATCGTCAAACGGTTAAACGAGCGCGACGGAACAAAACGCGATAAAAATGAAATTCTTTTATTTCAAGAGGAAGAATCCGCATATGCCACGGAATTATCTGTTCTATTAGGAATACCGTTGCATATTTACAATGAAAGCAATGATTTAAATAATACACTTGAATTTATTCAAGTTCAAATGAGGAGGATACAAGATGCCCGGTAAGTTTGAATGGCAACCATTTAGCAAAGTTAATTTATCAGATGTTTTCTTTGACACTTTGAAATTCGATTATCCTGAATTTCCACAATGGTTTCAAAAAAAGGCAGATAATAACGAAAACGCCCTCGTTTTTCACGATGAACAAGGTGTGGGTGCATTTGTTTACTTAAAGCGTGAAAATGAAGAAATAGAACTTGAAAGCCAAACTTTACCCGCTGTATCACGATTAAAAATCGGTACATTAAAACTCGCTGACCGTTATCAAAATCAACGGCTTGGCGAGGGAGCTCTTGGTGTATCCCTGTGGTATTGGCGAGATATTGAAGCAGAAGATGTATATGTTACTGTATTTGAAAAGCACAGTGAATTGATACGTCTTTTTGGACACTTTGGGTTTCTTTTAGTTGGAAAGAATAAAAGGGGTGAGTGTGTTTATCTCAAAAGTCGAAACAACCTTGATTACTCTGACCCTTATAAGCCGTTTCCGTTTATATCGCCTAATTTTGAAAAGGCAGGCATTATACCGATAAACGATCATTTTCACGATAAATTATTCCCTTATTCAGAACTTAAAGGTAACAACAATGAAATTATAGAGGAAACGGCAGGGAACGGTATAACAAAAGTTTATATTGCTACTCCTTCCACGTTTATGAATTACGGCGTTGGAGAACCTATATTTATTTATAGAATACACACCGGAGTTGGACAAAAAACATATAAATCCGCAGTAACGTCATATGGTACAATTACTAAAATTGACGTTGTTAAAAATGGAGGGGTAGTAAAAATTTCATTAGACGAGTTTGTGAAAAATGCAGGTAATAAAACTGTTTTTACCGCCGAGGAGCTAACAGCAACTTTTAATCAAAGCAAGAACATCGTTATGCTTGAACTCGTTTATAATGGATATTTTGGGAAAGGTAAAAATGTTAATCATCGCAAATTAGATGATTCAGGATTGTTTACCACCTATCCGTATAACATTGAATATTCATCAGAACAATTCAAGAGAATATTAGAAATGGGTGATAAAAATGTGCAAAATGTTATTGTCGATTAACCCTCAACACGTTGAAAACATTTTGAACGGAACAAAACAATTTGAGTATAGAAAACGTTGTTGCCGTCGTACCGATGTTGATACAATTGTAATTTATAGCACTTACCCCGTTATGAAAGTTGTTGCTGAGGTAAGTGTGGAAGAAATAATTGTGGATACTATAAAAAAGGTTTGGAATAAGACAAAAAATTACGCAGGAATATCCGAGGAATTTTTTCTTGAATATTATGAGGGTAAAGAACAAGCGGTCGCTTATAAACTTGGGGTAATTAAAAAATTCCCCAAGCCAAAAAAACTCTCCGACTTTGGTGTATCGCACCCGCCACAATCGTTTATGTATATTTACAATACATCTAAAAACAACAAAAGAAAATAGAACTGCTCCTGGAAAATCAAGTTGAATCGGGTTTGGGCATCCCGATTGTGCGAGCATGATGGCAATTAAAAATTGCCATCTCCTCTTCACCGCAGTTACCCAATAAATGAAATGAGCGAAAAGTCCTGTTTTTTAATACCCATCAGTGCAGGACGAAATGGGTAATGGGTGACGTACTTTAATAGACTTGCACGCTACAAAAGAATGAATTTTCGAAAATAAAATCCCCACCTTTTTAGGTGGGGATTGGCAAAGACACACTGCTCTAATCTCTTAATTTCTTTGGTGCAGGTTTGGTGCAAGTTTCCCGCTACAACCTGCTAAAAGTTAGAGTAACCTGCGAAAGGTGTACTGCCGTAAACCCGCATAAATACTCACAAAAACGGAACTTGGGATAAGTTAGAAGAAGCGTTCGCCCGTTTTCAAATCCTGTCACTCAGATTCCCTCAAATCCGCTTGTAGAGCGGATTTGAGGGGTTATATCTAACTCAAAAAACACCGTCGGGGGCTTATCGGGGGTTTACTTCTCAAAACCCGCTCGAATTACCCTATCGCTTGGACGGGAGGTGCTCCGAGAATCCCGACAACCTTGTCCATACTTGCCGCCTGTGCCGCTTGGAACATTTTGGCATATATGTTCAAAGTTGTACTTGCCTGCGAGTGCCCTAAATTCTGCTGAATCGTCTTGATATCCACGCCTGCGAGTACTTGCACGGAGGCGTTCAAGTGACGTAGCGAATGATTCTTGCGGTAGGTAATACCCGTTCGCTTGCAGAACCGTCCAAAGAACAATGCGGGTGCATTGGCTTGCCTTGCCATTGCGTGAAAAGCCTGTGGTTATCGACAATTTCGTCATTGACATCGCTGATTTTCTCGACCCACAAATCGCCGATTTCTTCTTTCAGCTTAGCTTGATGTTGTCGGTATTGCTTAACCAACTCGACAAGCTCTGTCGGAAGTTTCAGACTGCGATACCCCGTCACGGTTTTTAGCGAATCCGTGTACACGCCTTTGTTTCTCGTGTACAGAGAAGCCCGTTGAAAGCTGACGATTTCCCGTTCAAAATCGAAGTCCTTAAACTCCAATCCGAGCAGTTCTCCTCGACGTGCGCCTGTATAGACTGCAAGCATAAAAAACAGCACATAGTGCAGATTTTTCGGCTCTTCACGGCTCAAGAGTTCGAGGATTTTTTGCGTTTCCTCGACGGAGTAAATGCGGACTTCTTTCGCCTTGTCTTTAGGCAACATCACGTTTTTACAGGGATTGTTCGAGATAATCTGCATACGCTGAGCGTACTCGAAAATACTCGAAGTGAACGCAATGTGATTGCGAATGGTTTTCGCTGAGAGCGCGCCTTTGCGGTAACGGTCAAGCCGCTCGCCCGATGACATTTCGGTGACAAACCACTGAATATGCCGGGGTGTAATTTTGTCCATACGGAGGTGTCCAATCGCCTTGAACACGCGTTTTGAGTAGTTTTGATAGTTCTGCAACGTACCCGCTTTGAGGTTGTTTGGAGCAGTTTCTGTCAAGTATTGAGTAGCAAAATCTTGAAATTTTACCACCGCTACCACCTGCCCTTTCAGGCATTCCTGCTCGAAAAGAACCGCTTGACGTTGCAGTTCTTTTTGAATCTGCCGCTCCGTCATATTTTCAGGAGGTCTCCATGTGAACGACTGCCGAACCTGTTTTCCGTTGGTGTCGTAACCGCACGACACACGAATTTTGTACGCGTTTCCGCGTTTTTCGATGTAAGCCATAATTTTAATCCTTTCATTTGTCAAGCAGCCTGCCGCCGGGCAAAGCCCGCCGCACCGCTGCTCTTCTTTGGCATTAAAACACGGCATATCTTCACTTGACATTATACCACGTTTTTTGCGGCTTGTCAAGCGAAGTTATGCCGATTTATTAAATTTTTCTAAGTTGTTGTAATTTCGAGTGTTTTGTGTTACAATTAAAGTTGAGAAAAATCCCCCGCTGAATAAAGAAAACCAAGTCAGCGTTTCGGTGGTCTTGTTCCCCTCGCCGTAGCATTTTCGATTTTAGACTCCTCACCGTCAGCGTACTTCAACCCATTGCGAATATACACCGACTGTGCCCTCTGCTTTTCCTCATCGACCAGACTTTGAACGTAAGTCCCGCCTATGACCTTTTCAAGAGTATCAAGAGTGTCAACAGTATCACGGAGCTCTTGACGTGACAATGACATCGACTCTTCGAGTTCCGCAATCTCGTTTTCGTTAGCGGTAAAGAGTTGAGGTATCCGCGCGTAATTCTCGGCAGTGACTTTGTGTTCAGCCAAGAACGCTAAATCGGATTCGTCCTCACCGTAAAACTTGAAGCACCGTTCGGCTTTACTATAAAGGTCACGGTAGAAGTCCAACTCCGATTTTAGTTCGGCGATTTTGCTATCCTTGTCAGCAACCGACTTCTCCAACCTCACAAAATCATTCCGTAGACTTCCGAGCGTGACCCCCTCGTTGATTTTCCTGTTCAGACTTGCCAACTTATTAAGTTCCTCACAATTCTCCCACGAAAACGGTTTCTTTTTTCGCAGTCGCTTCATCGGCAGCACCCCGGCGGCGAATACGACGGTGTAATGTCGGACAGTTTTCTGCACCATATAATAAGGAGTGTCTTTGTCGGCAGATTGAATTTTGTTATCGATGTCGGATTCAAACCTCCGCTTGTACTCCAACCGATTTTTGATTGCCTGCTCCGAGTAGTCCTCGCCAAGCGACTTCAAACGAATGAAGTTAGTTGCGTATTTCGGTTTTACCGCAACATACTTCCCACACTTAACCTCGCACCCCGACTCCCGCAACCTCTCCAACACCTCATCATAACTTTGCGATTGCATAATCGACTTGTCGAGCAAGTCACGCAAAGTTTCGCGGTGAGGATTCTCTTTTGGCTTGTATGACTTTTCGATTTTGCGAATCTCGTCAACATAAATCTCCTGCGCCTCGAACCCATTCCCGGTTTCACGATGAGGAATGTTCAAAGTTGCGAGTTGTGCTAAAACAAAACTTTGTTTGTCCGAGTCTGAATAAAAAAATGATTTCCACGGCGAACTCTTCTCCGCAATCAACTTTTGTTTTTCAGTCTGGAGCAGAGCATTCTCAAATTCCAACCGCTCGACATTCTCCATAGTGATCTCGCCGACAAAAGCCCCACGCTCAAATGCCGCCAACAACTTCTTCGCATCTTGCGCCTCCTTGTAATCGGGAACGCTACGATGAACTGATTTGTCGTTTTTTACTTCACGCTCAAGCCCGTGATGTTGCAAAATGCCCTCCATAATTTTTCGTTCGCTGTCCTGCCAAGCAACAAGACGATTTTGTTTCGCGCTCTTCGCCGTGAACCCTTGCTCGTCAAGTGCGGCTTTCATCGACACACCCTTGCTCAATCCTTTCTGACGACCTTGTGTGTAAAACGGAACAAAGTTGATATGAAGATGTGGAGAAGCTTCGTCTAAATGTTGACAGAGATTGAAGACTCGGAGGTTGGGGTTACGCGCCTGAAATCCTCGTGCGTACTCGTCCAACATCTTCTTTGCGAGTTCACCATTTGGACTTCCGACAGCGGCTTCTTTCATCGAGCCAAACTGCACGACCACCTCATAGTACGGCTCTTCACGCTTGCCCACGCAGATGTGATTGAAATAGTTGTGAATTCTACGACAGGGTTGTTTTTGTTTCAAGTTGTACTCCGTAACCGCCTCCGAAAATAATTCAGCATACGTCTCTTCAACATTTTGTCGGACGTAAGTCACATTGTCGCAAATCCTACTTGGGTCAACATTGCTTGCGATAATTTCACGATTGTTGTGTTCAATATTTGCGTTGCCTGTGCTTGCTTTTCCAAGCACGAAACTGGTTGATAGTGATTTCATTAAATCGCTCCTTTCAAATTGTGTGCAAAACCATTCATTTGGGGATTATGGAACCCATTACCTGTATTGCACGCCCCTTTCAGGGCTTGCAATACAGGGTGTTCGCACCGCTCTCTTAATGGGTTGGTGAGGATTCCCCAAACCCCTCTTGTGTTGCTCCGCAATCGGGAGAACCCGCACCCTTTTTTATTTCGATTTGTGATTCTTCTGCCACGCAAGTTGTGAAAAATAGTCCGCTGGCGTGTTCTTACTCATGCGGTTGTGCATGGCGAGCAACTTCAAAACTTGCATAAGTTCACGGTCGTAATAGTAGATGACGAACGTGTTGTCATCGGGATTTTTCGCCTCGTTGAATCTGCCGTACTTGTCGATTTGTTCTTTCAGTTTGGTTGCCTCAAGGCTGAATTGTGTTTCGCCGACTGTCGCTTCCGTGGCGATGAAGTACAGCAGAGTTGAGTAAAGCGAGTTGAACAAGTCCGGGGCAAGTGTGAGTTTTTTCGTGGGTCGGTTGGGTTTAGTCATTTTTGAAAATTACCTTTATTAAATTTTTAGTCTGCGTTTCAAAGAGTATCAAGACGGTACTATGCCGTGATACGGTTCCCTTGACACTCTTCAATTTCAGCGAAATACGCTTCAACCGGAATCTGCCAGAACCACTGACTGCCTTTCTTGAAAGTGTCAACATTGAGTTCCGACTTCGCACGTTTCAGAGTTACAAGTGACACACCATCATCACGTGCTTCCTCTATAATGTCATTCGACGCGACTGCCTCGCCTCCCGACAACATCGTGAGAATAATCCGTTTCGCCTTGTCGTGTTGACTTTCTTTTTGAGGTCTGTCACACATCACGTTATCAACTGTTGCCTCGCATTCACCGAGCCAACTAAACCCAAGCGATGGGTGTAACTCAAAAGAGAGTGACTTGCCCGGCGGAGCGAGATTGCTCTTGTCTTGCACGACTGCACGGGTGTGTTCGCCGATTTTTCCGACAACAAGAACACTACGTGCGGCGGCGTAAATGTCAATCGAGCCAAGCCCACGATACTGCGATTTACCGCCTGATTTGTTAAGATGTCCGATTATGCAGACCGCACACCCCGTTCGTTCAGCGACTGCCGCAAGCGATTTCAGCTTTCAAAGCGGGACGAACACCGTCGGCGGAGTTCATACTCGCACCACCGAAGTACGCTTGAGCCGGGGCGGGGAGCCCCCGCTGGCATTTTGCCTACAGTGGGTTGTGATATTCAACACCGTAGGAGAATTGCCCGCCCGGGCTCCGGGCTCGTCGATGACGTGGACTCGTGAGCAGTCTGCGCCCAAGTCTTCTAACCGTGGCTTGATTGTGTCGGCGAGCCCGTCCTCTGCTGTTTGAAAAATCACGTTGGCGGGTTCGCAGACGATTCCGCCGAGTGTTGCACGTCCTCGTGTCAAGTCAGCAGCGATTGCCAACATCATGCTCGTCTTCCCACAACCGGGGTCTCCTTGCACGATTGTGATTTTGCCAAAAGGCAGGTAAGGTTTTGCAAGCCACGCGACTTGCTCCGGTTCAACATCGCTCATGTTGATGAGTTTTAGGTTCGTGTTCATTTTGAAGTTTCCTCTCTTAAAATGGTTGATTGTTTTGTGTCGGGATACTTTCTTAATCGCCCCCGATTCGCCCGGGCGATGCAACATAACCGTGTGCGGCGGGTTATTTGATTTTTGTTTCCTTATAATAAAAGGTCAGAGGTCAGGCGAAATCGGGGGGGGCCTGTAAAAGAATTACTCCTATTATAAGAGGACAGAACTTAGTCGAATGTTGACGTTTTGAAAAACAATTTTGCCCCTCATACAGAAAGGTCAGAAGCCGAGCGAAAGTACCCCCTCCGAAAGAAAAAATTTTGTTTCTACTATAAGAGGACAGAAATCGGACGGAAGTACCCCCCTCTAAGAAAAAATTTGCTCTCACTATAAGAGGACAGAACTCAGCTGAAAGACTACCCAACAAAACCACAAAATTTTCAAGGCGTTTTTGATGTAACTTTGTGCATTTTCACTAAACGTCGCTTGAACGCCGGGTTTAAAGCGGTTTAAATAACCGTCACGTTGTCACCTGTCACGATTTTATGCCCCCTCATATTGAAAGGTCAGAACTCAGCCGAAAAAACACCCAACAAAACTACAAAATTTTCGGGCGATTTTTGATGTGATTTTGTGCAATTTCACCAAATATCGCTTGAACGCCGGGTTTGAGGTATCACACGAGCGAGTCATTGCAAAAACAAAAAAGGCTGTCGCTCTCATGTGAACTCTTTTCAGAAGTCCGATTCAGGTGACAACCTTTATTATTACTGCATAAGAAAAAGCCCGACAAATAGCAACAACAAAGTTGCCGCTTGTCGGACTCGTAGACATTAGCAGTCAATGACTGCTACGGACTCGGTAAGGGGGTGATTACGCACCATTGATATGCTACTGCCCGCCTGTGTCGTGTTTGTACTAAACGGTGGTGGTCTTGATTCCCCATACCGCAGCCGTTGTAAAGGCGTTCTCATTTCAAACGCTGTTGTGCAGATTCCGTGAGGATATGGGTTCGCTGTCCGTGGATAGTAGACCGTTCCGATATTCAATTTTTGAATGGCGATAACCCCATTATAGCAGAATTTTGGCGGCTTGTCAATAGGGTTTCGCCGAGGTGAGGCGTATTTCACCCACCTCGGCGCATTTTTTTTGCAAGATTGCCTATTCATGCAGTTTGACGGAATTTATCATTTCCCGGTTACGCTTCAATAGTATCAAATCGGTACTATGCCGTGATACGGTTCTCTTGATACTCTTCAATCTCAGAGTAAACTCTCTTCTAATGCTAACTGCTACGAATATAAATGAATTTTGCTCACCCTTCAATTATCATCACAAGGCACAAACACCGTAAACTTCATACCACTACCATCCTCGTTAGGAGCAAAAGAAAACTTAATTTCCAAAGAATTGAGAATTTGCTTAATGATGTACAAACCCAATCCATTAGACATATCAGTTCGCTTTTCGCCTGTGCGAAACGGTAAAAGCGCGTCTTCCAATTCTTCCTTTGTTAAAGGGATGCAAGTGTTTTCAACAGCCAGTGCTTTTATTCTCTCGTCATATTTAGCACTAATTCTACCATTTGTGGAGGTATAATTTACTGCGTTTGAAAAAATATTTGACAAGGCATGAGAAAACATTTTAATTTTGGTGTTAACGAATAAATTTTCAGGTATATCGACAAAATATTCGATTTGTTTTGATTTAGCAATCACTCTGTAAAGCGGATAAACATTCGCTATTAATTCGCTTAAATTGTGAGATTCGATTTTGTCGCTATAATCCGGGCTTAGGTTTAGAGATTCTTTAGTGAGTACGATAGCTTTATCCAAAAATAATTTGCATTCACCCAAATACTTAGATGTGTCATTGCAATAAGGTGGAACGTCATAAATAATCCCCTCGATGAGTGCATTTGCAGAAGCTAAAGGCGTTTTAAGTTCATGCGAAACTGTGCGCAAGAAATCTATCTTTTTGTTTTCTGATTCAGTATAAACCCTCTTTTCTTTTTCGAGAGCAACTATAGTTCCTCGCAATTCGTCATATAAGTTGTTGATGTCCCTGCTTAATTCGCCAATTTCATCTTCGGTGGTTACGGGTATGACCACTTCCGGCTCAAGCAACGTCATTTTTGATGTAGCCTTTTGTATTCTACGAATGGGTCTGACAAAAGAGCGTGAAAATATGGAAGCAAGTATAAACGAAAATACTACACAAAACAATCCCGCGATAGGGTAAATGCTTATAATTACCTCTTTTGCCTCATTCAACGGTTGCAATGCGACAGTGATTTGTAACCGTCTCTGTTGCCCCTGCGCAAAGTAAATATATTCTAAACGCGCATCTCCGGCAAAAGGCAGTATTTCGACATCTTCGGGTGATATATTTACAACCACCTCTTTCTCTTCATTAGAGTCTTGGGTTATTTCGTGACTATATCCGTTTTCAAAATCCTGCTCTGATAAACTGCTACTTATACCGTAATGCAAGGATAGATTAAAAAACACAGCACCGTCCTCGTTGAATACATTTATTGCTGAAGCAGATGTTTCCCCCAATAAATCAGTCAAAATCCTTCTCTCGTCTAATTCCGTTTCGGCTTTTTCCAGTCGTTCAATAAATTGCACGGATAGTTTGTTATATTGATTTTCTTTATAATTTTTATAAAATCCGGGCAGCAAAATATACAAAGCCGTATACGCAATCAGCGTTATAAACAGCATCATAATCATGGTGATGATGAAAGTCTTCCAAAAGATATTCAACTTGACTCGTTTCATATTCCCTCCTGTTAAGACATATTTAATCTGTATCCGATATTCTTAACTGTCATTATAATATCGGAAGAAAGTTTTTTTCTAATGTTTTTTATGTGCGTATCGATAAATCGTTCATCGCAAATATACTCGTATCCCCAAACACCGTTGATTAGAGAATCCCGTGTAACTGCATTTCCTTTGTTTTCGTACAAGCATTTAATAATTTCGAGTTCTTTTGTAGTCAGCCTAATCTCCAACATATCCGAATCATACACCGAATACTTATCGAAATCAAAAACAAAACCTTGAATTTTAACTTGTGTTGTTGTGCTGTAAATCCGCTCCAAAAGAGCCTTGACTCGTTTTGCCATTACAACCGGAGAAACAGGCTTATCAACATATTCGTCTGCCTTGAGTTCAAAAGTGTTCAGTTGCGTGTACTCATCGTTCAAAGCCGTAAGAACAATTACGGGAACATTGTTGTTTTTTCGGATTTCAGCTAAAAAGTCAAGACCGTTCCCATCGGGCAACATAACATCGACTATCATAAGGCTTATGGTGTCATCAAGCATCCTTCGTGCTTCAGCAACGGTGTAAGCCGACAAGACCTCGAACGATTCCTTCTTTAGGAAATTCGCAAGCACATCATTTTGTACATGGTCATCTTCAAGAATAAGGATTTTCAAACTCATAACTCACAACCTCTCCCTCTTTTTTTCTTATTATAACACAAAACAAATTTAATTGCAATACGAGACGGCGTAGAAATGTGCAAAATCTACGCCGCTTCATATTTGCTTACCAGCGCGTTTGAAACCTCATGCTTACTGCGAAAACCTATGCTCACCGCCACCACCGCCGGGATTTCCGTCTACTGTAACTTCCTGTTGACCTTCAATGATTGCATCCTCGGGTATTCCGCCGCCGCCACCAGTCTCCGGAACAGCACCGTCAGGAATATTAGGGAATTCGCCTGCTGTTACGATTGGTTGGTCCTCGTCTGCAGGATTAGAGTCATCTACACACGCTGTAAGTGTAATTACAAGGATAGTAGCCAAAACCAACAGAACAAACCCATTTTTAATCTTAGACATTATTGGTTCACCTCACTTTCAATTAGATTTTTTCCGTCTTTAATCATAATTGTTCTTTGACACATCGCCGCAACAACCGGGTCATGAGTAACGATTATCAAAGTGTTTCCTTTTTTGTGAAGTTGTTTAAATACCCCCATAATTCTTTGCCCGGTTCCTTCGTCGAGCGCACCCGTAGGCTCATCGGCAAGAATCAGTTTCGGTTGATTCACAATCGCTCGTGCGATAGCAACACGCTGCGCCTCGCCGCCTGATAACTCTTTCGGGTATTTGTTCAGAAGTTTTTCAATGCCAAGTTCTTTTGATAAAACAACCACTCTTTCCTTGATTTGGCTTCTCGGAATTCTTTTCAATCGAAGTGGTAACGATATGTTGTCAAATGCTGTAGCCGACTCTATCAAAGCAAAATGCTGTAACACGAACCCCATATTATCGCGTCTGAAAATCGTCATCTTATCCCCTGATATTTTAGACATATCCACATCATTGAACGAATATCTCCCGCCTTCTAATCTGTCAATACCGGAAATGATGTTCAAGACAGTTGATTTTCCCGAACCCGATTTCCCCATTACGGCAATCATTTCACCGTTGTTTACACTTAGATTAAAATCTCTAAGAGCCTGTATTTTCTTTTTCGCACCATAGGTTTTCTTGATTTTTTCAAGTCTTAATAGTTCCATGACCATACCCGCCTTTATTTATTGATTTTGAAAACATGAGAAGTCAAAGTGCTGCTTTGACTTCTCAATACATTTTCAAATTGAGTAAAGTAAGCCGCCGTTAGTTTAATTTATTTTTCGTGGTGTTCCAACCACAGGGATTATTTGGGTTTTTACCAAACTGCCCAGCCCGTTCTTACAGGACTGTTACCGCCTCTTTGAGCGGTTGCTTCGGCATTTCTGAGTGCCGAGTGTTGCTGCCATGTGTAGCCCGTGGTGGTCTCAACAAGGGCATTAGCCTCAACTCTTCCGGTGAAGTTACGGCAAGTAGTGGTTATACCTGCTTGACTTCCCGATGTAAAGAAGGTGTACGTTATTGTAGCACCCGAAGCGGCTGCCGACACAGCCATAGTCACAGCCATTACAGCTGACAACGCGATTCCTGCGACCTTAGTTTTAATTTTAAACATATTTTTTTTACCTTTGTCCTTTCAGTTTTGGGCAGCTTACTTTTCTGCTCTGATTTTATGATACCACATCAATCTGTAGTTCGTATGGAGTTGATGTGGAGTTGGCGTGTAGTTTTTTCATGTCTTGCAAAGTTCGAGACGGCGATGAAAGTCCTCAATTATTCTTTTTCCCTTAATGCACTGCTTAAATCAAACTTGCAAACTTTCCGGCAACCGAAGATTCCCACAAACAACAGTAACACAAACATAATCAGCGGAATTACAACAAACGTGTGATTGCTTAACCCCATATCCAAATACTGATGATTGTAAAACGTGCGGAATAAGAAGAAAAATAGGATTGACGATAAAAAGAACATCATCAACGACTCAACGATTATAATCGCAAAAAGTTGTGGCTTAGTTATTCCGCTCATAATCAAGATACTGTACTTTTTCTTGTTTTCAAGCAACTTGTAGTAAGTTTGGATACAGAAAATCCCGAACAGTAAAGCGATTACAAAAAGTGTAATTGTCATGGTTGTCACCGCATCGTTTTTGAACTCCTCTACCATCTGAGCTGCTCCGCTTGTTTCATCGAATAACCTGAACTCATAAAGCCCATTCTGTTGCAAAATCTCATAAACCCTTTCAAGCGCATCTTCGGTATTATGCCTCTCTGATACAACCCTTGTATTCATTAATCGGGGCGTGCGATACATTGAAGTTTTGAAATCATCAACAACTTCATAAGTGGTTTCCACAAACGGAACGACCATATAGCGATTCAGAATTTGTCGTGCGTTGTTATTGTCAAAAAAGTAGCTTCCCTCCTCAAAAAAGCCAATTACTTTAAGCGTTAACGTAGCGTCAGAAGCAAAATGAGCATTAGGCAACTCATCGCCAATTTGATATAAGTCTCTGTACGAGCTCCCCATGATAACTGGAATAATCATGTTTTCGGAAGAGTGTACAAAAAAATCATCATCGGAAAAGTATTCTCCGGAATCAAGTGACACAAACGGTTCGGCACTGAACAATTCATCAACATAAAACGCTTTCAACTCTATAAAATCATCGTATATACTTGGTCTTCCCCATTCGTACCCATACACGAACTCATCTTTCCACGGTGGGAAATCATCTATCCCCCATGTTTCATCTTCAAAAGAAAGGAAAGAAACGGAATTTTCGATGTTATATCTAAATTGAAACAACGGGTCTGCTTTCAACTCTTCAAATGCCGTTTTGACGTTTTCGAGATTCTCTTTTGCGAAAACTCTTTGAAAAATTTCCGGGCTTGCACCAAGCGTAAGCTTATGAAAGTCTCTGCTACCATAACTTTCACTTGCATCTTTGCTTAACGAATCAGCAAGCACAAAATTAGTCAGCGTTACATTAATCGCAACACAGGCACAAGTGAACGCAAGAACGGTCAATACAAAGAGTCCTTTAGATTTGCCCAAAACGCTCTTTATTTCTTGCAGAATTATATCCAACATTACTTTGCTACCTCCCTTTTAAAGTATCACTTATGTTCACGCCTTCAGCAAGCCTAATCGTGAAGAAAGTTGTCGTTGCGCTTAATGCTAACAAAAAGATTCCCGTCACTATATAATGATGATGTGTAAGTGTTTTAATTGAAAATACGCTATTTTCAAATTGCGACAAAAAGAACATCGCAGCCACAATCAAAACAAAAGACGTTAGCGTAATTAAGAGATTTCGCATACTGTAACCGAAGATTAGATTACCTTTTGTCATGCCACACAATTTTTGTATTGACACCATATATTTTTGTCGTGATACAAAGAAAATGGTAGTAATCATCAGGCTGAAGAAAGCTGCTAAAAATGAGAACATAAACAGCGTTCTGTACATTCTCGACATTTCGTAAGAATACGTTGATTCATACTCTACGCTTCTTGTGCTGTACTGCCCCTCTGCATTGGAATTCATTTTTTGAATCACGGAATTAACCGTAGCGGAATCACTTGCATCAACGAAGTAAAGTCCTATATTATCTTCGTACTGAAGCAAATTAGGGAGGTTTAGATAAATAGTGACATCTAAAGCCGTTCCTGTACTTTCAAAAACACCTATCACTTCATACATTTTTTGATTATAGGCGTAGTACCTCACCCCATCTTCCAAGAACGTAATAGGAAGAATCCCAGAACCTACAACAACTGTCTGAGTTAAATTTGCGAAATCGGAAGATTCAAAGAAGCGTCCCGCTGAAATATAATCTGATAACCCGAATACATCAGAAGTTGCATAGACACCACGGATATTTTCTCTAATTCCCTCTGCCAGATTTCTGTATAACATAAATTCGCCGTTAATTTCGGGTATTATCAAGTCAACATCTTCCGGGGATTGGTACTCAGATAGATGAATGCCCTTAACGTTTTTAGAAAACATTCTGTTTTCTAAAAAGCTCTTTTCGGCTATTTGCAAATTATATCCGATTAGCACCAATACAAACAATCCGATGAAAAAAATTTGTAATGTGTACAATAAGTAAGAGCTTGAGAATTTTTTCATAATACACCTCCGCAATTTTCTTGAAAACATGAGAAGTCAAAGTGCTGCTTTGACTTCTCAATACATTTTCAAATTGAGTAAAGTAAGCCGCCGTTAGTTTAATTTATTTTTCGTGGTGTTCCAACCACAGGGATTATTTGGGTTTTT
>Ga0099364_10004779_pt1 | contig 20431 bp, 17 predicted proteins | sample TergutTh196P3_FD_73070 | JGI IMG/M metagenome (GOLD analysis project Ga0099364, IMG submission 73070) | Microcerotermes parvus P3 segment gut microbial communities from Pointe-Noire, Republic of the Congo - Th196 P3 | ecosystem: Host-associated > Arthropoda: Insects > Digestive system > Gut ... | reverse complement strand
TAATGCCCCCCCCCATAATCAATTATCAATTATCAATTATCAATTATCAATTGTCAATTATCAATTACCCCCCCCTCCCCCTTCCTCGCAAATCGTTGCCGCCCTCCAAATGGTTCCATATCAGATAAAATGCGGCAACCAAATCCTGCCTGCCGCTTATGTGTGCGGCGTCTGCACGCATCCTTCACAGCGTAAGAAAGGGATTATGAAGATATTAATGACTGAGGCAATGGCCGAAATGCGCCGTCGGGGATATGTCGTTTCCATCGTCATACCCGCAGAGCCTTGGCTGTTTGATTTTTACAAAAAATTTGGATATACGTTGCCATTAAACCGGTACATTTTACAATCCGCGACATCCACTTCCGCTACATCTGCTTCCGCTCGCGCGGATTTGCAATCCTCTATATTTGCCGAGTGCACATCAGCTCATTTTTATTATTTCGACCGCAAACAACGCGAACGACGGTGCACCGTATTACATAATGCACACGACTACGCATCTATCCTTCAAGACCTGCGCGCAGAAGGCGGAAACGCCTACATCCTCTTCAAAAACGACACGCCAACCGGAATGGCTTTTGTATCAAAAATCGAAGACAACACCCTCATTATCAAAGAGATTTTATATGAAACCACAACAGACATAACACTTCTTGCCACCCATATCTCCCGGCAATATGGAAGTGCCCCTCTATCCATGCGCATCCCTGCCTGCGCTCTAAATGATGACTGGGCTATGAATCCTGAAATCCATCCTTATGGATTAGCCTGCCTATTAGACCCTCATCAAAGCCTCTTCCTCTCCGATTTACACGTAACCCTCATGCTTGATTGAAGAATCAAAGTAAAAGGGAGACGTTTTTTTTTAAAAAAAGTCTCCCTTTTACAGGTTTTAAAAGGTATTAGTCTATAAGGCAAAAAGATTGTTTAGGTTATCGCCGCAAAGATGAGCATCTTTTTGCATATATGCAAATTTTTTTTTATATTATACAACATGTTTTTGGCGACTTTTTATAAATTTGCTTATTTTTCCGTAAAAAAAGTCTGGATTTTAACTTAAAAAGTGCATAAATTGCACGCCGTCAATTATATTTTAATGCCATCCCTTTGGATTCATCCACTATTTGGCCTTCGGAAAAAATTTCTTTCCCGTTTACATACGTTTTATAAATCGCATGGCGAAACGTAAAGCCTTCATACGGCGACCATTGACATTTATAAAATAGATTATCTTTTGTTACGGAGGTCGTTTTCTCCGGGTCGACTAATACCAAATCGGCGTAATATCCTTCGCGGATATACCCCCGCCGGTCGATGTGAAATAAAGTCGCTGGATGGTGCGCCATCTTTTCCACGACTTTTTCTTTTGTAAAAACATCGTCAGCCGCCATCTCAAGCATGGCAAGCAACGCATGTTGCACCATAGGGCCACCTGAAGCGGCAATCAGACAGGAACCTTCCTTTTCGGAAAGCAGATGAGGCGCATGGTCAGTCGCAACGTTCACAAGCGTATCATCATTGACAGCACGCCGCAAGGCATCGCGATCGGCAGCGGTTTTAACAGCCGGATTCCATTTAATCCGTGTACCGAGCGCCGGATAATCGGCATCGCAAAACCAAAGGTGAGGTATACATACCTCACCCGTTATTTTTCGCCCATTAAGCGCCCCGCGGTCGAGTAATGCTAATTCCCGAGCCGTCGACAAATGAAAAATATGCAGGCGCGTTCCAAGTTTGGTCGCCAAAGCAACCGCCTCCGACGATGAGGCATAACAGGCTTCGTCGCTACGTATCAGCGGATGAAACGTCATATCTAAATTTTCGCCGTACCGCTCAACATAATACGCCCGATTTGCCCGCAATATATCTTCTTTTTCGGCATGAACGGCAATCAAAAGACCTGTTTCGCTGAAAAAACGACGCATCGAATCCTTATCATCCACCAGCATATTCCCGGTAGACGATCCCAAAAACAATTTAATACCCGGTATCCGCTGAGGATCAAGTTGTTTCAAAAGATGCGCATTTTCATTTGTCCCGCCCAAAAAAAAGGAATAATTAGCAGACGACGTCTCAGATGCTTGCTTAAATTTCCACTCCAACTCCGCTAAAGTCGTCGTCTGCGGTTTAGTATTGGGCATATCCATATAGGAAGTGATTCCGCCGGCAACAGCCGCACGGCTTTCACTCCTGATATCCCCTTTATGCGTCAACCCCGGTTCGCGAAAATGCACCTGATCGTCGATAGCGCCCGGGAGCAACCATTTGCCCGAAGCATCCACGATCCTGATATCTCGCGGACAATCAGCTGGCGTAACACCCCCTTGATAAACGGCAGAAATCATCCCACCTTCTACCAATACACTCCCTGTAAACGAACGGCCTTCGTTTATTATCAACGCATTATTTATCAAAAAAGACATGTTATCTTAATGTGTAACAGGTTTTTGAGGATACTTCCGAAAAAGACTTCGCCATTTGAGTCGCAGTACGCCGAAAAAAGCCTCTCCGAAAATAGACGTATTCATTTTAGAATCACCCAGCACACGATTGACAAACACAATAGGCACTTCTATGAGTTTGAACCCGCATTTCGAAGCGGTAAATTTCATTTCGATCTGAAAGGCATAGCCGACAAAACGGATTTTATCAAGCTCGATGGTCTCTAGCACCTGACGCCGGTAGCATTTGAATCCGGCTGTCGTATCTTTTATGTTGAGCCACGTGATAAAACGCACATAGACAGAGGCATAATACGACATCCAGACGCGACCGAGCGGCCAGTTTTCAACTTTTCCACCCTTGCAGTAACGCGAGCCAATCGCCACATCAGCGCCCTGCTCCACGCAGGCGGCATACAGTCGCGGCAAATCATTCGGATTATGACTGAAATCGGCGTCCATTTCAAAAATAAAATCATAGCCGCGCGCAATCGCCCATTTGAAACCACAGATATAAGCCGTCCCCAGCCCTAATTTCCCTGAACGCTCTACCAAAAACAGCCGTTCCGAAAATTCCTGCTGTATCTGCTTGACAATATCCGCCGTCCCATCAGGCGACCCGTCGTCAATGATCAGGACATGAAAGGCCTTCTCCAAGCCAAATACGGCACGGATAATGCCTTCAATGTTTTCCTTCTCATTGTAGGTCGGTATGATGACTATGCTATCAGACATATATACGCCCTATCGTTTGCCCAATTCATGGTCGATGTAACCAAGACCATGCGCCCCGAAAATTTTGAATTTAGCTAAGATGGCGTTTGCATTATCTTCTTCCTCAACCTGTTCGTTGACGAACCATCTCAAAAACTCCTGGGTAGCCTTGTCGTTTTCGGCAATAGCCAAATCCATCAAGTCGTCGACAAGTTTTGAAACATGCAATTCGTGATCTAACGTTTTCTCAAACACGGCCAAAGGGCTTTCCCATTCCGAAGGTACTGCATCTATAGCGCTGATCTTGATAGCTCCGCCACGCATCACACCGAAATCTATCAGTTTGTGAGCATGCTCTATTTCTTCCAGAGCCTGTTTTTTCATCCAATGCGCACACCCGGTCAATCCCATCTCCTGAAAATAAACGGACATGGATAAATACAAGTTCGACGACCACATCTCAGCTTGTATCTGGCTATTAAAAGCATCTGTTAATTTTGTTGTAAATACCATAATTTTTATATATTAAGTTTGTAAATAACACTACAAAAGTAATAAAAAGATTTCAAATAAGATAATTTCAAATCATTTTATTATCACCCAATCAATTCGGCGCTACGTTTGATGAAGCGGCTTAGCGATTCGCCTTTCAACATGCCGTTACTTAGCAAGGCCAAGTCTATCAACTGACTGACTAACGGATTGTCTTTGGCATAGTCGATGAAGATTTGGTTGCGTTGCTCGCGCAGATCGTCCAATTTCCGGTTGGTATTGGTCATATCTTCTTTTTCGGCCTCAGATATTTCTTCCTGTTTCTTTTTGTTTTGCGCATCGCGGAGATCGCGCTGGCGGGCTTCCCAGCCTTTGATATCGTCCAAGATGGGTGCAACCTGCTCGGTGCATGCCTTTTCCTCGTCTTCCAACACTTTCTTGATCAGTTTATGGTCGGTATTCAGGACTAAATTATAGCTATCGGGCATCTCGCCATAGAACGCCATACCGGGTTGAATAGCAGCCATATCCCGCATACGACGCATATACTCGCTTTGCGTCAGGACGACAGGGTTGGAATCCGCTCCTAAAGCGGCAAACGAAACGATGAAATCAGCCTTTTCAATTGTCGGGATGCGGCTCTTGAAAACTTCCTGCATCGCATTGCGCTGGTCGTCGGTCAGACTGACCGTCTGCGCATCCGTTTTGCGAATGATATGGTCTATCGTATCGCTGTCGACCCGTACAAAACGCGTTTTTTCAAATTTTTGTTCCAACCGTCCCATCATCGGCACGTCTAACTGTCCGTCGAACAGCAACACGCTGTATCCCTTGTCTTTTGCGGCCTGGATATAACTGTACTGGTCATTCGGATTGGTAGAATAGAGATAAACCAAGGTATTGTCTTTATCCGTCTGGGTGTCCTTGATCAGTTTCTGGTATTCGTCGAGCGTAAAACAGGCGCCGTCAACATCTTTCAGCAAATCAAACTTCACCGCCCGTTCATAGAATTTTTCTTCGCTCAGCATACCGTATTGAATGAAAATTTTCAGGTCGTCCCATTTCTTTTCAAACTGCACGCGGTCGTTTTTAAATATTTCTTCCAGGCGATCGGCTACTTTTTTAGTGATATGCGCGGATATCTTCTTGACATTCTGATCGTTCTGCAAAAAAGAACGGGACACATTCAGCGGAATATCCGGCGAATCGAGCACGCCGTGCAGAAACGTCATAAATTCCGGTACGATATCCTCAACCGAATCAGTCACAAACACCTGATTACAATACAGTTGTATCTTATTCTTATGAATATCCAGATTGGATCGTATCTTTGGAAAATAGAGGATACCCGTCAGGTTAAAGGGATAATCCACATTCAGATGAATCCAGAACAGCGGGTCTTCGGCCATCGGATAAAGATCGCCGTAAAACGTTTTGTAATCTTCCTCTTTCAGATCGCTCGGCTTGCGCGTCCATGCAGGGGTCGTATTATTGATGACATTATCTTCGTCCGTATCCACATATTTGCCGTCTTTCCATTCCTCTTTTTTCCCCAGAACAATCGGTATGGGCAGGAAACGGCAATATTTGTTCAGCAATTCGGTAATCTTGCTTTTTTCCAGATAGGTCTTGTTCTCGTCGTCGATGTAAAGAATGATATCCGTTCCGCGGTCTTCCTTGACGGTTTCTACCATTTCATATTCGGGCGTCCCTTCGCAGCTCCATTTCACTGCAACGGCCTCTTCCTGATAGGATTTTGTAACAATCTCCACTTTTTTGGAAACCATAACCGACGAATAGAATCCCAAACCGAAATGTCCGATGATAGCCGTCGCATCGTTTTTATATTTCTCCAAAAACTCCTCCGCACCCGAAAAGGCAATTTGATTGATATATTTCTCAATCTCATCAGCCGTCATGCCGACGCCCCGGTCGGATACAATCAATTTCTTTCCGTCGATACGGATACGAATAGACAGATCGCCTGATTCACCTTTCAATTCACCTACCGATGCGAGCGTTTTCAGTTTTTGCGTCGCGTCGACTGCATTCGATACAAGCTCACGTAAAAAAATATCGTGATCGCTGTACAAAAATTTCTTGATGACGGGGAATATATTCTCGCTTGTAACCCCGATATTTCCTTGCTTAGTTAGTTGTTTTGCCATTTTTAATAAATGATTAATGATTAATGATTTATGAGGGGGATCACTTTATCCTGTTCTTTGTTGTAATCGAGGATTACGACATCACCTGCTTTCACTTCCTCACGTATAATAATATCTGCCAATTCGTCTTCCACATATTTCTGTATGGCGCGTTTCAACGGTCGGGCGCCAAACTGGACGTCGTATCCTTTCGTGACGATAAATTCTTTCAATTTATCCGTCAGTTGAACCTGATAACCCGTCTGAACGATGCGCTCGAAGACCTTTTTCAATTCAATATCAATAATTTCGTTGATAGCCTCCTTCTCCAGCGAATCAAAGATGACAATATCATCCACGCGGTTGAGGAACTCCGGGGCAAACGCTTTTTCCAATGCTTTCTTTATCACGCCATGCGTATGTTTTTTGTCGGAAGGCCCGTCATTATCAATATGAAATCCGATGCCGCGTCCGAAATCTTTCAATTGCCGCGTACCGATATTCGAGGTCATGATCAGGATCGTATTTTTAAAATCAATCTGACGTCCCAGACTATCCGTCAGACGCCCTTCGTCCAACACTTGTAATAATATATTGAACACATCGGGATGCGCTTTTTCCATCTCATCTAACAGCACGATAGAATACGGTCGGCGGCGCACTTTTTCGGTCAGTTGCCCACCTTCTTCGTAACCGACATAACCGGGAGGCGCTCCAATGAGACGTGAGACGGCAAATTTTTCGAGATACTCGCTCATATCAATGCGTATCAGGGAATCGGCTGAGCCGAATAAAAATTCTGCCAGCACTTTTGACAGGTATGTTTTTCCGACGCCCGTCGGGCCGAGAAACATAAATGTGCCGATAGGTTTGCGGGGGTCTTTCAGTCCGATGCGATTCCGCTGAATGGCTTTGACGATTTTGCGAACGGCATCCCCCTGCCCTATCACGGCTTTATTCAGGACGCCTTCCATTTCTAACAGCCGCAAATTTTCTGTTTTTGCAATGCGCTGAACCGGTACGCCCGACATCATGGCAACGACTTCCGCCACTTTGTCCTCATCCACCGTTTCTCGATGTTGCTGCATCTCCTGTTCCCATTTTTCTTTTGCGCTTTCCAAGTTCGAGAGCAATTTCCGTTCTTTGTCGCGAAATCCGGCTGCCAATTCAAAGTTTTGCGATTTAACAGCCGCCTGTTTCTCCTCCTTGACCGATTCTAACTGTTTTTCCAACTCTTCGATATAGGGCGGCACAACGATATTCGAGATGTGCATCCGGGCGCCCGCTTCATCCAAAGCATCGATGGCCTTATCCGGGAAGTTACGGTCGCTGATGTAGCGGTCTGTCAATTTGACGCAAGCGCCTAAAGCATCGTCAGTATAGCGCGTATTGTGATGGTCTTCGTAACGCCCCTTGATATTACGTAAAATCTGGAGCGTTTCATCCACCGTCGTCGGTTCTACTATTATTTTCTGGAAACGGCGTTCCAGCGCGCCGTCTTTTTCAATATTCTTGCGATATTCATCCAAAGTCGTTGCGCCGATACACTGTATTTCGCCGCGCGCTAAAGCCGGTTTCAACATATTGGCAGCATCCATCGAGCCGGAAGCCGAGCCTGCGCCGACGATGGTATGTATTTCATCCATAAAGAGGATGATATTCGGATTTTTCGACATCTCGTTGAGGATGGCTTTGATACGTTCCTCAAATTGTCCGCGATATTTGGTGCCGGCTACAATAGCCCCCATATCCAAATTCACCACCCGTTTATCGAACAGGACGCGCGCTATTTTATGCTGTACGATCCGCAAAGCCAAACCTTCTACGATAGCCGATTTGCCGACCCCCGGCTCGCCTATCAAGATCGGATTATTTTTCTTGCGACGGCTCAAAATCTGCGCTAACCGTTCAATTTCTTTTTCACGGCCTACAATAGGGTCTAACCGGCCTTCGGCTGCCGCGCGTGTCAAGTCGGTACCGAAATTATCTATCACCGGCGTATCCGTTCCTCCGGGTTTCGACTTTTGGGCGGCGTTACCGCTCCCTACCTGCGAACCGGAAGGTTTGCCACCACCACCGGCAGGCGTCAATGATTCATCGTCGTCATCGTCATCATCGTCGCTTTCCGTATAACCGGCGCGAATATCTTCGTAAGGCCTTTTGTCAGCCGCTAACATGTTGTATATCATTTGATAACTCACACCTTTTTCTTCCAATATTTCCGTTGCTATATTCATCTTATCTTTTAAAATTGACAGTAACAGATGTTCCGTCCCCGTCTTTCCGCTTCTGAGCTGACGGGATTCCAACATGCTCAATCGCAATATTTGTTCGGCTGTTTTACTGATAATAATATCGTTCAGTGATGTATTCGACTCGTTATCGAAGCTGTTTCGCATCTCATGATCTATGGCTTGTTTTAATTCGGACATGTTTACATGCTTCGCACGTAGCATCTGACAGGCTTTGCCTTCTCCTTCTCGCATCAAACCCAACATCAGATGTTCAGTCCCAATATAGCTGTTTTGAAGCCTTGAGGCCTCTTCTCGGCTATATTCAATCACCTCTGATAATCGCTTTGTGTAATTATTTCTCATCATTTCCCAAGTTCTTTCTTTTCATTAATATCGTATATAACAAATAGTATGCCAAGATGAAAAAATCACTCGAAACGATTCAGTTTCCATTCGTATTTTTTGGGCGATTCTTTCAAAAGCGGCATCACTTTTGCACGGGATTCTTCATCTAACCAGGCCGGTGTCATATATTCGCACGTCAGGGTCGGAGCATCCGGAGAGAGGCTGTATTTGAATAGAAATATATTCAACAGCGCACGGGCATCCATAAATTGATGGGATGAACGGTCGACGTCTTCTTTCCAGAACCATTCTTCCGTTACGGGATCATATAATTGAGCGGCGGGTAACGGTTGCCATTCCGTCGTATAAAAGCTGACATGACTATCGGCTACCGGCGCGCTTACAGTCGTTATCATGCAGATAATAAACGTATTATTCACAAGCGGCAACAGCTTCATTTCTACCGTGCTGTACTTCGTCAATTGCAAAAGCAAATAATCGTCGGTTAAATGTTTCATGGTTGATTTTCCCAGCATCATATTATCTAATGTAGCCGACTTACCGGATTTATACAAGTCTACCAAGCCTTTTCGCCAAGCCTCTTCCAACTGAATAATCATCTCATCAGGCATATTGATAAACGCTTCTTCTATCTTCTGGGACAATCCTGCCATGACCCAACCCGTAAAAACTAAAACAAACAACAATCGTCTCATATATAATCTATTAAAAAAATGACGTGGCAAAAATACAAAACAATGTCCAAATAACCATACAAATGCGCAAAAAAAAATATTTTTTCTCCTGCTAATAGCCTACTTCCATCAACACCAACCCTTCGGGAGGCGCCGACATACCTGCTTTACACCGGTCTTTGGCCTCTATCACGGCTCGGAAATCAGCAGGCGTTATTTTCCCGCTTCCCACATCGAATAACGTACCGACGATAGCTCGAACCATGTTACGCAAAAAACGATCGGCCTGAATGATAAACACCCAGCGGTCGCCGTCGGGACGCCATCCGGCTTTCATAATACGGCAATGATTGGTTTTGACGTCGGTATGCAGTTTGCTGAAACTTGTAAAGTCGGTATACGCCAACAACTCGCTACAGGCTTCGTTCATCCTGTCGAAATTTAGCCGTTTCAACGACATCCGATAGACCCATTCATAGTCGAAGGGATTTTTTCGGTCTGTAATATAATAATGATACGTGCGCGAGACGGCGTCGAACCGTGCATGGGCGTCAGCTTTGACAGGGGCTATCCGAAGGACGGCAATATCTTTGGATAACATCCGGTTCAGTTTTTCTGTCAGCGCCGACACATCTTCCAAATCGCCCGAAACATCAAAATGAGCCGGCATCTGTCGGGCATGAACGCCGGCGTCGGTACGTCCAGCGCCAATCACAGATACCTGTTCCCGCAAAATAACAGACATCGTCTCCTCTAAACACTGCTGCACGCTGATGCCGTTCGGCTGACGTTGCCATCCGCAGAAACGTGTCCCGTTATAGGCTAAATACATGAAATAGCGACTCATTATCAATCATTAGAAGCCTTCCGGCATTTCCTCGTCAAACTCAAATACATCGGACGGAGACATCCGTTTCAAAGCGGTGAGCGACAAATCCTTCCCTACCCTGATACCTTCCTGAAACAAACGCAGATCGACGGTTTTATAAGCCAGTTCTGGATGGTTGTTATCACGACTGAGATGGCATAGCCAGACATCTTTCAGTCTGTGCGTATAGATAGACGCCAAAAACTCAGCCGCTTCCTTATTACTCAAATGCCCTGAAGGGCTGGATACACGCTCCTTTAAAAAATCGGGATAAGCGCCCGATTTCAACATCTCTTCATCATAATTGGCCTCAAGCACTAAATGATTGGCCATGCCGACATAATGGCGTATGACTTCGGTGATATGCCCTACATCGGTCACAATCACAAACTTACGTTCGCCATAAACGATCATGTAGCCGACGTTATCGCTGCTGTCATGCGGCACTTTAAAGGCTGTAATCGTAAAATCCCGTATCGAAAAAGGTTTTTCCTTTTCGATCACGCGCCTGGATGCCAAAAGAATTTCTTCCACATAACGGCTCCGACTGATACCTACATGAACGGCTTCTGTGGCATAGATCGGGATATGAAATGATTCACCGAGGCTCCCAACCGACTTGATATGGTCGGCATGGTCGTGCGTAATCAGCACCGCCAGTATTTTTTCAAATTCCACGCCATGCTCTTTGAGCATCTTTTTTATTTGCCGCACGCCTATCCCCGCATCAATCAGAATCCCGAACGACGACGTCCCCAGATAATAACAATTGCCGCTACTACCGCTTGCCAAACTAAAAAACCGTAACCTCTCCATAAACATAATTAGACCGCAAAGTTACAACATTTCCCACTCATTCGTGCCATTCGTGGCCAAAAAATAAAAAATTCGTGTTAATTCGTGCCATTCGTGGCCAAAAAATAAAAAAAATTGTGTGTTTCCCCTCATTTTTCATTATCTTTGCACGATTTTTTAATCTATATGATACGAAGTAGCAAACAGGAATTTATCATTCAATGGCTGATAGGCATAGGAGACTTAATCGTACTCAACCTGATTTTTCTCCTCATACACTACCTGTTAAGCCCATTCTACACGGCAGCAATGATCCCCAAAATGCGGGAAATCATTTTGCTGCTCAACTTTTGCTATTTCTTCACGCTGTTTTTTGTCCCCATCAAACTGCATGAAGCCGTCGTTTTTTTAGATAGAATCGTCCAACGGTCGTTTTCTTTTGTCACCACCCTGATTTTTTTGTTCGCTATCTGCCTCATTTTCCTGAATGTAGGCAGCGATTTAGCTACTTTCCTGATAGTCTATTACTTAGCCGCCCTGATTCTCTTTTCGTTATGGCGCGTATTGATTCGCCTTTTAGTCAAAACATACCGTAGAAGAGGTTACAATGCCAAAAATGTGATCATCATAGGCGCCGGTAAAAACGGGATGGAACTGTATCATGTCATGAAGACCGACCTGTCGTATGGGTTCAACGTTCTCGGATTCTTTGACGACAACCCCATCCTGAAAGATGTTTTGCCGAATTACCTCGGCACCATCGACCATATCCAATACTTTATCAACCATAACGTTATCGACGAAATTTACTGTACCATTCCCGGCGCTTCCAGCGAAAAAATATCCGAATTGCTGAATTTAGCCGAGAAACACATGATTCGCTTTTATATCATCCCCGAATTTTACAGGAATATAAAGAAGAGCATGGTACTCAACATATTAGATACGATCCCGTTGCTGATAATACGTACCGAGCCGTTGCAGTTACCCTACAATCGGTATTTGAAACGATGCTTCGATCTGGCATTTTCAATCTCCGTTCTCCTGTTCGTCTTTCCGTTTATCTATCTCGTTGCCGGAGTGCTTATTAAAATATCTTCCAAAGGACCGATTCTCTTCAAGCAAAAAAGGAACGGACAATACGGGAAGATTTTTGACTGTTACAAGTTCCGTACGATGCGCATCAACGAAGAAGCCGACCAGATACAAGCCGTCAAAGGCGACCCGCGCACCACCAAAATCGGCAGTTTTTTAAGACGCACCAATTTAGATGAATTTCCTCAGTTTATCAGCGTATTGAAGGGCGATATGTCGGTCGTAGGGCCGCGTCCGCACATGCTCAAGCATACCGAGCAATATTCTCGGCTGATTGATAAATATATGGTACGGCACTTAGTCAAACCCGGTATCACCGGATGGGCGCAGATTACGGGCTACCGCGGCGAGACGCGCACGCTCGAACAAATGGAAGGGCGCGTCAAACGCGACGTGTGGTACATCGAAAACTGGTCGTTCTTTTTGGATTTGAAAATCATCGTCGTAACGATTATTAACATGTTTAAGGGAGAATCCAATGCCTATTAAAAAAAAAATCCGTAACTTTGCAGCCTATGGGAAGAATCGTAGCCATTGATTATGGAAGCAAGCGAACCGGAATAGCGGTTTCGGACGAGATGCAAATTATTGCAGGCGGGCTGACAACTGTCCCCAGCGGCGAAACAGTCACATTCTTAGGCAGATATACAGCGCAGGAAAAAGTGGACTTATTCGTAGTAGGACATCCCAAGCAAATGAACAACGAGCCGTCTGCCAACATGCGTCCCGTAACATCGTTCGTAAACCGCCTGCGTAAAATGCTCCCTGACATACCCGTCGAATTATTCGACGAGCGATTTACTTCCGTTTTAGCGCACAGAGCGATGATTGACGGAGGGTTAAGAAAAAAACAAAGACAGGATAAAGCCTTGGTTGACGAGATAAGCGCAACCATTATCCTTCAGGATTATTTAGAAAAAAAACGGAATATATACAAAAAATGATACTACCGATTTATACTTATGGTCAACCGATATTGCGTAAGGAAAACCAACCGATCGACAAAGACTATCCCGACCTGAAACAGTTGGTCGATGATATGTTCGAGACCATGCACCATGCCGAAGGTATCGGTTTAGCAGCGCCTCAGATCGGACTCTCGCTTCGCCTGTTCGTCATTGACGGCGATGCCCTTGCGGACAAATCGCCCGAATGTCGGAATTTTAAACGCGTGATGATCAATCCGGAAATTTTGGAAAAAAGTAAAGAAACCGTCTCTTTGGAAGAAGGATGCCTGAGTTTTCCGGGTATCCATGAAAAAGTCGTTCGGGCGGCTAAAATCCGTATCAAATACTTTGATGCCGATTTTAACGAACACGAAGAAAACTTGGACGGGTTTGCCGCTCGCATAGCGCTACACGAGTACGAGCATCTGGAAGGACGCGTTTTTATTGACACCATCTCTCCCATCCGGAAACAATTGAACAAAAGCAAGTTGAACAACCTCATCAAAGGAAAAACATCTTGCGATTATAAAATAAAACCATTTCAAAGCAAGTGAAAAAAATATTACTCTTTCTAATGTGGCACGTTTGTGTGACCGGTTCTTTCGCACAAATCAATACCGAGCGCGTGATGATCATCGGGCGTAACGCATTATTTTACGAGGATTATATCTTAGCGATACAAAATTTCAATCATGTCATTAGAGCCAGACCTTACTTGCCGCAACCTTACTTCTATCGCGCCGTAGCCAAGTTATATTTAGACGATTACAGCGGCGCAGAAGACGATTGCACGATGGCTTTGAAGCAAAATCCGTTTATGATCAAAGCCTACTATGCGAGGGGCATTGCACGGCAAAACCTCGGTCTTTTCGACCAGGCTATCGAAGACTATCAAAAAGGCCTGGAATTTAAACCCAATGACCAGCCGATGATGACGAACAGGGCTATCGCACACGTACAGAAAAAAGATTACGAAAAAGCCAAAGAATTATTCAATGAAATCATCGCCCTCTATCCGAAAGAAATGAAATTGTATTCCATAAGAGGCTCACTCTATGCCGAAGCAGGCGATACGGTAGCCGCTATGAACGACTACAACAAAGCCATCGAAATAGACCCCTACTACCCTAATTCTTACGGAAACCGCGCATTGCTTTATTATCAGGCAGAGAAAATGGAAGAAGCGCTGGCCGACTTCACGGAGGCTATCCGACTGAATCCGCGCGAAGAAGGGTTTTATATCAACAGGGGACTTGTCCGCTTCAACCTCAACAACCTGCAAGGCGCCATTTCGGATTACGACCAAGCCATCGCGCTCAATGGAAACCACGTCATTGCCCGCTTCAACCGAGGATTAATACGCTATAATGTAGGCGATTATAACCGGGCGATTGAAGACTTCGATGTGGTCATCTCCTTCGAGCCTGACAACTATATGGCCTATTATAACCGGGCGTTACTGCACAGTCAAACAGGCAATTACCGAGCGGCTATCAACGATTATAGTGTTATCCTGGCAGAATATCCAAGCTTTGCGCCGGCCTATTACAACCGTGGTGAAGCCAAACGAAACCTTAATGACCTGACCGGCGCCGAACAAGACCAATGGTACGCCAGAGAGTTGGATAGAACGGGCGGAAATGCGGTGATGCCTGCTCAAATGATCGATAATAATGCGGCGTTTGTAAAAAACGAAACGGATGAAGAGACGGAAGATGCCAGGAAGACACGGGAAGAATCGGATAAAAATATCGCTAAATTCAACCGCTTAGTGGTCTACAACAAGAATGAAGAACAAATGAATAAATACCAGAGCGAAATACGGGGACGCGTTCAGGATAAAAATATCCGCATAGACATAGAGCCTCAGTTTATCCTCACCTATTACGAAAAAATCAACCCGGTCAACGAATCGCTCCACTACAGTAAAATACTGAATGACTTTAACGACCGGCGAACGCTGGGCTGGAGACTCGTGATAACAAACCAGGAAGCATCCCTGAATGAGTTTCAGATCGAGGCGCACTCCAATTCCATCGACGACCTGTCGGCTAAAATCGAAAATGATACGACAAACGCCGATTACTACTTCGGAAGAGGCATCGATTTCATGTTAATTCAGGATTTGTCGGAAGCAATTCAGAATTTCGACCAGGCTATCCAATTAGACCCATCCTTTCTGCTTGGCTATTTCAACCGGGCAGCCGTCCGCTTCAAACAGATGGAATACGAACGATCGACGGCTACGCAGGATGAACTGAGCGAAGCGATGAGCATCCAATTAAACGCTGACAAAGGTTTTTTCGGCTCCGGCCGCTCGCCGTCGCCCGCTCCTGTCTTCAAAGAACCTGACAATCTATCGTTTGCTTACGAAATGATTCTCCGCGACTACAGCAAGGTCATTCAATTAGACCCCTCATTCACCTTTGCCTATTTCAATCGGGCGAACCTCCTGTGCACAAAACGCGATTTCAAAGCCGCCATACTCGACTACAACGAAGCCATTCGCCGCAATCCCAACTTTGCCGAAGCCTACTTCAACAGAGGATTAGCACGCCTGTCGCAAGGCGACCAACGTGGCCTCATCGATCTGAGCAAAGCCGGTGAATTAGGCATCTTCAATGCTTATAGCATCATCAAAAGAATGACTTCCGAATAATGGATATACGAAAAAAAAACACTTTTTTTTGGTTTATCTCTCGGTTTGTAGTAACTTTGCACCGCGAAACTATTTGATTTTCTATAACAATGGTAAAAATTACATTTCCCGACCATTCTATCAGGGAATTTCCTGAAGGAATAACGGCTTTACAAATTGCAGAGGCTATCAGCCCACGATTAGCACAGGATGTGTTAGCGGCTTCTGTGAACGGCGAAACATGGGATTTATTGCGTCCGATCAACACCGACGCCTCCCTGCAACTGCTCAAATGGGAAGACGATGAGGGGAAACATGCTTTCTGGCACTCCAGCGCTCACCTGATGGCCGAAGCTTTGCAGGAACTTTATCCTAATATAAAATTCGGAATTGGGCCTGCGCTCGAAAACGGGTTCTACTACGACGTCGATCCGGGCGACGACACCCTCACTGACGCTGACTTCCCCCTTATCGAAGCCAAAATGGCCGAATTATCAGCCAAAAAGGAAGCCATCATAAGGCAGAATATTTCAAAAACCGACGCCCTGAAAATGTTCGGCGATCGAGGCGAATCATATAAAACAGAACTGATAGGCGAGTTGGAAGACGGACAGATCACGACCTATACCCAGGGGGCTTTTACCGACTTGTGTCGAGGGCCGCACCTGCCCAATACGGCCTATATCAAGGCTTTTAAAATAACAAGTATCGCAGGCGCTTTTTGGCGGGGCGACGATACCCGCAAACAGTTGGTTCGCGTGTACGGCGTTTCGTTCCCGAAAAAGAAAATGTTAGACGAATACCTCATCCTTCTGGAAGAAGCCAAAAAACGCGACCACCGTAAAGTAGGCAAGGAATTAGAGCTGTTTACGTTTTCATCGGCCGTAGGCTCCGGGCTGCCGCTTTGGTTGCCACGCGGAACGCAGTTACGGCTGAAATTGGAAGATTTCCTGAAAAAAATACAGCGAAAATACGGCTATCAACAAGTTATGACGCCGCATATCGGCTCTAAACAACTCTATGTAACGTCGGGACACTACGAAAAATATGGCAAAGATTCGTTCAAGCCCATCCATACCCCACAGGAAGGGGAAGAGTTTTTATTAAAACCGATGAACTGCCCGCATCACTGCGAGATATACAAGGCTTTCCCCCGCTCCTATAAGGAACTGCCGTTGCGTTTGGCCGAGTTCGGCACGGTATACCGCTACGAACAAAGCGGCGAACTGCACGGCCTGACCCGCGTCAGAGGATTTACGCAGGACGACGCCCATCTTTTCTGCCGTCCCGACCAAATAAAGGCCGAATTTATGAAGGTAATGGATATTATCTTTATCATTTTCAAGGCTTTGAATTTCGAGCAATTCGAGGCGCAGATATCCCTGCGCGACCCGAAAAACAAAGAAAAATACATTGGAACGGACGAAAACTGGGACAAAGCCGAACGCGCCATCATGGAGGCTTGCGAAGAAAAAGGCTTACCGACCAAAGTAGAGATAGGCGAAGCTGCATTTTATGGTCCCAAACTCGACTTCATGGTGAAAGACGCCATCGGACGCCGTTGGCAATTAGGCACCATTCAGGTCGATTATAACCTGCCCGACCGCTTTGAATTGGAATACGTCGGCGAAGACAACAAACGTCACCGTCCGGTCATGATCCACCGCGCCCCTTTCGGCTCTATGGAGCGTTTTGTGGCCGTTCTCATCGAACATACGGCGGGCAAATTCCCGCTCTGGTTAGCCCCCGACCAGGTAGTCGTACTGCCCATCGGCGAAAAATTCAACGATTACGCCTACAGCATTGCCCGGATGCTGGAAAAAGAGCATATCAGCGTGATAGTGGACGACCGGAGTGAAAAAATAGGTCGTAAAATCCGCGATAACGAACTCAAACGCATCCCATATATGCTGATTGTCGGAGAAAAAGAACAGGAAAAAAATGAAGTTTCCGTAAGAAAACAGGGCGAAGGTGATAAAGGTTCAATAAAAATTGCTACCTTTGCAGCCCAATTATTAAACGAGATCGATGAGATGATGAATAAATGGGAAAAAGAAACAATAGGAGATAAAAAACAATAAATGCTTAAAACAATAGGAGGTAACAATTTATTAGAGACTGAATGAGAAACGATCGTAACAAAGAACAATACAGAATTAATGAACGTATACACGTTCCGGAAGTACGTCTCGTAGGCGAAAATGTAACGATTGGCGTTTATCCTACGATGAAAGCTTTGCAGATGGCCGAAGATATGGGATTCGACTTAGTGGAAATATCGCCGAATGCCAATCCACCTGTATGCAAAATCATTGATTATCAGAAGTTTCTTTACCAGCAAAAAAAACGCCAGAAAGAACAAAAGTCAAAAACCGTCAAGGTCGTTGTCAAGGAAATACGGTTTGGGCCGCAAACCGACGACCACGACTACAACTTCAAGTTGCGACATGCCAAGGGATTTCTGGAAGAAGGAGCGAAAGTCAAAGCATACGTGTTTTTTAAAGGCCGCTCTATTCTTTTCAAGGAGCAAGGAGAGGTCTTACTGCTCCGGTTTGCAAACGATCTGGAAGAATACGGCAAGGTAGAGCAAATGCCGGTTTTGGAAGGCAAACGCATGATTATCATGCTTTCGCCGCTCTCCAAAAAAGGGGTCTTATCCAAACCTACATTGGTATTAAACTGATAAGCAAGCGGATACGAAGCCCCATAACGCACGAGAAGGATATAAAGTAGTAATTTACAAATATTTAAATTAAAATTTTTTATTATGCCAAAGTTGAAAACTAATTCCGGTTCAAAAAAGAGGTTCGCCCTTACCGGAACAGGTAAAGTGAAAAGGAAACATGCTTACAAAAGTCACATTCTAACCAAGAAGACTAAAAAGCAAAAGAGAAACCTGACACAAACAGGGTTAGTAGCGAAAGCGGACATCAATAACATCAAAAAGTTGCTATGTCTTAAATAATTCGTTCATTAACAAGAGTTTATCATTTTTTATTAACCGAATGTTCAGCGCCTAAAGATCATCTTTTCAGAGATGACGCTAACATTCAAAAAAACAATTTACAATTATGCCAAGATCAGTAAATCATGTTGCCTCAAGAGCAAAAAGAAAACGGATTTTGAAACTTACGAGAGGTTATTTTGGCGCTCGTAAAAATGTATGGACAGTAGCTAAAAACACTTGGGAAAAGGGTTTGACGTATGCTTTCCGCGACCGCCGCACTAAAAAGCGGAATTTCCGCGCTTTGTGGATACAGCGTATCAATGCCGGCGCGCGTTTGGAAGGCATGTCCTATTCACGCCTGATGGGCGGACTGAAAGATGCCGGTATCGAGATCAACCGGAAAGTGTTGGCCGACTTGGCGATGAACCATCCCGATGCGTTCAAAGCCCTCGTCGCCAAAGCCAAGAAATAAAAATGAGTTAAGCCGCACTTGTTCGATTGGGAAACTCATCAAATTCAATTCAAATTCCGAGACATGCTCTTACCGTTAATGGCGGGCCGTAGTTCTTTCGAGAAATGCCTTGCGCACAACGGATTACAAAGGCGGTAAAGGCGCTCAAATCCTGTCAACGGAGTTTACAAATCCACAGTGCGGCTTTTTTATTTACCTCCCTTTTTCCCGCTTCTCGAAGCGAAAAAAGGGAGGTTTTCTTTGCCCTCTGACAGGGGTGTTCACCGTTTTTTCAACAGGCTATTGGTAACGCGGACGGATGATACTAATTTGTCGGTAGAGGTAAAGACATCTACATTCCAGACATGCGTGGAACGTCCTTTGTGAATGATAGTTCCCACTGCGCGAACGGTATCGCCCTGGTGTGCCGACGATACATGGTTCGCACTCACCTGCATCCCCACCATGAGTTCGTCTGGGTTGCATAACATCAGCGAACCCAAACCGGCGACCGTTTCGGCTAACGCCAGCGTCGCCCCGCCATGTAATATGCCGAAGGGCTGGCGTGTGCGTTCATCTACCGGCATCGTCGCCTCCACCCTGTTATCCGAAGCATAGATATATTGAATACCAAGATTCCCCATCAGGGCATGTTTCCCCATTTCGTTCAGTTTGTCCAACTGAAGGTCGACCGGACGTATCGCCGAGATGATATGTTTTTCAATGGCCGATGAGACGCCCTCCTGCTCATTCGACAGCGTGACATAATCGGCGCAGGCTTTTACCGACTCCTGGGCGTTCCCCATTGCAACCCCTAACCCTGCCAATTGAATCATCGAAACGTCACATACGCCGTCGCCAATAGCGATAACGTCTTCCGATTTAACGTCTAACATCTCCATCAAGACGCTCAACGTATTGGCTTTATCAATAAACGGGGGCACTACTTCGAGAAAATAAGGCTCCGAACGGAAAACGTCCAGCTCGCCGGCCAACCGTTTTTTCCAATGCTTCTCAAGGTCGGTCAAGGCCGCTTCGTCGCCGCTCACAATCATACACTTACAAGGCGCAAAATCGACGGCTTCCGCAACGCTGTCTACCTCCTTCAGACGCATATTATTCAGCATCGCCTCCCTGATAATGAACTCATTAGAGGCATTGTTTGTAATAATCGTATCCTTATGGTAGGTAAACATATCAAAATTCGCTTTCCTCGATTTTTTTTCTAAATAGGGGATCATTTCGGGATGCACGCGTTTTTCAAAAAGCAGCTTGCCGGTCTTCATGCTGAAAATCTGACCTCCGTTATACGAAAGGACATAGCCGTCGTATTTCTGAAGTTCCAATTCCTCTGCCAGCGGAAGAACGCCGTAAGTAGGGCGTCCGGATGCAAGTACGATACTGATTCCCATTTGTTGAACCTTGACTAAGGTGGCTCGCGTATGAGCCGTAATGATGTTATCATTGTTCAATAAAGCGCCGTCTACATCTAATACGATAAGTTTATAATTCATACGTTTATAATTAATTACCTTACAATTATTAATTCATTCATCCCATCCGTTCAAAAATACAGTGAAAAAAAGGTCGATGGGCTTGGATTCCCATCGACCTTTTTA
>Ga0099364_10004778_pt1 | contig 20431 bp, 12 predicted proteins | sample TergutTh196P3_FD_73070 | JGI IMG/M metagenome (GOLD analysis project Ga0099364, IMG submission 73070) | Microcerotermes parvus P3 segment gut microbial communities from Pointe-Noire, Republic of the Congo - Th196 P3 | ecosystem: Host-associated > Arthropoda: Insects > Digestive system > Gut ... | reverse complement strand
ATCGACAGACCGAAGTGCTTGTTCAATGCCGTAGCAATAGACAGTGCTCGTGGGCCGAGTTGGACTTTGGCGGCTCCTTGACCGCGCGAGGTTTGAAGAGGATGGGTGCTGTGCACTTCGCCGCACTGGGGACAATGACCTTCCCAGGTCACTAAGCGAATGACGCATGGTTGGGCGGGTATGATTTCTTCGATGAATTGTTCGACGGATCGGCAATCGCTCAACTGTCCGCCGCATTGGGGACAGCCGTTGAGGGGTTGTTCTATTTCTTCGTCGATGTGTTCGGGTATGGGTCGGTGGGAGCCTTCGTGTCCAGGTTTTCGACCGGGTCGTTTTTTCTGACCGTTAGGAACTTTTTTATTTTCTCGTCGTCGAAAGGGAGCGGCTTGTCGTGCGTTTTTGCGTCGTTCTTGTTCGAGTTGTTCTTGCAATGTCGCAATGGTTTTTTCCAATTCCGCAATGCGTTGCAATAAGCCTTCGATGGTCTTCGGATAATCGTCCATGACACGTTTATAACGATTTCAGGAAAACGACGCAAGACAAAAATAGGCTAAACAGGTACTTAGCCCTAGGGAGAGAGTTGCGCCCTTTGCGCTTCGTTGCGGTTAAGGGAACCTCTAAAAATACATTCGTTGCGTCCTTTGCACAATCTTTGCGCCCCTTGCGGTTAAAATAGTTCGGATTTAACCGCAAAGTACGCCAAGGGTTACGAAAGGTGCGCAAAGTACAGATTGGGTGCGTTTCGGCATAGGTCAAAATGAAAAAATTGATTTTTAGAGTTTCCACAAAAGGAAAATATCCAATTCCTGCCTGTTTCTGATATACTGCCTTACTGGAGTTGGCGGCGTATTTCCGCCCGCAAGCAAAAAATGCTCCCGCAGGATACGATGACCACGCCGAACCATTCCAAACAACAGGAAGCCGCCTGCCGTTCGTATGACAACACGTTGCTGTTGGTTGCCTGCCTTCTGTTTGCCGGAACCTGTTGCCATCTGTTCTTTTATGGGTGTCCGCGTGATCAACACAGAATAACCTCACCGGCGGACGCGTTCCATGCTCCGCCGGAATGGATTGCCTATCAGCAAACAGCGGTATTCACTCTCCCGCTCACCGGTACGCCGACATGCTTTGCTGTGCGGGAGGACACGTTTGTTATCGGTACAGATACCCCGCCGGCACTCTGGTTTTTCGATACGGACGGCATACTGCTGCGAAAAATTGACCTGCCGGACGAGCCAAAAGCCCTCATTTGCGGAACGGCGGACACCATTTTTTCGGACAAAATTGTGGTGGCACGTTCCGCATACATTGCGGTTTACACTGCCGAGGGGCAACTCGAAACTTCGTGGAAATTGCCCGGTGAGGAATTGAACATTCGAAGCCTCGCCTTAACACCAGACTATCTTTTTGCTGCCGACACGAGCAAGCGTTCCATTCACCGTTTTAACGAATATGGCAGTCTTGACTTGACCTTCGGCAACTTCATCGTTTACGCTTCGCCAATCGTCTTGACACATTCACCGCAAACCAACTTGCTCTACATTGCCCATCCGGGCAAACACCGGGTCGAGGCTTTCACACAGGACGGCGAATATCAACCGGAGTTGAGTTGGGGGGAGCCCTCCGCCGGTTATCTCGGTTTTGCCGGTTGCTGCAATCCGATAGGTTTAGCAGTGCTGGATGACGGAGGCATTTTGACGGTTGAAAAGGCAATTTCGCGGATCAAGATTTTTCAGGATGGCGAGTTTGATTCTATCGTGGCGGGACCCGGCATTTTGGATTCTCTGCCGCCGGGAATGATACGGCACTCGCCGCTCACGCCGGATCGTTATTTTGCAGCGGCTGTTTTATCCAAAGGACGCATCGCTGTTTTCGATTTTGAATATGCTGCCGTGCGGATTTTTGCCTTTCGCTAGAACATGTTCTTTCCGCTCATTTCTCCTTGTGTTACTCTGCCACAAACGGCACGAAATTGTCCTTTGCGAACCTTGTGCGAAGGTTTCGCAAAGAACGCAAAGAACACTTTCATGCCGTTGACGGTGTCGATATTTCCGTCGACGTTTTCAATACTCTACATACCGGGGATCAATGTTCACAATTCGCCCGGCACTGGCACTGGGGGAGGGGATGCGGTCAAGCCGCACCGGTGTTTCCGACAGTATTTCCACCACCTCACCGTCGATGATCGTCGGTGAACGAAAAGCCGGGAAAGACGCGGACGATATGCCCGGCGTGTAAGACGACCCCGCAAACATTCCGCCGACGTAACAACAAGCCATTGGTTTAATCGGCGGCTCTTTCCGTATCAAGTTCCGAATGAACACCGCCGGGTCACGCGCCGCTTTGTCCGTCAATATCTTTACATTGTGCGCGATAGGTTTGGCATCGACCCGAAGCATCCTATCAACTTCATCGGTGATTTTTTCTACATTATCCAGTGTTACCAGCAGTTTCTCGTAAGCCTCGGGATCACGAATCAGCCGCTTGACCGTTCCGTCCGCATGGCGGAAGTTTTCGACGATCATCGTCAGTTCACTAAACAGCGATTCAAGTTGGCGGGCACTGCGCCGGACAGCAGAAATAATTTCCGGCACATCCCCTTCCACTTGGTCGGCGATTGCCGTAATGACCTCCAGTGTGCGGGTTACTTTGTCGAGTCCTTCACTCAAATTGTCCAGCGAGACACTTCCCTTTTCAATGAGTCCCCGTGTGTCTTGGATGAACGTTCTGGAATCTTGCACGAAAAGCGTTGACTCACCGACAAGGACACGGGAGCGTTCAATAACATCCGGCATATCATTGACCAATTTTCGGACATTGCCTTGCACTTCGGGATCATTGACAAACCGGTTGATTCCATCGGTCGTCTGCCGCATCGAAAACATCGTTTGACGGGCTTCATTGACAATCGCCTCAAATCTGGCTTGCTGTGCCTGAAATTCTGCCGGTGTGCCCAGAACATTATTGAGGCGTTCAATGAAGATTCCCAAATGATCGGCGGCTTCGGCGACATTTTGGATTGCCCGGCTCAAATCCCCTTCAATGTTGCCAAAACCGCTTAACAAATCGGTCGAATCGACACCGATAAGATAGGAGTCCGTCTTGGGGTCCACTTCTTCAATTTTTCCAAAAAAGTTTGTCTTCTTAACAAATTCGAGCGAGGCTTCCCCCATAATGACGCTTTGCCGAATTCGGCACTCTTCGTCGGTATAAATTTTCCGGTTTCTGTTCAGGACTATCGAAACTTGAACTTGCCGGTCTTGTTCGACAAGTTCCACCCGGCTGACCCGACCAATCTGCACACCATTTTTGAAAACGGGAGAGTTCCGGTTGATACCGGGTGAACGCTGGAATCGAACCTGGATGGCAGTTTCTTCGCCGCCGAAGTTAATCATCGGTCGCCTGCCGAAAAGGACTGTCATAAGAGTAAGACAGACAAGGCAGGTGAGCACCATGATTCCGATCCGAAATTCCTGACGCTGGGTATCCATACGTCGGGTATCGGTTATTCCGGTGAGGTGATTTAGGGGAAAAGTGACGTTTTTGGGGATTGTAGGAAATTTCTAACCGCAAAGACGCAAAGAAGCGCGCAAAGAACGCAAGAAAGACACGTTCAATTTTCCGCATTTACATTTCCGCATTTACAGCAGTCCGCCGACACGTTTTCCTAAAACCGGTCATTCCGGCGCACGCCGGAATCCAGACGAGCGATTTTAATCCTGTTTCCCTGGATTCCGGCTTTCGCCGGAATGACGAAAAATCAAAACTGTCGACGGACTGGCATTTACAGTATCTGCTCACGATTGCGGCACGGGAACATTCTGATACAATGTGTGGATGACCGGCTCTGTCGATCACCAACGGCGGCGAATTCAGATATTGACGAAAGCCTTTGCTCTCTTCGCAGAAGAAGGCTACGCTGGCGTTACCTACCAAAAGGTTGCTGACCGGTGCGGACTTTCCCGGACTGCTATTTACAGGTATTTCCAGAACAAAGAGGAAATGTTCCTCTATGCTGTCGAACTGGCAACCAGCAATATGAACCACCTTGTCGAAAAAATTATGCGGTATCGCGAAAAAACGCCCCTCGAAAAATTGGTGCGTATCCTGCGGGTCACCGTTCGTTTGCTGGCGGACAACCGTATTTTTCTGACTGTGATTTTAGACTACATTTTGACACAAAAACAACATGGCAAAGATGTCCGCCGTCAAGTCCGCCGCCGCACGTTTGGGATGAAACATATTCTCGGCAAACTTTTGCGTGAAGCCGTTGCCGCCGGTGAACTGCGTCGGTGCCACGTTGAGAGGGCTGCCCATCATCTTTACGGTATGCTGGAGTCTTTCATTCTCAATCTGACCGTTACCGACGTTTTGGACGAAAAAGCCTGCCTGGAGTTGATCGATGGTTATATCGAACAACTCACGGCTTCTCGGTAACACCTTGCCTTTTTGCCTTTTTTTTCTTTGCGCATCGCGTACTTTGCACTCACCTTTGCGCACTTTGCGGTTAAACAAATAACCGGTTTAGAAATGCACCCGAAGACTCGTGGCGAAAATGTCCTGCGAACGATGGCTGAAACCAGTACCGACGCACTGCTCCGAGCGGACATACTCAAATATCCAACGAAGTTGAGGAGTCCAGAACCAGTTCATACCCGCCACGAAATCGTTCTGGTAGCCTCCAGAGTTTGCATCCCTACGCCAGTCGGTCATATCGGTATATCCCCACTGGAAGAACGCTTGCCACGCTCCCAAACTATCGATCACATTCTGTCCGCGGCACTTGAGCAGATGGAAATTGCGTTTCGTCTTCACGCCGCTAAAAAGTCCTGTGTTCAGGTCGTAAGTACGGAAATCATCGGTCAAAAAGTAACCCAACTCGACATAAGTGCCGTAAAGATGCCGACCTTGAGCAGCACCATAGCCGTTGAATGAACCGGCAAAGAGTTCCGAGCGAACCGAGTACCGACCATGCTGGTACATAAATTCTAAACCGCCGCGATTGGAGTAGTCGCTGGCAAGTGTTCCCGATTGAAGTGCTGTTTGGGATACCCCCAAGCCGAAAGTAGCCGGTGAGGTGTTGAACGATACGCTCTTCGAGGGTGTCGCAACGTATTCCCAGTGTCCGCCCAAATGGAGAAGATATTTGCCCTCTTGCGCAAACCAGGGTGCTGCTGTCAAACGGACATTTACAATCTGTCCTTGATTATCGCCATTCACACGTCGATCTACATCGGCATTCACACCCTGGAACACGCCAAAGAAGAGGCGTACCCGGTCTTGAGCAAACAGGTGTTCCGACGAAACACCGATTTTTCGAGCCAATCCAAAGGTATTTGCCGGAGTCGTGTACTCCGTGGACGTGATGTTGGTGCTCCCCATCGTGTAATTGAGACCGGTTTCCACCCGGTAATGTCCCGCCCGAACGTATCCGAGCAAGGGTACATTTTTGACACCGATCCAGTTATCGAACAGGGCAATCTGACCGGAATTGGCATTGATACCGACTTCGAGTTTATAATCAAAGGAACCGTATCCGCTTCCTGCCGCACCGAGTCGGAGTTCCCGAAAACCTGTTGCGTTTCGCCAGTTGCCATTTTTTTCTCTCGACTCCGCATTTTGGTCGATGAAGTTGACCGAATCAATAAAGAGCCGCCCTGAAATTCTTGGTGTTGACCATGCCCTTTTTGTGTCCGGTCTGTCCACTTTTTGTTTCATGGCTTCTTCTAACTGGAAGATGCGGTGCTCTAATTCCGGATCGTAACCCCGGATGACATCGACGGATACATCCGGCACATCAAAGAGCACAGGCGGTTCAGACAATGGTATCGCAGGCGCGGACAACGGCAGCAACGGCGGCGGCGGCGGCGGAGTGTAACCGGGGGTCAAGTTTTGAGCGAGAAGACTGCCCGCTCCGATGGATAGCACAGCAATTACCGCACGTAGGGGCATTGCCAAAAAACGTGTTACTTTCATAAAACCTCCAAGGTAAGGGGGACGCACCGGATTACCGGCTAATGCTGGTTGTATCGGCAAGAGGGATTTTTCCGGTTTGTTAACTTTTTCCGAAAATGCCGAAAATGCACAAAAGTCCGCCGCAATAACCGGCAGAAACAGTAAACTTTGCCTATTTTAACAATTTTTCCTATTTTAACACAGTTGCACTTTGCGTACTTTGCGGTTAAAAAAAAGAGGATTTAACCGCAAGGGACGCAAGTAAAGATGTCCCATTCCTTCCCATTTATGGCATAACTCCCGACTCCTTCCGACTCCTTTTTGATTGGGGGCTTCTACCGCGATGGGAACGTTTTTACGGTATAATACGGGCACCGTGAAACACAAGCCGCCCAACATAAAACCAACGGAACTCAAAATGACACCGATGATCGATGTCATCTTTCTGCTGCTGGTCTTTTTCGTGTGCACGGCAAACTTTATTCCGGTGGAAAAGATACTGCCGATGGACACTGCGCTGCCCGGTGGTGTGCAAACCGAGGTGGTATTGCCGGATTGGACAAATCTTGACATTGTAACGGTACAGATTTTTTTCGAGAACCAGCCCTACTGGCAAATTGAAGGGAATCGGTGTTTCACGCTCTACGAAGTTCAAAACATTTTGCAATTGATAAGCGGAGTCAAGCCGGACATACCGGTCATCATCAAACCGGCGGACAATGTGCCGATGGAGAATGTGATCGACATTTGTGATATCTGCCGCCGCGTAGGACTTTCCCAGATTCGGTTTGCCGCTGAATGAGGCAGAGAGGTGTCTTTTACAATGAGAAATGCCTTTGTTGCTTCCTCCCCGGCTTTTTCCTTTGCGCACTTTGCGGTTAAATTCTTTTTTTAAGCACCAGTCCGTCGACACGTTTTGGGGTTTTGTCATTCCGGCGAAAGCCGGAATCCAGAAAGACAGGCTGCGAGCTCCTCGTCTGGATTCCGGCTTGCGCCGGAATGACGGAGTTTATGCAAACGTGTCGATGGACTGTTTTAATTGCAAAGGACGCAAAGAAAAACATAACATCTTCTCCCGTTTATGGTACAATAACACGTCCCCCAGAATGTTACGGGTTATTGGTTTGAATCATCGCTCTGCGCCGCTGGAAGTGCGGGAACAGTTGGCGTTTTCGCCGGCACAGGTTGCGGGTGCGCTGACAGCATGGCAAGATTATGTTTGGCAGAACTGGGGAGCCGATCTCGAAGCCGTCATCCTTTCCACCTGTAACCGCACCGAATTTTACGTTGCCGCGCCGCCCGTCGAACAGCCCGCCGAATTGCCCCCGACCGAACAACTGCTCCGGTTTTTGCTTGCTCAAAAAGTGAGTCCGCCGACGAGTTTCACCCTCGCTTCACAAATTTTCACGCTGGACGATTCCAACGCCGTTGAACATCTCTTTGCTGTTACTTCGGGACTCGACAGTATGGTTCTCGGCGAAGTGCAGATTCTTTCACAGGTCAAAGCCGCCTATCAACTTGCCCTGGATGCGGACACCGTCGGTACGTGGATTCACACATTGTTCCAAGCCGCCCTGAAAACAGCCAAACAGGTGGCGACGGAAACCGCACTGCACGAACACCGGGTGAGTATTCCCAGCATTGCCGTCGCTGACCTTGCCCGGCAAATTTTTGACCGGTTCGACGACAAAAACATTCTGCTCTTTGGTGCCGGTGAAATGGGGCAGGAAACGCTCCGGTATCTTATAGAATATGGGGCAAAGTCCATCACCGTGCTGAACCGCCATCAGGAACGCGCCGAGGCGTTGGCGGCAACATTCGGCGGCAACGCTGCCGACTGGCGCGTTGCGGATTGGCAAAAACGGTTTGAACTGATGACCGGGGCGGACATTGTCGTGACCACCACCAGTGCAGACGAACCGGTGGTAACGCTTGCCGATTATCAAACCAAAATAGAGTCCAAACGGGCAGGACGGGCATTATGCGTTCTCGATCTTGCCGTACCGAGGGATTTTGAACCGGCAATCGCCGGGTGCGCCGGAGTACATCTTTACTCGATTGATGACTTACAAGAAATATGTAACAAACACCGGCAGGAGCGGGATCGGGAGATTCCTAAAGCAGAGAAAATTGTGAAACAATCCGCAGAGACTTTTATGAAAGAGATTGCACATCGTCAAAATGGGGCGGTCATTCGGCAACTTCGGGAGCGTTGGACCAAAACGAAAGAAGCAGAATTGACTCGGCTTTTCAACAAATTGCCGGAATTAAACGAGCATGAACGTGAAGAAATCCAATATGCTTTTGAAAGACTGCTTGGAAAATATCTTCACTCACCGCTGGAATCTCTCCGTGATGAACCGCTGGACGGCGAGCCGCACAAACTTGTCGATGCCTTGAAAAAATTGTTCCGGCTTTGAGGAAGGGGACATTTTCCTCTGCGTTCCTTGTCCTTCTTTGCGTCTTTGCGGTTAAATTTTCTTTTTTTAACCGCAAAGTTTGCAAGGGAATGCGCAAGGGACGCAAAGGAAAATTTTGATGCGTCAGCCATGATGGACTCCCAGAGACGGATTCCCGGAGACATGGGAAGAGGACATGAGGACATGGCTTTTTCTGTACAGGGGGTGTGTTTTTTCACTTCGGCGGGTATAATACTTTGGTGAAGTGTACCGGCGGGTTGCCGTCTTCAACCTATTTTGGAGAGTAGAATGTTGTTTTCCCCTGAATTCGTATTATTGCCGTTCGATTGGAATCTGTTCCTTTATGGAGCCGGAGTGGCTGCGGGTGTTGCCGGACTGGCTTCGGTCTTTGCCCACGAACGCCAAACGGATATTGATCTCGATGATGTCAAAAAGCAGGTTGCCGAATTGGAGGCACTGCCCGCACGGACATTGGAGCAGAACGACGACCTTGCGGCTCTCTATGCTGCTTGGGCAAATGTCCTCTTCGATGACCCGGACAGCGAACTGACCGAAATTGCTGAATTGTTCGGCAAATCCGAAGCCATCCTTCAAGCAACACTCGCACAGGGAGAGGACGCTGTCATCCGGCAACAACTCGGTGTGGTCTATCTGGCGTGGGGAGTAGCCCATAGCGATTTCGGCGACCCGGAATCGGCGGTTGAATACTACCTGAAAGCGGTCGAAGTCTTGAAGCCGCTGGACGAATCCGGAGACGGCGAAGCGAAGTATGACATTGCCGGCATTAAACTCAATCTGGGAATCGCCTACCGTGAAATGGACGATCTCGAAAACGCCAAAACCAATCTCCAAGAATCCTTTCTGGAATACCGTGCCTGCGAAAAAATCGGCGACCTCGATACCCGGTTTTATATGGCAACGGTCAGTGTACAGCAAGGAAATCTGCTTCACGAAATGGGGGAACCGGTGGAGAGCGTGGTCGATGCCTACAACCGGGCGATGCGGCTTTTTGTCGAAGTGATCGAAGATCAGCAAGAAACAAAACTCGAACGGGAGTTGGCAAATGTCCTGCTTGACCGTTCGATGGTCACGTATGAAAACTGGCTTGAACAAAAATTCGACTCCCTGGAAGAACAAAAGAAAATCATCAGTGACGTACTGCTCGACATCAGCCGGGGAATCGAACTCCTCGAAAAGCAACTCAACGAAGGAAACGAACTTGCCCGGTTTGACCTGTTCCACGCCCTCGCGATGCACGGAAAGGTGTGGTGTGATGCTGAAGACTTCACGGAAGCACAGAAGTCTCTTGACCGGGCAATCAACGAATTTGCCGATCTTTGCGAAGACGGCGACGAGTTTTTATTCCAAATGGCACTGGTCTATGCCGATAGAGCACTGGTGCATAAATTACTCGGCAACAAGGAGTTGAGCGAGCAGGATTGCCTGAAAGGTTCGGAATTGATAGACGCATGGTCGCAGCAGGCAGACAGCGACGATGAAGAAATTCAGGAACTCCGGCAGCAATTCCAAGCACTGCTCGACCAGTTGGACGAATTGTCGGATTAGGACGGTGCTGTTGCGAACCTTGCGGTTATATTCTTTTTTTTAACCGCAAAGTACGCAAGGAACACGCAGGGGACGCAAAGGAATGCAAAGGGAAAAGTCCCGTTCCTGTCCATTTATGGCAGAGAAACTTACGGCGTTATAATGAAGAGCCATGAAATACCTACTTCCCTGTACATGCGGACAATCTGTTGAAATTGCACCGGGGCAGGCGGGGCAAACGGTCGTTTGCGTCTGCGGTGAGGGGTTGCTCGTGCCGACAATGTTGCAAATCAAGGCATTGCCCCTTGCACCGGAAACGCCGGAGCCGTCCCGTGAGAAGCGCAACGCGGTGCCTTACAGAGCGGCGGTGATCACCGGAGTTGCCGGAGTGGTCTTCGCGTTTTTATGGTTGGCTCTTTGGGTAAGCGAAAAGTTCTTGCTCCATCCCGAAGATTACTTTTATTCGTTTTTTGGCATTCTTCCTCTTTTACACGTGTTCTCCCGCGGGCTTACGTTTGCGTTTGCGTGTACCGCCGTTGTTCTGGCAATTCGGGATTGGGTCAAATCGCCGCTGACCGAAGACACGACCCAACGCAGAACATTTTTTGTTCTCGGCGTGGTGCTTTTGTTTCCTGCTTTTATCCTTGCGTCCTACTTATACGAATGGCAACCGCATCCCCGGCATACGATGCTCAAACGAACACAGTTCTCCTACGGCTCCTTCCAAAGACTGTTGCCGCAGGATTCCACCCCGATTCCCATGGACGAACGTCAAATCCTTTGGATGACCGATGAGAGGATTGACCGCATGATGCCGATGGAATTGTACTTCTATTTCCGAACACTTGAACAACCGATGTTCAGTCACAACTTTCAGGAAAACTACGAGGCGGTCAAAGACACCTACCGCATTTGGGTAACAGGCACCGCTATTTTGCTCATCCTTGCCTTTGCGGGCATTATTGTCTCCTTCTTCATGCCGAGACAGGAAGTTGTCGTAACGGGTTGGAGCGGCAGTGATTGGTAAGGGGAAATCTCTAAAAATAGTTCTTTGCGTCCTTTGCGCATTCCTTTGCGTCTTTGCGGTTAAAAACTTCACCGCAAAGAAGAAGTCCAATTTGTCCCCTCTTTATGCTCCGCTAATCCCGCCGGACGAGCCGCTTGCGTTTCGGCGGTTTTTGAACCGGCTTATTTCCTTCGCCGCGGGTGCAAAGACTTAAAACCGCCGGTAAGACCACCACTGAGGTTATTAAACAGCACGTCATACCAATGACCAATACCCGACCGAGACTCTGCAAACCTTGATGAGAGGCAATCATCATGCTGCCGAAGCCGACTGCCGATGTCAGAGAGGTAATCAAAATGGAGGTCGCCGTCGAAGAGGAAACAATATATCCCTGGGTTGTGCGGTTGCGGAAATCGTGAATCAGGTGGATGCCGTAATCAATACTGATTCCAATGACCAGCGGCAGTACAATCATATTTGCCGGATTGAGCGGAAGGTCAAGCCAGCCGAGGATTCCAAACATCATGGCAACACCCAAAAACATGGGAAGAAGTGCCGCAAAGGATGCCGTCAAACTGCGGAAATCAATCCACGTAAACACCAGCACCGCAACAAGAGCATAAAACGCTGCCGCGATAAATCCTTCCCGCATTTGAATCGAGGACTCATACGTTTGCAACGGACTGCCCGTCGCGTCAGGGTCAATGTCCCGGACTGCCGCGACAAACTTTTCCATTTCGTCCATATCCCAGATGTACGCCGTCGTGTAAATCCGCATCAGGTGCTTGCCGTTTCTTCCCACAAACCGCGCCACCAACGGTTTCGGCAGGTCTTCCAACGTTTCCTCCACCGTAGGAGGTTGCGGCACTGCCATCGCTTTTAGTATCTGGAGTTGCTGCATCCGCTCGTCGAAAGGCATGCCCGGCATCGGGTCAGGAATCATCCGCAACATATCTGCGAGTGATTGAATGATGTTCATCCGCTCTGGATCATCGTCGGGGAACAACGTTACCACCAGCAAGTCAGGATATTTTTGCTCAAATTGTTTTTTGCGCTCCAGCAATTCCTCTTTTGTGTCGGCAATAGAGAGAGCGAACCAGACATTTTTGCCCCCTTTATCGGCATCCATTTCAAGAAGCCGCCGTTCCAGTTGGACGCTCTCCAATCCTTCCGGTTGTAAGTTGAGGAGATTGTAATCATACCAAACTTTGGGAATCCCAAGCAGCAGATATAAAAATCCGAGAGTGAACAGAAAGAGTGTCATCTTCGGGAACCGGAAAAACGGCTGGAGTGCTGGTCGAATGTCATAGAGGTTATAGGAGGGAGCCTTTTTATCCGGCGCGGTGGGGGTCATCAAGACAATCATTGCCGGAAAAACGGTGAAAGTTGTGAGAAGGCAACAGAGGATTCCGCCGCCGACGATGATTCCAAGTTCAGCAACACCCGTAAATTCTGCAAAGGATGCGGCATAAAATGCCGCCGACGTGGTGAGACCGCCGGTAACCACCCCCGGACCGACCAGCCTTGCCGACCGGCAGAGCGATTCGATGACCTCTCCGCCGTCCCGGCGTAAATCGAGGTATCTTCCCAAATAATGCACGGTGAAATCGGTGCCTAATCCGACAAGCATTGCCCCAAAGGCAACACTCAAAATGTTCAAATGTCCAACGGCAAGGGTAATGTATCCCATCGTCCAAGCGAACGCAATCATTAACCCAATGATGGCAAGGAGGGGATGCCGCAACGAGCCGAAGCCCGCCATGAAGATGATACAAACCCCGACGAACGCCAATGCCGTCGCCTTTGCCATCGCTTCGTTGCTCATTGCCATCTCATCATATTCGAGAATCGGCATCCCCGTGAGACCGATTTGCAGGGCAGGATACTCTGCCCGGACTTCGTCAATGATGCTCCGCAGATTCTCGATGGCTTCGGCACCTTGCGAAAACTGCGTTTTGTCGATATTGATAAGGCGCAGCAGCACAAAGCCGATGACTCCCTCATCGGTCAGGAAAATGTTACTTTGCGAAAGCGTTGCCAGCCGATTAACGACATCCTCCATCGGCACGGCAACCGCCGGTTGCTGGAGCGACAGGGCAACGGATTGGTGAATCGCTTGCAGGTCTTCGAGGGGCACATAATGCAGTCCCTTTCGGATGTCGGAAAGGTCCACATCGTGCAGAATATCCTGATAGAGTTCAGGAAATTCCTCTATTTTGCCGGTCAGTTTTTGGAGGACAGCACTGACTTCTTCATTTTTTGTCCCTTCCACCACAACGATCACTTCATTGTCGTCGCCGAATTCGTCCACGTAGTCGAGCCAGAGTTTGTTGAAACTGCTGTTGGGATTGATGAGGTCAAGCCGGCTCATTTTGAGTCCGAGATTTTCATAACTCCAATAAAGACAAAAAATTGCGAGAAGGAGAGCGGCAGCCATCACTGCGACCGGAAACCGGCAGCAGAGCAGCGTAAGCGACTCAAGCGGTTGGGCAAAAACCGGTGTTTTTGCCGGCGTTTTTGTTTGGGGATTTTGCGGCAACTCCATGGGGAGCGGAGTCTAACGAATTTTCCGATTCTGATAAAGAGCGATTCTGTCCGATTATAGCGGAAACGGGGACAAATTGGACGTTTTCTTTGCGTCCTTTGCGCATTCCCTTGCGTACCTTGCGGTTAAAAAGGAGAAAATTTAACCGCAAAGGGCGCAAGGACAAAAGGAGCAACTTCTCCCCCATTTGCAGTATAATAACAGGATACTCATCAATGCTCTAACGATACGGCATCATGCAAGCCATTGTTTATCACGCTCCCGGCGACATCCGTCTTGAAGAAATTCCGAAACCGCAATGCGGGCAAGGGGAATTATTGGTACGGGTTGATGCGTGTGCCGTGTGCGGTACGGATTTGAAAAGCCGCCAGCACGGTAATCCCCGCATCAAAGCACCGCTCGTTATGGGACACGAGTTCACCGGTATTATTGAAACCGCCGCTCCCGATGCCCTTGGCGGTTTTCAGCCCGGCGACCGTGTCGTGATGGCGACCAGTATTTCTTGCGGACACTGTTTTTATTGCCGCCGCGGATGGCGTAACCTGTGTGAAAGCCTTGCCCCGATGGGTTTTTCCTATCCCGGCGGAATGGCAGAGTACACGGTCATTCCCGCACTGGCACTCGAAGGGGGACACGTTATTAAGGTTCCGGCACATGTTGAAGCAAAGTGTGCCGCACTGGCGGAACCGGTGAGTTGTGCGGTCAATAGTGTTCAAAAATGCGAAGTGCAAAACGGCGACACGGTGCTGGTGATGGGTGCCGGTCCGCTGGGATTGCTGAATGCTCTCGTTGCCCGTGCTGCCGGAGCAAAGATTGTTTTGCTTTCCGAGCCTAATCCGCTTCGGCGTAAACAAGCGGAACAATTCGACCTCGACCACATCCTCGACCCCGAAGCAGACGATGTCTCCGCAGTAGTCCGCGATGCCACCGGCGGCAGAGGAGCCGATGTGGTTATCGTTGCGGCACCCGCCGTTTTGCCGCAGGAACAGGCACTTTCACTTGTTCGCCGGCATGGCACGGTCAACCTCTTTGCGTCGCTGCCCATTGGAAAGAGCATGCTGACCCTCGACAGCCGGACTCTCCATTACGGCGAAATCCGGCTCCTCGGCAGCAGCGATTCTACACCCGAACATGTCCGCAAGGCAGTGGCGATGATTGCGGCAAAACAAATTCCGGCAGAGAAAATTGCGTCGCATTGCCTGCCGCTGGGGGAGATTGAACACGCTTTTGAACTGATGATGAGCGGAGAAGCCCTCCGCGTCGTCTTGCTGTGTCCGTGAGAGGGAGATATACTGCACACGGCATCATTGTCCGTTTTTCCGTCCCCTCTCCCTCTGAGAAAGGGGACGAAACTTTCTGGCGGAAGGGAACCTCTAAAAATAGATTCTTTGCGTCCTTTGCATAATCTTTGCGCCCCTTACGGTTAAAATAGTTCGGATTTAACCGCAAAGACGCAAGGTTGTCGCAAGGAACGCAAAGGGGAGCAGAGCCGCTGCTCCTGCTAACGCTCAATCCCATAAACCTCCACTACGGCACTATTGACATCAGAGAAGACAGCATTAAACTCGCTCAGTCGTATCCACTCCACATTCCTTTGCACCGGAAACGTAAAGACCTTGCGGCGAATATCGCTGGTAGGTTTGAACGCAACCTTTTGCTTAAATCCGTTGGAACATTCAATCGTACATTCCGTCAACAGCAGCGCGCGCGGGTCATTGGTCTGGAGCGTAATGACCACCTGGTCGGTATTCACTGGCTTGTCGAAATTCACCATCCAGCCATTTGCATCCACCGTCTTCGGGTTGGCGGCTACATTTCGGTATGCATTCGGGTCTTGCGGCAACGGCGGTAATTCACTCCCCCTTTGCCAAGCGACGAACTGTTGATTGTTCAGAAGGTCAAACTCCTTCATGTCCCGGCTTTTCGCTTCATAGTAGGCGAACTTCTGCCATTCAGCATCGTTCCACGCCGCGCCCTCTTCGTAATCGCCGAATGCCGGCACCAGCATATCCAGCCAGGCGGCAAACTTGTCGAGTTCCTCGCGGGAAAGTTTCACATCGTTGTGTGTTTTGCCCCCTTCGGCAAGATTCGGATCGAGCATCTTCATAATGCCGCTCCTTGCCGCACCGGAATCGTAGGGCGGCAACATCGGCGGTGCGCTCTGGACGTTGATCCAGTTGATGAGCGGAGTTTGCACCGCAGAGTAACTTCCATTGCGGATTTGACGCGAATTGGTCAAGTTCAGGTAAGAATGCAGCCAATGACGTTTGGCACGACTGTCATGCACAAGGTCTCCTTTCAAACTGAAAGGGAACCGGGCAAGTTCTTCATCCACCACAGGCGCATCGGGGCGCATTTCCGGTCTGATTGTCCATATCCCGAAATCGACTCCCTGCCCGCCGCTCGTCTGGTGGGTGTGCGAGGCAAGATAATTGATTCCGGGCTTGAAGGCTTGTGCTTCATTAAGGGGAATCATGGCGAATTGGTAATCCGTGTTGTAGCCGCTGACGCTGAAAACTTTATGTCCATTGACATAAATCACGGTATCCTCATCGTGAAAATAGCGTATCGCCAGCGGTTGCGGCTCCCAATCTTCCGGCAATTCGAGGGTGTGCCAAGTCCAAATATCAGGCGTTCTCCAACGAGTGGGGAAAGCCGGTCTTCCCGGCATCGTACCAATTCCTCCTTCGGACTTCGGTAAATCCTTGACTTGCTCAAAGTATTCCGGTTTCATCCAGTCGTCTCCCGGTTGTACAGTGGTGTAGTGCCAATTCTGCAAATTTTGGAAAAGAGGTTGACTCAGCGCACGACGGCTCCAATTCTCGTTGAGTATTTGCGCAACAGGTCCCCGATAGGGCGGGTCTTTATCCGGGTTTTGATGACACTCTATACAATGGGCATCGAGGGTCGGTTGGACTTCCCTGGCGAAACTGAAACCGCGAGACTCTCCGTAAAATGGTTGAAGTGTTGCCGGCGGACGGCGCATTGCCTCCGCCAACGTGGTTGCAGGCGTGGAGACCAAGTTTTTGTCCTCGTGGCAACCCAGACATGAAAAGACTTCTCCCGGCTGCAAGGTTGACCAAGACCGCATTGATTGGATGGAATGTCCATTTTCGTCGAGCACCTGAAAATAGAGCGGCGTTTTGGCAGGAACGTGAAAACTTGCGGAACCGTCTTCGTGAATCGGGGTGTCTCCCAAAATGACCTTGACATCCCAACTTCCGTTGCCCGCCGAGATCGGCGAACTGATGTCTGCACTCCCGCCCGGTCCGCTGCTGTTGTTACTCCCGATACCGGTAGTGCGGAATTCAAGAGCGATGACGCGTAATGTTTTAGCAGTTCCCCGCTCAATTCCCTCCAAACCGGGACCGAAATAGACATCCTGCAAAGTAAAAGTGCCGTAATCCACATCGGGATTGACAGCGGAGGGTCGGATACTCGGTGCAGGGCGTGCCGCAAGCGGGACGGGCTGGTGCGACGAAACCGCCGGATCATAAGCGAGAAGTTCCCGATTGCCCTCTTCGTCCATCCAGTAAATGCCGAAGGGAGTCTTTACCGTATGTCCCTCTTCTTGATTGGAATTATAAGCGACGATGAATTCCCGCTCATTGATCGGATAAGGAAAGGCGAATCGGTCGCCCTGTTGTCCCCAAGCGTCAATCCGGTCAGCGGTTGTTTCCCGGATGGGAGCGATCAACTGCGCCCCGGTATTTTCCTGCCGTCCCTTGGAAATGTCAATGATTCCGAGTTTGCCGTAATACCGGTTATGGTGTCCCGAAAAGACCGACACGGCTTTACCGCCGCTGTTCGGAATACCGCGAGTGTGCATCAGCGTCGTGGGAAACCAAGAGTTGTTACCGTAGTATTCCGTTTGTCCGGTGCCGTCGGGATTCATCTGGAACAGTCCCTGCGGAAAGATTTGCCCTCGGTCATTGTAGTCCCAGCGTGTGTAAACAATCCGCCCGTCTTCTAAAATTGCCGGAAAATTCGTGTGAACCTGGTCGAAGGAAAGACGGCGTATAAACCGTCCATCTTTGTCGCAAATGTACAGATTCGAGACCTCTGTCCAAAAACAGTCCACCACCTGCACGCACCGCGTTGAATTGAAAATGATGTCTCCGTTGGGCAAAATGCATGGCTCGTAGTCGGCGTAACCGAGCCCAAAGGTCAGTTGCCGGATCGCGCCCGTCTCCACATCATAATCGTACAAGTGGTAATCATCCAATCGGTCTGATTTTTTCCACGCAAACACAATAGTCTTACCGTCGAAGGAGACATCGGGATCGCGGATCACGCCATTGGGGTCGGCGATGAGAGTCCGTTCCACGTATTCTCCGGCTTCGTTCAATTCGAGAATACAAAGAGCGGAGCCGGCGACAAAATTCCGTTCTCCCTGGGCATCGCTTTGCGCTTCGGTGTACGCATAGTGCGAACCGCCGAGATCGAAATGCTTGGTGAAGAGAATCTTGGGAAAGGTCTCTTTCAGTGTTTGGAGCCGTTCGGCACGGCGTTGCTGACTCGCTTGAATGTAAGCGGCATCGGCGGGTTCGGTTCGGTGATCCTGCATCATCCAATCTTTGACGATGGGGGAGTCGGGCGTGAAGTCTGCCTGTGCGGTACTGGCACAAAACAGGACGAGGAACAGGGGGATCCAACGACGCATAGGTCTATTCTCCTTTGTTTGATTTCCTTCTTTCAGGCAGTATAGCCGAAATAATTCCGAAAAACAAGGGATGTACAACCTTTGCGTCCCCCCTCCCCCCGTCCCCCCGCGCTTCTTTGCGTACTTTGCGGTTAAATCTTCTTTTTTTAACCGCAAAGACGCAACGTTCTCGCAAAGGACGCGGGGTGCAATTTCATGCCGTTTAAGGCGGAATGTACTAGACACACATGTTACTTGTTGTACAATGGCAGAATAGACTGGTTGCTATAACTGGTTGCTATAATTTTACCGCCAGGGCAGTATGTCAAAAGAACGAAAGAGTTATTTTATTCGTGAACGAATTATATTTTCCTTCATTCTGCTTGTTTTCATGTTTGCCGACACGTTGTCAGGAGCGGAGACGCAACCCGCCGTCGGAGCGATTCGATGGGATGCCTGGTCAGGCTGCGCCGTTACAGCGCAAGTCGAAAGGACACTGGGACCTGAAAAATATCGGGATCGGCTCCCATGGTTCGCAGAAGTTCTTGACAGCACCCGTGTTCGTATCAACGATGATGTACAAGAAATCATCGACCGGGAAATCCGCTACGCCGCCGATACCGGTCTCGATTACTGGGCTTTCGTTCTCTACCCGGAAACAGATGGAATGAGCCGTGCGCTTCGACGCTATCTCGACAGCGAGGTACGCAGCAAACTCAATTTTTGTGTGATTCTGCACAACAACATCGGTGTTGGCGACCGAGAATGGACAAAGGAACGAGAACGAGTCATCGCCCTGTTGAAAGAGCCGGGGTATCAAAAAACAGCGACCGGACGACCGCTCGTTTATTATCTTTCTCAAAGAAATGAGCGGTTTCAAGAGTTACGTGAAGCCGTCGCCCAAGAAGGTTTGAATCCTTATTACGTTTACCTCGGCTGGGATCCGCTGGCAGATTATCGAACGCGAAAGCCGCAAGGCTTCGATGCCGTCTCCGCTTATGCCGATGGATCGGTAGTCGATACGTTTGCCGATTTGGTGCAACGCGTCGAAAACAGATGGCGGCAATCCGCTGAAGCCGGTATCCGTTACATTCCCTTGGTAACAACCGGCTGGGATAAACAGCCGCGTAAGGAAAACCCTGTATCTTGGGAATTGGATCACGACTACCACAAACAGGCGGGTTTTCCTTCTCAAGCGAAGCCGATGGAAATTGCGCAGCACCTCGACAGGGCATTAAAGTATGTCGATGCCCATCCTGCCGTTTGCGAGGCACGGGCGATCCTGATTTACGCTTGGAACGAATTCGACGAGGGTGGCTGGCTCTCGCCGACTTGGCAGGAAAGCGGTGTTCCCGACACAAGCCGGCTCGATGCCGTGCGGACGGTACTGCGGAAACAGAATACAACAATGGACTGGATTCAAGTCAGTGACGACAAGACACAGTTTGTAAAGAAGGGGACAGGCGAACCCGTGTTGTTCTGGGGAGCAAACTATGACCGCGACACAAAAATGCGGCTGTTGGACGACTACTGGGTGGATGAATGGGATACCGTTCTCGAAGACTTCGACGAAATGAAAGACCTGGGATTGAATATCGTGCGTATTCATCTTCAAGTCGGTCGGTTTATGGATTCCCCTACGCAACCCAATGTGCAATCTTTGGAACAGTTGGCTCAATTGATCAAGGCGGCGGAATCGCGTGGACTGTATCTCTATGTTACCGGATTGGCATGTTACAAGAAGCCGAACATTCCTGCTTGGTACGATGCTTTGGATGAAGAAGGACGCTGGGCGGCGCAGGCAGTATTCTGGAAACACGTTGCACGGGTGTGTGCTTCAAGTCCTGCGGTCTTTTGCTATGACCTGATGAACGAACCGCTCGTACCGGGCGAACCGGTCGATGGTTGGCTGACACCAGAGGGGCTGGAAGACCTGTTCTATGTGCAATACATCACCCGCACGCCCAACGGACGCACTTCGCACGAGATAGCGAAGGCTTGGGTAGATCAACTTGCCGCGGCAATTCGTTCCGAAGATCAAGACCATTTGATTACCGTGGGAGTCATTCCTTGGGCACTGGTTTGGGCAGATGCCAAGCCGTTGTTCTATGACCCGGTCGTTGCGGAAAACCTGGATTTTGCGAGTGTCCATTTCTACCCGGAGGCAAATGAAATTGAAAAGGCACTTCAGGCACTCAAGGTTTATGCCATAGGAAAGCCGTTGGTCATTGCCGAAATGTTTCCGATAAAATGCAGCATTGAGGAGATGGATCGATTTATCGACGGCTCCAAACCGATTACGCAGGGATGGATCAGTT
>Ga0099364_10004777_pt1 | contig 20432 bp, 20 predicted proteins | sample TergutTh196P3_FD_73070 | JGI IMG/M metagenome (GOLD analysis project Ga0099364, IMG submission 73070) | Microcerotermes parvus P3 segment gut microbial communities from Pointe-Noire, Republic of the Congo - Th196 P3 | ecosystem: Host-associated > Arthropoda: Insects > Digestive system > Gut ... | reverse complement strand
TGCGGATTTATTACCGTTCAGGCGAGGAGTTGTCATATTGGCGGGGCAGGTTGCTGGACGCGCTCGCCCCCTGGCCGTTCGTAACGATAGAGGATATTGGGAAGATAGAAAACCAACAGTGGTCGCGCCGGAGCGAGGAAGCGTTTCCTCCGCTTGAGGTTGGACATGGCCTCGTCGTGCTCGCCCCCTGGCATAAGGGCAAAGAATCGCCCGGAAGGACGCCGATATACATCAATCCCGGCAGCGCGTTCGGAACGGGATATCACGAAAGTACGCAAGCCGCGCTTGAGCTTTTTGAAAGATGCCTTGACAGGGCGCCGGGGATTGGAAAAGACGCCGGCTTGCGCGTGATAGACGTTGGCGCGGGTTCGGGAATACTTTCCATAGCGGCGCTCAAACTCGGAGCGGCGTCTGCGAGAATACGCGATATTGATCCCGCTGTTATCGAGGAGATAAACGGCAACCTGGAGCAAAACGGCGTCGACCGGTCGAGGGTGACGCTTGAGGTTGATGATTTGCTCTCAGGCGTGGACGGGCAATTTGATTTATTGTTCGCGAACATACTACTTGATCCTCTCATGGATATGCTGCCCTCTGTTCGTGAGGTTCTCGCCCCCGGAGGGATAGCAATATTCTCGGGAATGACGGAGAGAGAACGCGAGGTTTTTCTTGAAGGGTTATCGCGGGCGGAGCTTGAACCGGTGGACGAGGTGATAAAAGAGGAGTGGTGGGGTGTCGCTGCCCAGAATCCGGCTTGAGCGATGTGTACGCGAGCGAAGCGGGCTCTGGCGGCTTGACGACGATCAGGTAAGACGTCTTGTTTTAAGCCTGCGTTTGTATGAAGGCGCCGCGGTCGAGGGACTTAGCGGGGATGACGAAGGACGCAGGATTCTGATGAAACTTGAGCGCGACGCGGATCAGTATTTTCTCCGAGCGATCAGCGCGGAGAGCGAACCCCGCGACGCGCTCGAAATCACGCTTTTGATCGGCCTGCTCAAGTCCGACCAGTTTGACGCCCTGCTTCGGAGCGCCTCGGAATTGGGCATAAATTCGATACTGCCGGTAATATGCGAACGTTCCGTCCCCCGCGTCGCCGCTTCCGATATCCCGAAAAAAATCGCGCGTTGGCAAAAAATATTGAACGAGGGCACGACTGTGTCCGGTTCCGTTTTTCCTCCCGGAATATCCCCTCCCGTAAAATTTGAAAAAATAGACTGGGAGGCGTTGCCGGAGGCGCGATACGCCGCCGTTATATCGCCTGATTCGCGTCCGATCTCGAGTATTGCCGGCGGTTCGGGTTCGCTCGTATTCGCGGTGGGCCCGGAGGGGGACTGGAGCGACCGCGAGAGTAACTCGCTCATTTCCAACGGATTCGTTCCTCTTGCGCTCGGCAGGAGAATAATGCGGGCGTCGACCGCGGCGATGGCCGGAGTCGCCTGGTTCAGGCTCGGCGCGCTCTGACGGAACGGTGATAAACTATCGCGCGTACTCGGCAAACCTCTTTTCCATGAAAATAACATTTATACTATGAGCATGAATAAGACCGATAATATATCAGGGAAAAAATTTCGAGTCGTCACTCTTGGGTGCAGAGTGAATCATTACGAAGCGGAAGCTATCGCTTCGATGCTCGAAGGCAGGGGAGCTTCGTTAGTCGCGGGCGACAGTAAAGAAGCAAAGGGCGAACGGGTCGATATTGTTATAGTGCTCACCTGTTCCGTTACGTCCGCCGCGGATGCGAAGACGAGAAAGATACTGAGGCGTTTCCGAAGGGAAAATCCGGATTCACTGATAGTTGCGTGCGGATGTTGGGCACAGGCGGCGAGCGCGAAAGAAGCCGGATTGTCCGGGGCCGACATTCTTGTCGGAAACAGGGTGAAGGAACGCATAGCGGACGAGATAGAGCGCCGGTACGAGTCCCCGGGAACGGTAAACCCGGTCAGACTCGATTTGTCGGATTGCCGCGATTGGGATAACCTGTCGCTTGATCGCCCCAGAATGAGCACGAGGGCGTTCTTGAAGGTACAGGACGGGTGCGACCGGAGATGCAGCTATTGCGCGGTTTCATCGTTGCGCGGATCCTCGGCGTCACGGGATATGGACGACGCGATTGCCGAGGCGGCCCGCATTGCCGCGAGCGGAACCGGTGAGATAATCCTCACCGGGGTGCAATTGGGGGGATATGAATCGGGTTTTGCCACGCTCGCCGACCTCGTGGCCGGAATATCGAAGACGCCGGGTTTGAAGCGCCTCAGGTTGGGCTCTCTGGAGCCTTTCTCCCTTACGGAGAAACTGCTTGAGGTTATGAGGGATTCCGAGGTTTTTTGTCCGCATATCCACCTGCCGCTGCAAAGCGGCGACGACGAAGTGCTGCGCGCGATGCGGCGCGGATATAGCGCGTCGGATTTTGCGAATGCGGTCGACATGACAAGAAAATATCTCGGCGACGACGCGCATATTTCCACGGATCTGCTCGTCGGATTTCCGGGCGAAAGCGAAGCCGCGTTCGAGCGCAGCGTGAACTTACTCAATTCGCTTGCGTTGGGGAAGGTGCACGTATTTCCCTATTCGCCCAGGGAGGGAACCGAGAGCGCGACGATGAAACGGTTGCCCTCTCGTGTCGTGAAGGAAAGAACCGGGCGGGCGTTGGTTATGGCGGAAAAATTATTATCGGAATATGCCGCCCGCATGGTGGGGCGCGCCGATTCCGTCCTTGTGGAAAACGTTGAAAACGGCGCTGCGTCAGGTTGGAGCAGGCATTATTTAAGGGTATATCTGCAAGCGCGAAAAACGAAAAAAAACTTAATCGGGAATGAGATTTTTGTATGTCCTAAAACTTCTATTGGTAGTATACTCTTATGTGAGGGTGTCGATAGGGAAAAAATTATTTTCTACGCAGAAGAGTGAGAAACCCGGAATTACCAGTATAAAAAAGGACGTGTGAAGGTGTTCGGCGAAGTGACAATAGGCGTCGATCTTGGGACGAGGTATGCCCAGACAGCGATAAATATTCCCGGCAGGGGCGTTCGGATTATCCCCAACAGATGGGGGGAAATGCGAACTCCCTCAATGGTTGCGTTCACGCCTGAAGGACTGGTAGCCGGAGAGGATGCGGTTCGCGTATTATTGAAGAATCCGGATATGGTGTGGTGGGATATGAAGCGCCACTTGGGTTCGGAATGGGTTGCGAAGGCAGGTTACCGGTCGTACATGCCCGATGAATTGCTGCTGCCGCTGCTCTCTCTCCTTAGAGAGGACGCGGAAGCGCACCTTGGGTCTTTCATCTCCTCGTGCGTGCTCGCGGTTCCGGCGCATTTCAGTTTTCCGGAGCGCGGCGCGCTCGCGCGTACCGCCCGCAAAGCCGGATTCGACAAGGTCAGGATAGTCAACGAACCCACGGCGGCGGCGCTTTCCACAGGCATCGACGGACGTTTTCTGATAATAGATTTCGGCGCCGGAACGCTCGACATGTCGCTTGTCGAGAGTGAGTCCGGGGTGTTTCAGGTTGTGGAGAGTCAGGGCAGAAGCGATATAGGCGGTCTCGATATAGACAAACTGCTGGGTTCGTGGATGTGCCGCAGCGTCGGTATACCGCTCTCGTCCCCCGGAGACCCGAGGGGCGCGGTTATGATGAAAGAGGCGGAGGACGTGAAGATAGCGCTCTCCGGCGCAAACCGGGTTACGTGGCGGGCGCCTGCCGGACTGAGCGCGGGCGAACAATCCATTGAGATTTCGCGATCCGAATTTGAGGCTCTGATAAATCCCTTAATTGAAGAAATACTCAAAATGGTGGAGAAGATGTGGAGGAAGTACAAGCCGCAGAGACTGCTCACCGTCGGCGGAAGCAGCAGAATACCGCTTCTGGGCAGAATGCTTGCCGAGCGCGTGCGCGAGCCCGACCGTCGATTTTTATATCCGGAGGACGCGGTTGTCACAGGTACCGCGATGTACACCCATCAGGGAAAAGAAAGACTTCTGATAGACGTGCTGAGCAAGAGCCTTGGGATAATGAACGCCGACGGCAAGGTCGTTACGATTCTTCGTAAGGGTTCTCCTCTTCCGGCCGAATCGAGGCAAGCCTTCACGGCTTGCGGAAACGGTTCGATCGAGGTGACGATTGTCCAGGGGGAGAGAAGGGTAAGAAACATCGGCAGAGTGTTGCAAACGCTTACCGTGGATGGCGTGTCCAACGGCGAGGCAGTCGAAATATTTTTCAGGGTCGACGGCGGCGGTCTTTTGCACGTGGAGGTAAAGCGCAAGAAGAACGTCAGCCGCAAGACGATATCTCTTGAGAACGACGATATGGGAGACGCCCATTGCGATCTGTCCGCCGAAATGCGCATCAGGGAGGAAGGATTGGCGAAGCTTTCAATGGGCTTTCCGGACAATTTTCAATCCAGGCTTTTGGAATTGACCAGGGACGCCCGTTCTTTGAGAAATGAGGACTCCTCCCTGCAATGGGAGGCGTTGGAGGTCATTGACAGGATGATTTCGGAATTGGAGCGAGTAATGTCATGATGGCGAACGACGCTGATTTCAGGGTTCTCGGCCTGCATTCCGACGCAAGTTGGGACGATATCAAGAGCGCTTTCAGGCGTCTTGCCCGCATATATCACCCGGATATAGCCGGGCAATCGGGGGAACGCAAATTCGTAGAGATAACGGAGGCGTATATGTCCCTAAAGGAGCGCGTGTCCTCCGGTTCCTCACGTACGGCCGGTTCCCGCGCGGTTGAACGGCGGAGCGAGCAGCGAACGGAAGAAACCAGGAACGAATCTATATTTAAGAAGTTCTGGAAAAAACTTTTTTACCGCGAGAACAGAAAAGGCGGAACGGATAATGACGCTTTTTTATCTCCGGCGAGGGTGCGTTTTATCGGCAGCGTATTGTCAAGAGCGGAGTCCGAGTTGTTCACCGTCATATCGAAAAAAGACGAGTTCGCGACGCGGGGCAGGATGGACGCCCTTATCCTCCGCCTCAAGAGCCGGCATCCCGCAGTGGTGCTGCTTGCGCTGAGGCAGATTTCCGCCTTTAACGTAAATGCCGAGATCACCGAGGCAGTCATTGAGCACTTCAGGAAAAACATTCCGATATCCGAAACGTTGGATCGCGTCATGGACGTGTTCTCAAATTCTCCGCGAAAGGAAGAGCTGGCTAAAGTTATGCTGGGGCACCTCTCCCGATTTTCAGAAGCCGACGTAATGACTATTTTGAGCAGGTTCAAGCGTTGGAGGATGCACCCGGAATTTTTGCGTCCGTTCCTGTCGTACAATTCTCCGGCCGTGATAGCGTGCGCGCTGTCAGGATGGCCCGTAGATTACGGGAAAGGAAACGGTTCGCTGACCACTTTGCTGAAATACGAGGATGAGAGTATACTCATCCCCCTGCTTCGCGTGCTGAAGCGGGAAAAACTGCCGCCATGGACCGGAGTCCGCCTGCAGAGATTAAAAAGAGAACATCCTTCTCCTGCCGTAAGAGTGTGGGCTTCTGCTATTGTGCGAGATCAAAACCTGAGTTAGAATATGTATTTGATAGGAGTCCCGTATTTTAGATGCGGGTTTGGATGTTGGCGCGTGATGAAAATGTGTGTGAATGGTCCCCTCACGTTTTCATAACAGATGGCGGCTATTGCGCATAGGGAGGGGGGACAAAAGATGACCAGCGTAACTCGGCGTGAAAACGAATCCATTGAAGATGCCCTGAAACGTTTTAAGCGTGAGCTTCGCAAGGTTGGAGTGCTCCGAGAGGCAAGGAAACACGAGCATTACGAGAAACCAAGTGAAATAAAGAAACGCAAGAAGGCGGCGTCCGTGAGGAACAAGCGCAGGAGGCCGGATTAGTGGTTTGTTGTCCGGAAAAAGACAGGCGCGGCGGCATAGCTGGCGGGAATACCCATGATAAATATGCCGCGGGGAAAAAACCGGTTGAAAAAATCGTTTTTAGTTATTCTAAGGGGGGCGAGTTTTACTCGCTCCCCTTTTTCGGTTAATCCCGTTTCCAACTTTAATTTTAAAACAAAATACTTGAGGTATAAAGATTTTGAATTTAAAAATAAATACACATACGACTGATTGAATTATAATATATAATCCGAGGAGCCATTTCCGGGAAGAAAAGTTTTTTGCGTAATATGAGGTGATTTAATTGGCTGGTGAGTTTTCGATTTTGGCTGAATACGAGGTTGACGACGATCTTACGCTTCTCCTTGCCCGCGGAGAAGGGATGCCCAGACTGGGCATCTACAACCTCAACAGCAATAAGAAAAAATACGTTCCCTTCTCGTGGGTGGAGAATCCTTCCAGAATACTGAAGATAAAGGCCGGGAGGAGTACCAGGGAGTACCCGATATCGTCATTGATGGAAGGCGTGACGTCTCTTTTTGCAAATTCCGCGAACGCGCTGTCGCTCAACTCTCTTGCATGGAGGGGCGTACAGATACTGGGCGACCTGATACATGTGCCGAAGACCGCGCGCAGCGACGTTGACTTAAACCTGATCGCGGATAACAAGCGGGACGCCCTATGGTACGCGTATACTCCAAAGACAGGCAAATGGCGGGTACGGCCGTGCTTCATTACCACCGGCGCCGAGCGGAGCGTCATGGCGCCGTACCTTGAGGAAGGCAAGCCGTGGCCTGTTCCCGCGCTTTCGATAGAGAACGGGACGCTGCCGGCCACGATGCGAAATATCCATCCCGTTAAGGATCTCTCGCTCGCCAATCCAGCGCGGTGGAGTGAATTTATGCTCCCGCTCGCGAAGGCAATGCTGCTCGGTTTCAGCGACTGGTCGAACGGAGGAGAGAGGCTCTTCGGCGAGGCTTTATGGAAGCATTTGCCAAAACAAAGCTACAGAAGCGACGAGGCTGTCTATGAGATATCGTCGGCGGGAAAATTTTTTATGAATAAGCTGATAGCCTACCTGAGGCTCTTGCCCATACTGGAGGAAGTTCAGTCCGAAAGTTCCCACGACGCGACGAAGGAATTGGAAACGCGCGGAATGAAAAAGCGCGAGCGATTCGAGATGATTAACCCAAGCCTCGATGATAAGCAGTTCCTCGTAACGAGGCAGGTGAATGAGGAAACTTCCGGGGTCTCGTTCGGGATAGTACCCACCACGAGACTGCCAGGGGAGAACGACCGCATTGTCTCTCTGACCGGCGAGAGCTGGGAGAAATGTCTTGAAGCATGTTCACTGGGGGGTGAACGGGATCCGCAGTATACGTGCCTCTCAGTGATAGGAGCCGTCGAGACCAGAGTCTGGTACGCCCGCCTGCTGGAGTGCATGACGCCGGCTCCAAAGATTGAGGAGGAGTAAACTTGAGCGATTATGTGGATAACGCGATAGCGGCAATAATTGAGAAATGGAAAGGCAAAGAACCGGTCGCGGCGCTTGCGAAGCAAATGGAGGTGCTTGGAAAGAATATGTCGCATCTCCGAAAAGCAAGTGACACGGAATCTCGTAAAAAGGCCCGCCTCGTTTGGCAGAAAGCGGCAAGTCAGTACTGGGAGCTGGTATGGGCAATTTTAGAGGCAAAGATTGACGCCGGCCCTCCGGAAGCGTTGGAGTTTGACTCCTCGGAAAGGCTTTTCATAGATTACGGGCACCTCTCGTCATCCTACACGACTGCAAATCCCGCGTTCGAAGAACAACTCAGCGACCCTTCCGCCGTCGATATGTATCAGTACACCAGGCTCACCGATTATTTTTGCGAGTACTATGCGCTTATTTTCGGCAAGCCCTACTCCGGCCCGTCGGGCAGCGTACCCCTTGAGGAAAAACTGAAGCGCTTCGAGAATGAGCTTAAAATGGCGAAGACCCGCCGCAAAACCGCGCTCAACATGCTCGTCTCAAAGATAGATGTGATCGAAAAAAAAGAATTGGATGAGACTCTGAAAAATCTTGAAGATGGGCTGAGTGACGCGATAGAAGTCGACATGCGCACAAAGCGGATACGTGAAGCGAGCAACGAGGAGCGATCCGCGATAGGCGAGCGTTGCAGGCGGTACGAAACAGCGGAGCGGACGTTATGGTATCTCATGGATAATATCGAGAAGAAGCTGACCAAAGCCGATGAACCTAAGAAGGTTGAACCGGCGCCGGAGGAGAAAAAAAGCGCGGACGCCGCGCCGCCGCAAAGGGAGGAGGAGCACTTTGACCCGTTTGTCGAGATTGGGAACGACTACATCGCGAGCGGGAAACTCATGAAGCCCGCTCCCCACGCTATTGATACGGAGGAAACCGAGTCCGGTTATCGCCCGGAGAAAATTGAGCTGCCTGACGACGAACCGGAGTCCGAAGCGACGGCGGAGACGACCCGCGACGATTCGGCGGCAAACGCTGAGGAACTGGATCAGTCGCTAAAAATAATTCAGAATGTCCTGTCTTTACACGATCGCACGAAATTCCTCGCCGGTCTGATTGTTCACGTGACCAACGAGACCGCGCGCTGGAAGATGCGGGTGCAGATGGCGCAGAAAAAATACAAGGGGCAGGGCGTGCCCGCGTTGAAGATGGAGCTTCGAGACGGGATAAACCGCAAGAAGGAATTCATGATGCTGGCGGCGCGCTCAGCTCGGATTGACACATCGCCTCTCTGCCAGAACAAAACCAAACCAATTTCCATGACTCGCGCCGGCGAGATAATGATGGATCTCACGCCGCTCGATCCTGACATGCTTCGCGCGTCGAGGATCAGAATGTACGGTCTTCCGCGCGTCATTCTTATTCCCGGCCAGGGGCTCGGCGTTTACGACTGGGAGGATAACAGCCTGATGATTCCGATATTTCCCGCTGTCTCGGATATCAAGGATTTCAGTTTCGCGCTTGCGGCGTTTCGTTGGGACAACGACGAGGAAAGGACGCTTAAGGATACTTACAGCCTCTTGAAGGCAAACAAGGGCAAAGGCATCCGCGCGTTGCAGGAAGCGTTCATGAATGACTATTTCCTCTGGATATCTAAAGAAAGAAAAGGCTATCGTATATTGCCGCGAGAGGTCTCAAAGTGGTTCAAGACATTTTTCAAGCAGAAATCGGGAGTGGGGGCCGACGTAAAAAAATAATACGCTCCGGGTTTTGCCCAAACCCGCGTATGGGAGAACCTCCCGACTCCGGTTCATGTTGGGAAAAATCAATTATTTTTTCTGTCGTGTCTCGTGAGCGACGCCAGTTTATCGCCGAGCAGTTGAATTATCTGTACCAGCAGCACCAGTATGACAATCGTTGCGATCATAACGTTCGTCATAAATCGCTGATATCCGTAACGGAAAGCGATGTCGCCAAGTCCTCCTGCGCCGAGCGCGCCAGCCATAGCCGAATAGCCGATGAGGCTTATTACAGTCAGAGTCGCCCCCGCGATTATTCCCGGGAGGCCCTCGGGTATCAGCACTTTACATATGATCTCAAACGGGCTCGCTCCCATGGATTGCGCCGCCTCTATGACGCCCCTGTCCACCTCGCGCAGCGACGTCTCTACCACGCGTCCCACGAATGGTATGGCCGCGACTGAAAGCGGTACAATCGCCGCGTTTTTGCCAATCGATGTGCCGACGATAAATCGTGTGAATGGTATCAATGCAATCATCAGTATCACAAACGGCGCGGATCTTCCTATGTTTACAACTAAAGAGAGCGAATTATAAAGAGGGCCGTTACGCAGTATTCCTTCTTCAGACGTCACGGACAGGATCACGCCGAGCGGCAGCCCGATGAGGAATGCGATAACCGACGCGAAACCGACCATATACAGCGTGTCGCGCGTTCCCTCAGTAAGTAATGTCAGAAACAGCTCGTACGACATAGCCCTTTACCTCCACCCTCAATTTCATATCCATTAAAAATTCAATTACGCCCTCCTTGTCCTCCCCCGATAATTGCATTATCAGGGTGCCGAAAGGGATGGAGCGTATGTTGTCGATGTGAGCCACAAGAATATTTACGTCCACGTCGAACTTGCGAACCAGATCCGAAACTATCGGGCTGGCGGCCACGTTGCCGAAAAACCAGATCTGGAGCACGAGATCCGCGTCGCGCGACGGAGTCTCGGAAAATTTCAAATCCGCGAACGACTCAGGCAGCTCCGATTTCATAACGCTGGAGACAAGCTCCTTCGTCGCTGTCTTGAGCGGGTTTGTGAAAACGTTTAGTACCGGTCCGCACTCGACTACCTCGCCGTTTTCGAGCACGGCGACGGAGTCGCATATCTCCTTTATCACGTTCATCTCGTGCGTAATCAGTATTACCGTAACGCCAAGTTTTTCGTTTATGTTGCGGATGAGGCGTAGGACTGATTTCGTGGTCTGAGGATCGAGCGCCGACGTTGCCTCGTCCGACAATAGAACGTCGGGATGGTTTGCGAGAGCGCGGGCTATGCCGACGCGCTGTTTTTGTCCGCCTGAAAGAACGCTCGGGTATTGATCCAGCTTGTCTTCTATCTCGACCAACGACGCTATTTCGAGAACCCTTTTCCTGATATCGCGCTTGTTCCAGCGCGCAAGTTCCAGCGGAAAAGCAATGTTGCCGAACACGGTGCGGTTGGCGAGCAGGTTGAAGCTTTGAAAAATCATGCCTATCTTACGCTGTGCGGAGCGAAGATCGGCGCCTGAGAGCGCGGTCATTTCTCTTTCGTTGATGAACACCTGCCCGGACGTAGGGCGCTCAAGCATGTTCACGCACCGGATCAGCGTGCTCTTACCCGCGCCGCTTCGCCCTATTATCCCAAATACGGTACCGTCTTCAATTTCGAGCGACACGTCGCGCAACGCGAAAAAATCATTCATGTAAACCTTGTTGACGCCGGACAAACGAATCAAAAAAATCTCTCCCGTCAGGCTTGCCGTTTTAGAACGGAGCCTGATGAATTATCGCAGCGCTTTAGAATATTTTCAAGTTTACGGCTGCCGCAAAGGAGAACGGAACGAGCGCGATACGCGTATCCTTCCCTGTAGCCGCAGGCCGTTTGGCGTGGCCCGCGGCTTGTTTTTTGGGTTGTATTGAAAGGAGATTTGAAGGGAAATCTATATATAGAACTATTTTATTCTGAATAATTTATACTCAAATTATACGGATTTTTGTCCCTATTGCAATAGTCCTAAAGAATCATACCGATCAAATTTTCACGTCTATTATTGCCGTCACACCCACTCCCTGAACTCGTTTGAACTGTTGAACAGGATTGAGCGAGTCTATGGGGATGAGTACGCTGATACGAATGCCCTGAAATGTCAGCTCAAGCTGCGCGACTGCCTGGGTGCGATCCATCGCATCCTTGGTGTTTGCCCCTATCTGGGCCGCTCCGATACGTGTGCCGCTCCCTATCGACAATATTGGCACGACTTTGGTGAACCCGTCGAACTGCGCTCCCCTGTTTAAAGTGGCGGTGTTTATGAAGTCGTTGAGCTGCGAGGAAAGCAGCGTTACCGCGGCGCCTCCGCCGACGATGATGGCTCCGTCCCTCAGAATATTCCCGATGCTCGCCGAAGCCGGCCCGGCTCCGGCGAGAATGGCAATGGTTACAAGAAGCGCGCAAATTTTTCTTTTAATCGTTTTCACGGTGTTCGACACCTCCTCTTAATATTCATTGGAGAAATATGCGCTTTCGCGGCCGTCAGATCCGCTCTATCAAGTCCCCGGTTCTTACATAACCTCCGGTTATTACCCTGCAAAAAATGCCCTTCGTGGGCATTATGCATTCGCCGGTCTGCTCAAATATTTGGCACCTGGCGTGGCATTCCTTCCCTATCTGGCTCACCTCAAGGAGGCATTCCCCCGCCTTCAGTCTGTCACCGGCCGACAATGACGCCAGATCGATTCCCTCTGTCGTCAGATTTTCCGCGAAACTGCCGGGCGCGAGTTCAGGCAGTTTCGCTTTCATTATTTCAATATCCTCGGACGCGATGAGACTTACCTGCCTGTGACCAAATCCGCCGTGCGCGTCGCCTTCCATGCCGAAATCCGGGATCAGTTTCGCCTCCCCGACATCGTTCTTTTTTGTGCCCTTTTCACTGGATGTGCAAACGGCAATTATCCTGCCTGAGACGGAGTTCATCGTCAATCGGCCAGCCTCGACGTCGCGGCCGTGAACTTCTCCTCTTCCTCGAAATCCTCACACCCGCCGCAGTCGGTGCTGCATGAAGGCGAAATAACAGCGCCGCTTTTTCGCTCCCTGTAGTTCGTAATAGCGGCCCGCAGCGCCTCCTCCGCCAGCAGCGAGCAGTGCATCTTTTCAGCGGGAAGACCGCCTAGTTTGCTCGCCACCTCTCTGTTGGTGATCTTGAGGGCTTCGTCAATCGTGAGTCCCTTCACCATCTCCGTCGCCATGGAGCTTGTGGCTATGGCGGCCGCGCATCCGTACGTCTCGAACTTGACGTCGCGGATCACCTCGTTCTCGTCAACGTCGAGATATATTTTCATTACGTCGCCGCAGCGGGGATTGCCTACTTCGCCTATCGCGTCGGCATCCGGTAAACCCCCGACGTTGCGCGGGTTCATGAAGTAATCTATGACTTTCTCGTTGTACTGTTCCAAATGTTTAACCTCCCTTGTACGGCGACATCTTCCGCAGGATATCCACTATAGGCGGGAATTTTTCGAGTACGTAGTCGACGTCATCTTCCGTTGTATCCTTGCCCAGCGTCAATCTCACCGACCCGTGGGCCGTCGCGTGATCCAACCCCATCGCCAGCAGCACGTGACTTGGTTCCAGACTGCCCGATGTGCAGGCGCTCCCGCTCGATACCCCTATTCCCGCGTAGTCCAGGCGAAGCAGCATTCCCTCGCCCTCAATAAATCTGACGCAAACGCTGCCGTGGAACGGCAGACGCTTCGTCCTGTGACCGGTCACGAACGAGGCCGGTATGCGTTCGATTATACCATCCAGCAGTTTGTCGCGCAGGGCGGATACCCTCGCCTCCTCGCCGGATTCGTGAAGCTTCATCGCCAATCGCGCCGCCGCGCCGAAACCCGCGATAAACGCCGTGTTCTCGGTGCCCGAGTTTATACCGTATTCCTGGCCGCCGCCATGCACGAGCGGCGTAAGCCTGATGCCCTTTTTAATATAAAGCGCCCCGACTCCTTTGGGGCCGTACATCTTGTGAGCCGACATGGTCAGCATGTCTACCGGCAGCTTCGAGACGTCAATCGGTATATGTCCCGCGGTCTGCACAGCGTCAGTGTGGAAGAGCGCGCCGCGCTCGCGGCACAGGGCTCCAAGCTCCTCTATCGGGTTTATCGTGCCGACCTCGTTGTTGGCGTGCATTATGGAGACGAGCAGAGTATCGTCCCTGAGCGCGTTTTTGAGATTCTCCGGGCTAACCATTCCGAATTCATCCGCCGGCAGCCATGTCACTTCGTATCCGTTTTTCTCCAGCCATTTGAACGTGTCCATCACAGCATGGTGCTCAATATTCGATGTAATCAGGTGTTTTTTGCCCCTCTTGTCAGCCCACGCCGTTCCCTTTATCGCTAGATTGTCGGAGGCGCTGCCGTTCCCGGTGAACACAATCTCGTGAACATCGGCTCCGATAAGCTCCGCCACGGATTCCCTCGCCGCGTCAAGAGCGTTCCGCGCCTCTCTGCCCCACTGGTGCAGACTGTTGGGGTTCCCCGGGTTTTCTCTGAAGAATGGGATCATGGCTTCTAAAACTTCCGGAGCTACCGGGGTGGTTGCGGAATGATCCAAATATACTTTGCGTGGTTCCATTTAATTCACCTCGTCGTAATAGTCATGAGGATGCAAAAATCATTCATGCCTGCATTATACATAAAATTCATGTCAAAACACTAGTAATTTGTTAAGTATATATAAGGCGGGAACCCCCTGAGGAGTTTTCAGCAGATTTGCAACGCTATTAATTAAAGCGCTTCCCTAATTTTCCTCAAAAACAAGCATTGAACGCTCAATGGCTGACTTAATTACACCACTCTCCAACGGAGCAGAGTTTTGAAGAGATTTGTAGTCTATACCCGAAACGGAGATCGGTATTTCAAGACTGACGGCTATTAAATTTGGAAAATCCTTTAACATTTTGACAATCTTGGGAATATTACAGTCTCCTTCTCCCAAGGGACAAAAAGATACGACGCCGCCTTCCTCCTTGATATCTTTTAAGTGAATATACTCTAAAAAGTCCGCCGCGTACAGAATATCTTCCGATGGATCGACGCACCCTCTTGACCAGTAATAAACATTCCCAGGATCGTAATTCATGCTGACTAGCGGATGCGCGAAACTTTTAACGAAATTCGTAGAACGGCGGGCCGTTGACACAATATCTCCGTGACTTTCCAAGCCAACCTTTATGTTTAAATTTTCTGCCAACTCTATTACTTTGGTCATATTTTTCCGAAATTCTTTCTCACGAGACAAAGGCCCCGCGTTGGTGTTAATAATTTTTGCGCCAAGCCATGAGGCGAAACGCATTTTTGTTAAAAAATGCTCGCACCCTATGTCTGTGGAAAGATTCACATGTCCCGCAAATCCGTACACTTTAAGTCCTAAAGTTTCCAGTTTCGCGAACAGAATTTCGGCGTTCTCAGGAGTCATTTCCTCAACTTTACAGTGGTGGCAATTTCCGTCAATAGACGCCGGTTCCACCGCCTTGAAATCCATTTTGGCAATCTCATACAAAGCCTCTTCCAAGGGATATCCGGCAAAGATGTTAGTAACTATAGAGATCGGCAATTCCGGTTTCCCTTTTACCCTAAACATTTGCTTAAAACAACCTCACTTTTTGATTTTTAATTTAATTTTTCCGGTATTGTTTTTTCACAAAACGAATAGAAAATACTATGGAGATGAGTACGATCATAATTATTAACAGATCCAATAAGCGAACGCACCATTTTTAACATTTTTTAAAAAACCATGGCATATTCTCGATGAGACTGTCTAAATACGGCATGGGTTCCGCGTCATAGCCCATCATCTCAACAGAAATAAACAGATTCTCGTTCTTATAAAGATTTCTTGCGTCCTGATATAGCAGATATCCGTCATTTATGCTGTAGCAGCCTTTTTCCACTCCGAACAGAGGGTGTTTATCTCCAAACAATTCGGATGTGGTATCCAAAACACAATTAGCTATGTGGACATGATCGCAATATGGTTTACATAACTGCAAAGCTTCTCCCGTATCTTCGAAAAGTTCCGTTATGTGCGCAACGTCCATCGTCAGACCGAAATTTGTCAGCGAAAGTTTTTTCATTAGCGAGTATACCTGCAGAGATGGTCCCAATAGTTGACATATTTGAACCGATCTGTCACAAGGTTCCAGCAGTATCATTATGTCGTCTCCCGCGAACTCTGACAGCTCCCGTATCGATTTTTCCACCGCATGCATGCAATCAACTTCTTTAGTGTAATCATTTGGATATGTCCCGCTCTGAATAATTGTCCGCTTCGCTCCGGCGGACATCGCTTTTTCTATACTGCGCTTGGTAATATCCACCGACCGCACCCGCTGACTTTCGTTTTCAGAACAAATCCTGCAATCGCCCGCTCTCCTTTGATCGAGGGCCGTAATAAAAATCGGCTCAAGATTTCGGTCTTTAATCGCCCGGCCGTACCGCGAAGCGCGCGTTTCGTCAGTGTAAAACTCAATGACCTCGAGGTCAAAGTTCAAAATATAATCAAGCGCTTTAATAAAGAGCGTTTCATCTTGCTCCGCCTGTGGTATGGCGTTTGTCAAAACCAATCCTTTTTTATGCATATTATCCCCTCCTAAAGTGGACTTTACCCACAGATCACACGGCGACCCGAAATTAATCCCGTCTCTCTCACGCTGGCGATGCCCGCACACGCCACTTCATCCAGCGCGGCGAATAGTAACTTCCGGCCCAAACAACTCGTTTTTATTTGTCTTAATTGGCAGTAAGTTACTATCGCATCGCAGCAATCAAATCTACGGTTTTCTTCCACGCATCCTCAAACATTTCACGAAAAAGCGTGACAGGACCAAATTCTTCATATTCATCTGGTTCTATCGAATTTATATAATATGCCTTGCGGTAATCTTCAAGTTTTTCCGTAAGTTCATCCACGACCTCATGCGGCGTAGGTTGCAAAAAGCGACTCACAACCGGCAAGTCCAGTTTAAGCAGTTCTTCGGCTGTACCCTTCCAATTAATTGTTATTGAGGCGTTTGCGCCTACCATCTCCGTAAAATGATGCAGCCCTCTCGCCCCGCCGCCAATAAAACCACACGGGTACTGGCGCTGTTCTACGATCTCATGAACTTTTTTTGCAATGCTGAAACCAGCTTGCCACAAGACGTCTTTATTGATCTGGATCTGTTGTTCTGAAACATAATTTGCAAGGTACTCGTCGTAAATGCCGGTAATCAGGCTGAAATACATAGGGGCTGGATTTTTAAGGTGTTTAGTTGCATCAACATATACTTCACAGGAATCGATTACCTGACGCACCGCAAAACACTCTGTGATATTCAGCGGTATTCCTTCTGCAGCGAGTATACCTGCCGCTTCCAATCCGGATGGGACTGCCGGTATCTTTGCCATTATATTAGGGGCTGGCGCACAGTTAAAGCGTGCAAATCGCAGGATAGACTCTTTATCCTCTTTAAAAGGGTCTCCCTGTATGCTCACATAACCATGCCTTCCCCCGCTGCTTTGATAAAGCGGGAAGAAACATTTTGCGATTTCTGCGACCAAATCGCGCTGCAAGCGCACGAGCGCCTCAACATCGTCTTTTTCTTCCTGAATTATCTTTTTAAGGATATCTTTTGCATAAACAGCGTCGTCAGAGTCGTTTAGAATCTTCCAACAATAGCTGGGATTCTGCGTACAGCTAACCGCCCCCTCCTTGATTGCGTAATCAGCCTCTTTTCTGGTTACGTTGTTAATCCAAAATCTTGTAGCTGTTGTTTTTTGAACACGATTAAAATAAGTAGCGCTCAAAGCTAACATCTCCTTTCAGCATTTATAGTGTGTTGCGTTCAGTGAGCATTATTTTCGGTAATAAGGGACTTTACATCATGCAATTTTCCCATTTTTCCGGCACGTAAGGTCGCGCTGTCATGATGGCCGACGACCTTCGCAGTATACTTGGCCGTCTCAATCAGGCAGTCGATATTCAACCCTGTTTCAATGCCCATCGTCTCCAGAATTTGCACCAGATCCTCGGTGGCTACGTTGCCTGACGCTCCCGGGGCGAACGGGCATCCCCCCAATCCGGCAATCGAGGCGTCGATAGAGTCGACTCCGGCTTGCATTGCCGCAAGCATATTGGCTATGCCGCCGCCATGGGTATTATGTACATGTAACGAATAACGCATTTCCGGGTGAGTTTCCAAAAGCCGTGAAGCGTACTCGTATACCTGCTTTGGGTCGGCTACTCCGATGGTGTCGGAAAGGCCGATCTCATCAATATTCAATGCGGCCAGACGGTCAATTATTTGGGCAATATGTTCAAATGAGGGGCGCCCCTCAAAAGGGCATCCAAACAGCACCGCAATCCCAATGGTAATTTTAGTCGTCAGCCCAAGCTTCAGGCATTCCTCCAACACTTTTAAAGAGCCTTCCGTGGTAGTGTTAAGGTTACTCATACTGTGGGAGTCGGTCGCGGATATTGTAAATTCCACTTGCGCGACTCCCATCTCGGCGGCGCGTTCATAACCTCGCCTGTTGGGGACAAGAGCGGAATAAAGAACTCTCGGATTACGCGTGATCAGATTGGTTACCTCAACCGCGTCACTCATGTTGGGTACGGCCTTAGGATGTACAAATGACGTATATTGGATTTCCTGCAGTCCACAACCGGAAAGCTTATCAATTATTTTGATCTTTTCCTGGGTCGGCACAAAGGTTTTTTCCATTTGAAATCCGTCGCGCGAACCCACTTCTTTGATTTTGATCTTTTTGGGGAGTTTCATAATACACCTCGCTATTTCTATTCATCAATTAAGTTTATAATACCGTAACGTTTCACGTTATCGTGGATAAACTCAAGTCCCTGTTTGGGTGTTGTATTATCCGCAAGCTTACTCTCCGCCCCAATCCAGGCATACTTGGCTCCACCGGCTAAGTTAAGAGGCAATACCTGCAATGTATCAAGTCCAAACTTGCGCATAAGTTCCAAAACCCCAACTATATTCTCCGCAGAGTCATTACAGCCTGTAATAAGCGGCAATCGCACCCAGACGCGGCTCCCCATCTCTGCAAGCATACGCAGATTATCAAGAATTAGTCGGTTGTCAACGCCGGTCAACTCTTTATGACGGACAGGATCGATGTGCTTGACGTCGTAAAGGAAGAGGCTGGTATACAACGCAAGTTCCCTCATTTTATCCGAGGGCAAAAATCCGCAAGTGTCCAATGCCGCATGCAGGCCGGCTTCAGCGCACAGACGCAATGTATGCAAAAGAAAAGTATATTGAGCCGTAGGCTCTCCCCCCGAAAAAGTGACGCCTCCGCCTGATCTTTCGTAGTATGGGCGGTCACGCTCCACCAGATCGAACAAGGTTCGGGGCGTGTATTCCTTCCCCAAAAGTTCACGCGCGCCCGTCGGGCAGGCATCGGTACATTTTCCGCAAAGGCGGCACAAATCATAAAAAGTATGGGCGCGATCGTTTTCCTCTGACCCAATAGCACGATACAAGCAGACTCTTCGGCATTTCCAGCAACCGATGCATTTTGCGGCCATATAGACTAATTGCGGCGTTGGCAGGATCGATTCGGGGGAATGACACCAAACACACCGTAAGGGACAACCTTTAAGAAACACCGTCGTCCGAATACCCGGGCCGTCTTCCAACGCGAACCGTTTGATATCAAAAACTAAGCCGTTTACTTTTTCCATATCTATCATATGTATTTAATACTTATTACGCGCGATCAAAACATCTTGATGCACTTTGTCCAACGCGACAAAATAAGATTGCCATCCCCCCAACCGAACCATGAGGTCTTGATATTTTTCCGGCTCTTTTTGTGCGGCGATCAGAGTTTCCACATCCGTCGCCGTTATATTGAGACCGGAACCGCCCTTCTCAAAGAAGATACTGATCAAAGCCTTCATTCGATCAAGTCCCTCCGCTGATTGAAGCGCACTCTTTTTGAGATGCAAGTTTAGCTCGGAACCCATAGGCACTTTGGTAAAGTCAACCTTTGTATGGGATTCAATGATTGCTGTGACGCCATTTTTTGCCAACCCGTCGACCGGATCGAGATTGTCCGCTATGGGAGTCCGACTTTTCCGGCCATCTGAAGAAGCGCCGTGAGCCAGACCGAACAGCCTGAACATGGGGGTGGTTCCAATCATGGCAGTAAACTTGAGTTCGGAATTCTTTGGCGCCGGACTATAATTCTTACAGTAATCGAGAAAATCTTCCGCTATATCAATTGCTATATTATCGACTTGATCAATCCCATTACCAAATTTAGGCATCTTATTTAGGATTTCCAGACGCAGTTCCTCCTGCCCGGCGTAATCCTCCGCCTGAATACGGATAAACTCGGAGAGTTTAAAGCGTTTTTTTTGAAATACCAGATAATCAATGGCAACCAGCCCGTCCGCGGTATTCGCCGCCCCGGTAAGCGATAGCGCGTGGAAGGAATACTTAGCGCCGCCCTGGGTAATATCTCGGCCGTTTTCGAGACAGCCGCCGGTCAAAACCGACATGAAAGGCACCGGAGCAATCCGGTACATAAAGCCTTCATAACGGATAGCGGCGTTGACTGCATTATCCATAGTAGCGTGTATCTGCCGTTTGAGAGCTTCCGAAAGTTGTCCGATGGAAGTAAAATCATCGGGAGCACCGGCGTCTATACCTGTTTTTAGTCCGGTGATCTGATCGACGCCTCGGTGCAGCACCAGTTCAAGGGCTTTCAGGGCATGGATAGGGGTCCATTTGAAATTGCAGTTTCCGGTGGTAACGGTTTCCCAACACCCGGAAAAAGCATAGTCGTTAGCGTCTTCGATCGAAACGCCGGCCCCGGTAAGGGCCGGGATCCTGACATCGTCGTTTACGATGGTGGGCATACCCATACCGTCTCTGATCAATTCGCAGCTCAGGTTGAAAAAATCAACCGGCGTATCCTTGCCAATGCGGGAATAGATGATCGGCTGCGTCATCCTGACATGCCATGAAGCCATCAGGCAGCTATAGGACAAGGGATTGATACCAAATTGCAAACTAAATAGATTTAATATATAATAATCCTAACCTTTTTGGGGGGGGGATTATTATGCGTCCACCAGAGCCGATACCACCAGAACGCCTTGAGGAACTCCATGAATTTGGGAAAGCGAAATGGTCCATATATGAGTTCAAGCGATTTTTGTGTTTATGGTTGCGTGCAGAAAGTGGCTTATCTACTGAAGCAATAGCCAAAGCTGTTAAATGGAATGTTAATACAGTGCGCCTCATTCAAAAGGATTTCATTAGGCGAGGCGTACCTGCCCTGATAAAAACTCCCAG
>Ga0099364_10004776_pt1 | contig 20435 bp, 11 predicted proteins | sample TergutTh196P3_FD_73070 | JGI IMG/M metagenome (GOLD analysis project Ga0099364, IMG submission 73070) | Microcerotermes parvus P3 segment gut microbial communities from Pointe-Noire, Republic of the Congo - Th196 P3 | ecosystem: Host-associated > Arthropoda: Insects > Digestive system > Gut ... | reverse complement strand
AGGCGGAAGTAATATCCGGGATAAATACCATATCCGATTGTTCCACTGTCAGGAAACCGTAACTGGAGCCGTCAAAGCCAATGCCGTTCTCCAGCACAGCCGGGCCGAAACGTTCTGCCGGAATCGTAAGGTGATGCCATCTCCCGGCTAAGTCGATTTCTTTAAAGTCGATCAGTTGAATACTGTGTTTCTCGATATAGGCCAGTATCTGCTCAATAGTCTTAAACATGTTTTCTTCTCCTTCGACAAAAATCATTAATAGTATATCACTCATGTCATCAAAAGCAATCGAAAAATGGGATAAACTTTGAAAATGCATTGCATTGGCGGTTGCTGCCCTCTACAATGTAGGTGTAGAGTTTCGGGAGGCGAGATAACAATGATTATGATCGGAGAAAAGATTAACGGAAGCATAGCTTCGGTGGCGAAAGCGATCAAGGAGCGCGACGAGGCGTTTATCCGCCGGCTTGCGCTGAGGCAAACAGAGTGCGGTGCGGATTACCTGGATATCGCCGCAGGCACAGCGCCGAATAGGGAAAAAGAAGCGCTGGTATGGCTGATCAGCGTCGTCCAGGATACGGTAGATACGCCGCTATGTATCGACAGTACGGACTGCGGCATGATACGCGCGATGCTGCCATATGTCAAAAAGCCCGGCATGATTAACTCGGTGTCGGAAGAACGCGGCAAGTGTGATCAACTTCTGCCGGAAATCGCCGATTCGGAATGGAAAATTATAGCGTTAACCTGCGACGATAGGGGCATATCCACCGATCCAGCGGTTAAGCTGGCCATAGCCGAAGCGATCATCGGGAAAGCGAAAACACTGGGCATAGAAGAGGAACGTTTATTCGTCGATCCCGCCGTAACCGCGCTCAGCACGACGGGTGATTCGCTTATGAGCTTCACGGAGACGACGCGCCTTATCAAAGAACGCTTTCCTTCGGTGCATATTACATCCGGCTTAAGCAATATCTCCTTCGGCTTGCCTCACCGCAAGGCAATCAATCAACAATTCTTTTGCCTGGCGCTTGCGGCTGGCATGGACAGCGCGATCATGGATCCCACTTCGCCGGATATGCGCGCCGTCCTGTATGCCACCGAAGCCCTTTTGGGCGAAGACCGCCTTTGCCGGCGGTATCTTCAGGCCTATCGAAAAGGCTTGATCGGAACGAAAACGCCTGTTAACTCAGGCGCGGAACAGTTATCGGAGTGAAGCTTCGTTCAAATCGAGGGGAAGGACATATACTCAATAAACAGATCCTGAAAGGATTCGTCTTCAGACAAGCTGAACTCGGAGGATAGCCGGACGATTTCGCGCATGGTCTCTGTTTGTTCAGGGTTGAGCAGGTAGCTGACCACGCCGCCCAAGGAGCTGTTGCCTGCCAATTTGATTTTGTCTTTCAGTTCCTCCGGAACCAGGCCGATCCCGACGCCGCTGGCAAAATCGATGTTGTAGCCGAAACCGCCGGCGATATACAGTGTAGCGATGTCGCCGTAGGTGAGATTCGCGTGCCGGATCAGCAGCTCAAGACCGGAGCGGATGGCGCTCTTTGCTAACTGTACTTCGCGGATGTCCTTTTGGCAGAAGCAAATATCCTCGCCCCGGCCGGTTTTCGCGATTAACGCGCCTGATGCGGCCCATTCTTTCTGAAAACGCCCGGTTTCGTCGATGATCCCATTGCGGAGGCACTGATAGACGCAGTCGATGACGCCGGATCCGCAGATGCCCACCGGCGCTTGTCCGCCTATGGTGGATACGCTGAAGCCGGATTCATCGTAGCATACGGAGGATATCGCGCCGGGAACGCTGCCTGTACCGCATAGGATGTTGACGCCTTCGAGGGCGGGACCTGCCGCTGTGGATGTACAGAGGATGCTGCCGTCTTTCGCCAGGGCCATTTCTCCGTTTGTGCCGATGTCAAGCAGAATGGCAGGGCTGGCGTTGCGGTGCATCATCAGATAGAGTAAGCCCGCTGTAATATCGGCGCCTACATAAGCGGAAACGCCGGGCAGGATATCGACGTTGCAGGAGAAGGCTCCGTCGAAGAGTTCGTGATAGGGGAAGGATAGATAATCCAGCGTCACAGGCGTAAAGGGAAAGCTTCCCAACATGCTGCAGTTTAGCTCCAGCAGCAGATGCAGCATCGTTGTATTGCCCGCAATGGCGATCTTGACCAGGTTTCCGGGCGGGATTCCGTATTCGCTGCACAGACGGCTTACGCCCTCCGCCAGTTGGGTCCGAACGGTCCCGCTGAGCAGGGATAGCGCGCCTTCCCTGGCTTTGACGATACGGGTCACTACGTCGGCGCCATACTCCCGCTGCCGGTTCACGACCGAAAGCCGCCCGGTGACCGTCGCGGTTTGCAGGTCAACGAGGGCAAAGCCTATTGTGGTGGTGCCGATATCGATGCCGACGGCGTACAGATGCGCCCGGGTATTGCCTATATGTACAGTCCTTCCGTCGTAACGGGTTACATATATCGTCTTGCCGGTCTCTGCAGCTATACTTCCGGCTGCCTGAAGCAGCGCAAGCGTCGGCTTTTCTCCCGGGACAAGCCGGGACGTGATACTGGTTTTGCTTTTCGCAAGCTGCCTTTCTTCGACAGTCAGGGCGTCTTTACTATAGCCGGCTTGTTGAAAAGCAATGACGCCGGCAAAGTCGTCCTCGTCTGAAACGGGGATTTCCACATCGATATCGTTTATTGGGTGCGCCGTACAGGCCAGGCGCCACCCAGCGGCCAGATCCTCCGGGGAAATAACGGCGGCGTCGGATTCTCCGGCTGGCAGTTCCCCGCGGGATATCCTGACTCTGCAACTGCCGCAAATCCCCCTTTCCCCGCACAAAGCCTTTATGGAAAAGCCCATATCGCGAAGGGACTTGAGCAGGCTTTGCCCTTCCGGTACTTGGATCGACTTTCGTTCCGCATTTCTGCACGCTTCAATTGTGATGATTCCCAAAGCTCATTCGCTCCCTTTCCTATTCCTATCGTTTCTCGCCGGATTATTTACCATTATACAAGCTCCATCCCTTGACAATCAAGGCTTCGTTTGTTATCATTTCCCTGCAACTTCAAGCTTTCCGAGGCCTCGAAATCATAGTAAGCGTTAAGTGCTGAGGCTATAAAGGGAATCAGGTGAAAATCCTGAACAGGATTCCCGCACTCCACAGATCTTTGTGCAGATGACGGAGTAAGGGAACGATACCGCTGCTGTAATCGCGCTAGGACAGGTGCATCGCGATAGCAAGCCATTGGGGGAAACCCTGAGAAGGCGCAACCTGTACGCCGAGAGCGACAATCGACGGGGATCGGGCAGGAGATTGTCGGTAAGGAACTCTTTTGAGGCGCGTAAGTCAGAAGACCTGCGGAGAGCATCAAACATACGGGTGCAGTATGCCCGTATGCGTCAATGGAAAAACGGCCATGACGACCTGATTGAGGCGTTATGGCTTTATTTGTGCGCCCCATTTGGAGTTACGAATAGAAAGGCTGATCCAATCGTGAGAAAGATGATATCGTTGCTGCTCTTAACCATTCTGCTGATCCCTATCGCGCCGCCGCGCTTTGGGCCTGCTCTCGCCGCGGATAAGGCGGAGCTCGATATGGCGGTCGCAAAGGCGGCTGCGTATATGCAGAGGGCGGTCACAAATCCGGGCGTCAGCTCAGTCGGCGGAGATTGGGCAGTGATCGGCCTGGCGCGAAGCGGCGTCGCCCTGCCGGATTCTTACTATGCAAACTATTACAGAGCAGTTGAGAAGCTTGTGAAAGAGAATAAGGGCGTCCTGCACGACAGAAAATACTCGGAGTACAGCCGGGTTATTCTCGGGCTGACGGCAGCAGGCTATGACCCCCGGGACGTAGGCGGCTATGACCTGACGCTGCCTCTCGGTGATTTTGAGGGGACGGTTTGGCAGGGGATCAATGGCCCTCTATGGGCGTTACTGGCCCTTGACAGCATGGACTATCCCGTACCGCTGAATCCGGAGGCAAAGACACAAGCCAGCCGCGACCTGTATATCGGGGAGCTTCTGCGGCGTCAGCTCGAGGATGGCGGTTGGAGCCTTACGGCGGGCAATACCGGCGAAATCAATCCCAAGGAGAAAAGCGATCCCGACGTCTGCGCAATGGTCCTACAGGCGCTGGCGAAGTATCAGGATAAGCCGGAAGTCAGGGCGGCGACGAGTAAAGCCTTGGCATACCTGTCCAAACTCCAGGAAGACGACGGCGGGTATTCGGGATGGGGGGATCCGAACTCGGAAACGGTCGCGCAGGTGCTTGTCGCGCTGAGCGAACTGGGCATTTCCCTCGACGACGCGCGTTTTGTGAAAAACGGAAAGAGTTTGCTGGATAATGTCCTGTCCTATCAGAACGCGGACGGCAGTTTCCGGCATACGACAGGCGGCGCCGGAGAAAACCAGATGGCTTCGGAGCAGGCGTTGTACTGCCTCGCGGCAGCTTGGCGCGCAGCCGAAGGGAAAAATAGTTTATACAATATGAAGGATACGGTCAGGCGGGCTTCCTTTGAAGCGACGGAATCTGCCGGACTGCCGGCCAGGCACGCGGATGTGAAGAAAACGGAGGTCCACTCACCGGGCAAGACCTTTGCGGACGTCAAAGGCCACCGAAGCCAGGCAGCGATAGAAGCGCTGGCTTCCCGGGGGATCATCGGCGGCAGGTCGGCGGACAGTTTCGCCCCGGACGAGACCATGACGCGGGCAGAGTATGCCGCCATTGTCACCCGCGCCTTGGGCCTGCCGCAGAAAACGTCTTCTGTGTTTACAGATGTACGCCCCTCCGCATGGTATGCGATCTCTATAGGCACGGCATATTCCTATCAGCTTGTAAGCGGCGTTTCGGCGACGAGCTTTCATCCGGAAGGGACGATCACGCGGCAGGAAGCAGCCGTGATGACGGCCAGGGCGGCAAAGCTTGCCGGCAAGGATACGGCAATGCAGGAGTTTGCCATACGCAACACGCTGGCGCAATTCGATGATTATCGGGAGGTAGCCGAGTGGGCGGGCCCCCTGCTTGCGTTTTGCTATGCCGAAGGCATTCTGGACAGCGCCGCCATGACGATTCGGCCAAAGGACGCCATTCTTCGCTGCGAAGTGGCCGAAATGCTGTATAACATGCTGGACAAAGTGGATTTGTTGTAAAGCGAGCGGCTGCCTGAAATCCGTGCCGGCGGCAGCCCGCGATAGGACGAGAGGGAATCCCATGCGGAAGTACAAAACCGGAATCCTCATCACTGGAGCAATTCTTGCCGTACTGGTCGTCTCTTATATGCTGGGCGGTCAGGACAGCAGAAATGCCGGCGTCCCTGGACCCGTATCTGAGTCCGTATCTGAGCCCGAAGCCATGCCGAATGCGCTTCCAGCCCGTTCAGAGGAAACGGCGCAGCCCGGCGGCAGCGGGGATAACGACGCTTTCACCGTTCTGCTCTCTGTGCGCTGCGATACGTTGCTGGGCAATATGGATCTGCTCAAAGAAAACAAACGGGAGCTTGTACCGGAAGACGGCGTCATCCTGCCGCAGACAGAAGCGCTTGCCTATGCGGGAGAAAGCGTATTTCAGGTTCTGCAGCGGGAACTGAAACGAGCGGGAATCCACTTGGAGTTTATGAGTACGCCTATCTATAACAGCGCGTACATTGAGGGCATCTATAATTTATATGAGTTCGACGCGGGCGAGTTGTCCGGCTGGATGTACAGCGTCAACGGATGGTACCCGTCTTATGGTTGTTCCCGTTATCCACTGGCGCCTGACGATGTGATCGACTGGCAGTATTCCTGTGAATTGGGACGCGACTTAGGAGAGGAAGGGCTCGATGGATTCCAGAAAGACGAGTAGGCAAAGGCATTGCGGAAAGCAAAGAGGGGGATGGATGCGCGGTGGATCAAAAAATAAAGATAGATAGTTTTGCCGGTTTCCATCCTCTGGTGAATTTGCTCTATTTTAGCGCGGTCATCGGCTTTGCCATGTTCTTTACCCATCCAGCCTGCCTGGGCATTTCCCTGATCTGCGCGATTTCCTATTCTCTTTATATGAATGGGAGAAAGGCGGCGAAATTTATATTGGTGTTTATGCTTCCCATGCTGCTTTTTACCGCGTTGATCAATCCCGCTTTTAACCATCAGGGAATCACAATCCTGACCTATCTGCCCAGCGGAAACCCCTTAACCCTGGAGTCGATCGTATATGGCGTCGCCGCGGCAACGATGCTCATCACCGTCGTTTCCTGGTTTAGCTGTCTGAATGCTGTGATGACTTCGGATAAACTGGTTTATCTGTTCGGACGTTTGATACCGGCTTTATCCCTGGTACTGTCTATGGCGCTGCGTTTCGTTCCCCGTTATAGGGAGCAGCTCAAGATCATCGCCAATGCCCAGCGCTGTGTCGGGCGTGGCGGAACTGATGGAAATATTATACAAAAGATGAAACATGCTGTCAAAATACAATCCATCATGGTGACCTGGGCCCTGGAGAACGCCATCGAAACCGCGGACAGTATGAACGGGCGGGGCTATGGCCTGCCCGGACGAAGTTTCTTTTCCCTCTATCGTTTTGACAGGAGGGACGGCTATGCGCTTTCCTATATCGCTGCTTGCAGCGTGATCGTGATAAGCGGCACAGTATCCGGGGCCTATAGCTTTCGCTATTTCCCTTCCGTAAGAGGCCTTTGGACGGGATTGCCGACGATACTCCTGTTCATCGCCTATTTCGCGCTTTCTATTTTTCCTATGATTATCAATATTCGTGAGGACCTGCTTTGGAGATCTATCGAATCGAAAAACTGACATTTACCTATCCGGGACGGGAGGAAGCCGCGCTTCAGGCGATAGACCTGAGGATTCAGCAAGGCGAGTTCGTCACGATATTCGGACCCTCAGGCTGTGGCAAGACGACGCTTCTCCGGCAGCTTAAGCCCTCTACGGCGCCGCATGGGGTGAAATCCGGCCTGGTCCGCTTCTGCGGCATCCCCCTCGAACACTTGTCTTCTTATGACGGGGCGGCCAAAATCGGCTTTGTATTGCAATCTCCGGAGAATCAGATCGTTACCGACAAAGTCTGGCATGAACTGGCTTTCGGTTTGGAGAGTCTGGGATTGAAAACGCCGGAGATCCGCCTCCGGGTTGCGGAAATGGCGAGCTTCTTCGGCATACAGACTTGGTTCAATAAAGCCGTCGGCGAGTTATCGGGCGGACAGAAGCAACTGCTTGCCCTGGCGTCGATTATGGCGATGCAGCCCTCTGTGCTGATTCTCGACGAACCGACGAGCCAGCTTGACCCCATTGCCGCGGGAGAGTTCCTTTCCGCCCTGGGTAAGGTCAACCGCGAGCTGGGCGTGGCGATCATCCTTACGGAGCATCGGTTGGAGGAGGCGCTTCCGCTATCCGGCCGCACGCTGGTTATGGACCGCGGATGCGTCACAGCAGACGGAACGCCCCGCGAAGTGGCTTTACAGCTTAGGGAACAAAGAAGCGGGATGTTTATTGCCATGCCTGCTCCCATGCGGATATGGGCGGCGGTTTCGGCGGGAAGCTATGATCCGGATGAGGCGCCGGTCACTGTGCGGGAAGGCGCCGACTGGCTTGCGAAGCAAATCATTATCGACGGCGGGTTTGCGGAGGGAAGCCGGGAGGCCCTTGCTTCCTGCGTGGAAGCGAGGTTGGCGGTTAAGCTGGAAGGCGTCTGGTTCCGTTATGAGAGAAATCTGCCAGACGTGATTAAAGATTTGGCCTTTCAGGCGAATTACGGAGAAATCACAGCAATTCTGGGCGGAAACGGCACAGGGAAGACGACGACGCTCTCGCTGATTGCCGGGTTGGTGAAGCCATTCCGGGGAACGGTCATCTCCGGTAACGATCTGTATACGCTTCCCCAGAATCCACAGACTTTATTTGTCGCAAAAACGGTCCGCGAGGATTTATTGGAAATGCTGTCGGAGCAAAAGATAGCCGGAGAAGAGAAGCAAAGAAGGCTTGCCCTCATGGTGAAGCTGTGCCGGCTCGAAGGCCTGCTGGACAATCACCCCTATGATTTGTCCGGTGGCGAACAACAGCGCGCGGCGCTGGCGAAAGTGCTGCTTCTGCAGCCGAAGATCCTTCTGCTGGATGAGCCGACCAAAGGGCTTGACGCAGAGTTTAAGCAAATATTCGCGGCGATTCTCCGCAAGCTGACCGAGGCGGGGGCCGCGGTGCTGCTGGCGAGCCATGACGTGGAATTCTGTGCGGAGTACAGCGATCGCTGCGCCTTGTTTTTCGATGGCGGCGTCGTCACAGAAAATGAACCCAGGGCCTTTTTTTCCGGCAATAGTTTCTACACGACAAGCACAAACCGCATGGCCCGGGCGATTCTTCCCAAGGCCATCACAGTCGGCGACCTGATTCACGCTTTGGGGGGAGAGACGCCTCTCCCGCCGGAGACCCTCGATATAGACGCGCACTACGAGCTCCCGTCGGGACCGGCGGTAACCTCGTCTCGCCCGGAGAAGCTGTCCGGGCCGCGAAAACTGTTGGCGTCGTTGTTTTTGCTTCTGCTTCTTGCTGCGACTGTGACTACCGGATTGAATCTGGATGGCTTCCTGAAGTTTATCAGCGGCGGCAGCGAAGCGGTGAGCATAGCCGACGAGGGCGCGCCGCTCTATGCCGGCATCATGTTTGCCTTCGCCCTTGGGGTTGCCGGACTCAGCTTTACGCTGTCCTGGAAGCGGGAGCAAGGGAAAGAGGGGCCTCCCGCGCCGCAAAGCTTCGACCAAAAGAGCAAATTAACCAGACGGACAGTGGCGGCGGCATTTATGATCCTGCTGGCGATACCGTTGACCATCTATATCGGATTTGCCTACTTCGGCGATCGCAGATACTACTTTATATCCCTGCTGATCATCCTGGAGACGATGCTGCCCTTTGTATTCCTCTTCGAGAGCCGGAAACCACGCGCCCGGGAATTGGTGGTATTGTCGGTTCTGTGCGCGATTGCCGTCGCCGGGCGAGCGGCTTTCTTCATGCTCCCTCAGTTCAAGCCCGTCATTGCCCTTGTCATTATCGCGGGCGTCGCCTTCGGCGGCGAGGCAGGCTTTCTTATCGGCGCTGCGGGAGGCTTTGTCAGCAATATGTTTCTCGGACCAGGACCATGGACGCCCTGGCAGATGTTTGCTTTCGGGATCATCGGGTTTCTGGCAGGCATCCTTTTCCGCAAAGGGCTGCTCCGCCGCTCGCCTGCGTCTCTGGCTGCTTTCGGCGCCTTCGCCGCCGTAGTCATATACGGCTTGATTATGGACGCGGCGACCGTGCTGCTGTATCAGTCCCATTTCAACCACATGATGCTGCTGGCTGCTTTTCTGCAGGGCATCCCCTTCAATCTGGTTCACGCGGCGGCGACGGTGGCCTTTCTTTCGGTCATTGCCCGTCCTATGCTGGAAAAGCTCGACAGAATCAAGCTCAAGTATGGGCTGGTGGAAACCTGAGAAGGTTTGGATTATGGGCGCAGTTCATCATAGACGGGGCGTAAGTACTTAATCCTTTGGGAAAAACAACATAAGGCGGTGCGACATGAAAAAAAATCTTCCCGGCCAATCTCTCTCGATTCTGCTTACGGTATTGCTGTTGTTGCCCATACTGCCTGCAGGCTTACGCGCGGAAACCGTAGCCGGCGCCGCGGATTTATCCGGCGCCCTCTGTGCGATGGAGCGGCAGAGGGAACCGGAAGCACAAGCAGAAGCGCCAGCAGAGCCGGCTATGTTTGCCTTTAGCTTTGGAGAGTCGCTCCTGCCTACGGCCGATCAGGCTGAGCTCATGCCCTTAGGCGCTACTGTGGAGGATATGGAAGCAAAAGTGGAAGAGGCTGTCTTTTACTTGACGCATAACCACTACTATAGGACAAGCGACGACTGGGCGGCGATTGCTTTGGCTGCGGGAGGCAATGCCGAGAATGTGGCCGGCAAAAGCATATTGGATCGTTATCGGGAGATGTATACCAATCCGTCGACGCCCATGACCGAGTATGAGAAAGCGGTGATAGCCCTCAGCGCCCTCGGCGTGAATGCCCGCAGGGTATACAGCGGCAGCGACGGCGTGTACTGGGATTTTGTCGCCAAGTTTTGTGACCGGGACAGCCTGTCTCAGTTGAATGATATCGTTTTTGCCTTAACCGCGCTGCACAGCGGCGGCTACGACAGCGGCGGCTTCGACAGCGGAGGGTACAAGCTTCAGCGGGATACCATAATCGAGGCGCTGCTGGCCCAGGAACTCCCCTCCGGGGGATGGCCCCGAATGGGCGGCGGTCCCGATATGACGGCGATGGCGATCACAACCCTTTCACCCTACTATGACAGCCGTCCAGATGTGAAGGCAGCCGTTGACAGAGGGATTGCGATGCTCTCGAACGAACAGCAAAGCGATGGCGGCTTTCCTTCCGGCAATGCCGACGCCTTATCCCAGACGATCATCGCGTTATCCGCTATGGGCGTCGACGCCCATACGGATCCGGGATTTGTCAAGGGAGGGGAAAGCCTCCTGGACGCGTTGTTCCGGTATCAGACAAGCGACGGCCTCTTTGGCAGCACAGGCAATGTACTAAGCGATCCCATCAGCACGGAACAGGCCTTCAGGGCCCTTACCGCATATAAGGGCTTTCGCGCGAACGCCGCGGGAGACGGCAAGTACAACCTTTACAACTTTGGACCGCAGACAGGGGACGGGACGGCGCTGACGGGGGAAACGGACCCGGGTAAGCCCGTGGATCCCGGCGAGTCAAAGAATGTGACGGTCATCGCAATCAACCTGGTGACCGGCGAAACGCTGATCCCGGCGACGGCCGTCAGCGCGGCAGGGACGCATATGGCCGCCCTGGAAGCGGCATTAACGGCTTTAGGCTACGATCCGGCTGACGCGTCGGTTTTCGAAGCGGACGATACAGCTTATGGCAGATTGCTCCGTTCCGTTCTGGGCGTGGCTGCCGATACGCGGCACGAATGGTACTTCGCTCTCAATGACGCTTCTCCGCCTTTCGGAGCGGATTCCAACCCGCTGCTGGAGGGGGACTTTATTGTTTTCTATTATACCGGATACGATCCCGATACCTATTCGCCTTCGGAGACAATCTATATACCGGCATTCGATAGCAAGGAAGTATCGGTAAGGGCCGGCGCCAGCGTGACCTTCAGCTTAACCGGACTGGATTCGGATTCCTGGTTTACGCCGCCGGCAGCGCCCATCAGCGGCGCGCGGGTCTTCGTGATCGATGAAGACGGCAGGGAAGCCGGCGCCGGGCTAACCGACGCCGCGGGCAGAGTCAGTGTAAGCTTCCCGACGGAAGGCGTATTCCGCCTCTGTGCGGAGAAAGCAGGCGTTCTGCATCAAAATATACTTGTACCGGCACAAACGACGGTAACGGTAGGGAATCTGGTGCGGGTCCGTGCAGTGGATCTGCTCAACGACCGGACGATGATGAAGGAAACCGCTGTCGTCGTAAGGGGCAACCAATATGACGCTTTGCTGGCGGCAATGATAGCCAACGGGATCAACCCCGCCGTAAATGCGGAGATTTCCGCATTTGGCTATGTCCAGATGCTGTTTGGCCTGAGCGGCCCGACCACCGCCTGGATGTATGTCGTCAACGGCGAAGACCCCTCGCTGCCGATCAACGGCGTCGCCGCCGGCGACGGGGATGAACTGTTGCTATATTACATCGATTGGACGGAACTGCCGCCGATCGGGCACTTTGATCGGCGGCAGGCGGAAATCACCATCGGAGACAGCGTACATCTTGTCCTGACGGCGACCGCCGTCGATTTGGTGGAAACGGAACCGGGTGTGTCTACTCCCGTATCGACGACGAATCCTGTAAAAGGCGCCACGGTATATGCGCTGAACGCTTCGGGCGCGGAGGTAGGCGAAACCGTGACAGATGAACAGGGGGAAGCTTCCATTATCTTGCCTAGCACCGGCGTCTATACCATCAGCGCCCGGTTAGCCGGTAAATGGAATCAAAATAATCTGGTTCCGCCTGTCTGTACCGTCACGGTGAACAATAGGCCGGGGGAAAGCGGAGAGGATCTGTCGGTGACGCTTACGGTGCGCGGAGACAGTGCGATGGGCCTGCTGATACCCGCTACCCGCGTGGATATGGCTATGGGCGCCAATGCCCTCGAGCTGCTGCTGCGTGTGCTGGATGACAGGGGGATAAGCTATTCCTGCGACCTGGCGACGGGCTATTTACAGGGGATCAACGGGCTTTATGAATTTAACAACGGACCCAGCAGCGGCTGGATGATCCGGGTCAACGGTATTTTGATCCCGGTTAACGCCGAAAACTATCCCATCAAAGAAGGTGACAGTATCTTCTGGTTTTACAGCGACGACGGGTCGACAGAACCCGGCGCGATAGGGTTCGGCGAAATAGAGGAGGAGGAAGAACAGGAAAGCGTCGTCTCCGAAGTCAAGGTGAACGCGTCTGTATCGGGCGGCGGCGGAGGACCAGCCGTCGCCAGGATCAGCGGCGCATCCCTCGCCGCTGCGCTGCAGGATGCTATACAGGCCCGGGAAGACTCCGGTGGCGGCGGCGTTGCGGAAGTGAAGCTGAGCGTGAGCTTGCCTGCCGGCTCGTCCCGTGTGCTAGTGGAAATCCGCGCAGGCGACCTCAAGGGGATCGCTTCCGGGGAGAATGTCCGGCTGAGCATAGAAAGCAGGGTCGCTGCTTTCAGTTTACGCGCAGAGGACGTCGCAGGCCTAATCCAAGGGCTCGGCGAGGACGCGCTGCTATCCTTCATCGCCGAATCCGTCGATCCCGCCACCCTTGACGCCGCCGGTAAAGCGATCGTCGGCGAGGGGCCTGTCTTCAGCCTCAGCCTTATGGCCGGCGACAGGGAACTGCAGGGTTTCAACGGGTCAATCACTGTATTTCTGCCTTACGTACCGGATGTACGCATCGCCCCGGCTTCGCTGACCGTGTACCGGCTCGGCGAAGATGGCCTTCCTGTGCCGATGGAAAACGTTCGCTTTGATGCGAGTCGCGGCGGTTATGTGTTCAGCGCGACGCGGTTTTCTCTCTTCTTTATCGCGGCGTCCGGCTTGGAAACGGCGGCGGAGGAGTGGGCCAATCCTTTCACTGACGTGCGACGCAGCAACTGGTATTTCGACCCAGTGCGATATGCGCATACCCATGGATTCATGACCGGTACCGCCGTCGATACCTTCAGCCCCGCGGCAACGCTGACCAGGGGCATGGTCGTCTCGGTGCTGTATCGCATGCAAGCCGTCGTTCCCGGCAACGTTGACGCCAATCCTTTCCGCGATGTGGACGAGGGGCAGTGGTATGCCGAACCGGTGATGTGGGCAGCGGCAAACGGCGTCGTATCCGGCTATGGAGACAGCCTGTTCGGACCGGCGGATGCGATCACCCGGGAGCAGATGGTGGCCATGCTGTATAATTACTGCAAATGGAGAAGCATCGACGTCTCGGTAGGGGAGAATACCAACATTTTAAGCTACGAGGATGCTTTCGATATCGGCGAATATGCGATTCCCGCTTTCCAATGGGCTTGCGGCGCGGGTGTGATCGTCGGAAAGCCGGGCGGGTATCTGGATCCTAAGGGTAACGCTACCCGCGCAGAATTTGCCGCTGTGCTGATGCGGCTCAACGAAACCGTTCTGCGCTAAACTGACACGTTTGACTTCTTTTTTAAAATTGATGCATTGAGGGCGTCAGTCACGAATTACCTACTTATAAAACTTGTGCCCGTAATCGTAGACTTCTTTCTGGAGGACTTCGTTCCAATGCTTCGTCTTTTCGTCATTGGTTGAGCCCGGCGTATAGTTGCCGGCAAACATAAAGCCGCCATTGGGCGCGAAGGTATCGATCGTCAACCGCACAGATTCCCGGATCTCCTCATCCGTCACATCGGGATGGATGAGGCGTCCGCGGCCTTCCCAGCCGCCGCCTATCACCAGGTGGCGGCCGAACTTTTTCTGAATTTCCAGAATATCGTTACTCAGTTGAACCGGTTCCCAGGAAGTGACGCCGATTCGTACCAGGTCGTTGAAATAAACGCCGCTCTTTCCACAGTTGTGGAAATTAATGGGTATCCCTCTGTTTCTGCCAAGGCGGGCAAAGTCGTCGTAATAGGGGAGCAGCAGTTCCCTGTATAAATCAGGCGGGAGAAAGGGCGCGCGTTCCGACGCGGTATCATCGCCCAGGGACAGGACGTCCGGGTTGACATACGCAATATACTCGGCGGCAATCTCGAGATAGAATTCGTGGAGATAATCAAAGAGGGCCTTCACTTCTTCCTTATCCGAAATCATGGAGCACAGCCCCTCTGTAAAGCCCATAAAGCCCATCAGAAGCTGGAAGTAGCCGCCGCCGGGATTGTAGAACAAGGCGACGTTATCGCGGCTGTAGTTCAGCTTCTCCAGATCCGCCTTTGCGACGCTTTTCCAGTCCACGTTCGAGAGATCCGGAGCCTTGATCACATCCCGCCATTTGTATATGTCGTCGAGGATAAAGTAACCCGGTTTTGGCAGCGCGAATCCGCCGACTGCCTCCACGGATTCGTACGGGACGCCCCAAATGTTGGTGAATCCCTCGGCGGGGTTGCGGTTCGGACCCCTGTTGCCCATGAGCACGCTGTTCATCACGCTCATGTTAGGCGGATCTTCTTCCACGCCGGGAAGGGAACCATAGTAGGAGTAAGAAGGAATCCATTCGGGGAATTCGCCGTTCATAAGTCGCAGCAGGTTTTCTTTCGGTGTAAGATGCGCCATTGTCAGTTCCTCCCTTCAAACTTTGCTGCATCCTGCGTTAAGGCGGCGCAGCTTTACCCAAACCATTAAACGACGGTGATCGCGGTTGCGATTTTCGCTTCACAGAGAGCCTCTTCCCCGCCATCCGGACGCCTGCGGATCAGGTATTTACCATTGGAGTAAAGTAAGTCTTCGCCGTCGAAAGCATAGTCCAGGACGCCTTTTTTGACGACCTCAAAGCTTCCGTCGTCACGCACGATACCCAATTCCCAGCTTTTGGGCGCGATACCGGGATACTTTTCCCCTTGCTGCGTATTTTCCTTCAGCGTTCTTTCTACATTGATCAGGTTTCCTTCAATAAATAATTCTTCCTCACTTTTATTCTGGTATTGCGCGGGATTTACGCCGCTGCTCCTGCTTTTCATTAGAGAATCGCCAGTATAGCGCTGACTGAAAAAATTCATCCATCCGAAAATGGCTTTCAGAAAGCGAAAGGGGATTAAGAGAATATCCAGTAAGGGGCTACCCTCATTGGGAGACACTTTCAACCGGCGAACGCAGAAGAGCCTGCCGTCGGCTGTTTCCTTTGGCCGGATATAGTCATACTTGGCGTCGGCGATCACCTCGGTTAATTCGCCGCTATGCAAATTGAGGCGATTGACACAGTAACTGCCGTAATGGACCCGTCCCCTGCGCGGATCCACATAATACCCGACGCTGGAATAGTAAATCAGTTTTGGATCATGCCGGGAGAAGGAGGGCGTTATCTCCACCGTGTCCCCTTCCGTAATCAGGCTGAAGTCGGAGTGTTCCTCCTTAATCAGCGCGATATGACGCTCTCGCGGACCGTCGCTCACAGAAGCGGCGACGACTTTCTCTCCGGGTTCATAATCCACATGAAAAATGCGGGTTTGCGCCTTCCGGATTAGAAAGCCCTCCGGCGCGTCGTCTTTCGTCGGATTTTTCGTATAGAGGCCGCAGGAGCCTTCCAAGCTGGCGGCATAGATCAGCTTATCCGGGCCGACGGCGGTCAGGGATTCGACTTGCACGAAGGCGTCGTCCGGGGAACGCGAGGAACCGGTTAGGCTGAACTGCCCGGAGCCCATAAAGCGCGCGCCTGCGCCGCTGGTTTTCCATTCCTGACGCTGTTCGATATCTTTCAGATTCTGAACGTATTTTTCTATGGCTTCACTGCGAAGGGGACGCTCTGCGCCGTCGCCGGCTGCGAAAAGCTTTCCTTCCGATACATAATAGACTGCAGACATAGGCGCCTCTCTCTGTTCTTTGTTGTTTCTTACTACATATTAGCCGATTTTTGATCCAAGTTCAACCGGCGGTTTGCTTAGTCCCTAACAAGGGGGTACTAGTCCGCAGGGTTAAATTCTTAAGGCATTTATAGTAAGACTAAAGGACTAGTGGTAGAAAAAAACGTTAGGATTCATTAACAGGAATAATTATTGATTATTATATATAAAAATGGCTGCACACAATGGATGAGGAGAAAAACATGAGCCAAACTATCGATCGTACGGTGACGAATTATTAACAATAAATGCAGAAAAAGTAGATAGTGTGATTGACAAACTAACGTAAGTTAGCTATAATCCGAATCATAAAGGGAATATGAATAACTTACTATAACAGAGGGGAGGATTAGCCATGGTTACCGCGATGAAAATACAAGATCATGCCATACAGGAATCGAATGGTATGTATCATTATATACGGGAGAGACTCAACGCGCTATTTTTGGAAGCGCTGAAGTTTCCCCTTGTTGTTGTATGCGCCGGAGCCGGTTATGGAAAAACCTCTGCGATTCTGGATTTTGCCAAGGGGTACAAAGCGACAATCACGTGGCTGTCATTATCGGAACGATATAATGAAGGCCAGCGTTTCTGGGAAAGCTTCACCCACGCCATAGCGCAAATCAACCGGCCTTTCGCAAAGGGGATTCATGATCTTGGATTTCCGGATAATGATGAACTGTTGAACACCTATTTTCAAATCGCCAGAAAGTACGAAACGGAAAGAGAACATATCCTTGTTTTTGATAATTTTCATCTCATCGATGATCCCGCTATTCTCCATTTTATAGAAAGAAGCGTATCGGAGATGCTGCCTGGCAAGACCTTCTTCCTGGTATCCCGCTCGACGCCCCGTATCAATATCGCCGGTCTGACCGCCAGGGATAAACTATTGAATATCACAGAAAGCCAATTGTGTTTCTCCGAACAGGAACTGGCAGGGTATTTTCGACAAAACGGTATTCCGGTGAATTCCGGCAGCGTGCGCAGTATCATGCAAGACACAGGCGGCTGGGCTTTTGCCATAAACCTGATCGCCCGATCTTTCCGGCAGGCGCCCGGCTATGACGGCTATGTCCGTAACGCCATGAAAATGAATATCTTTCTATTGATGGAAAACGAAATATGGAGCAAGATTTCCGATCCCTTGAGAAATTTTCTCCTTCGCCTTTCTCTGATCGACCATTTAGCGGCGGACCTGATCGCGCTCCTGGCAAAAGGCGACCATGCGCTGATTGCCGAGCTGGATCGGCAAAACGCGTTTGTCAGACGAGATAATTATATCAGCGCCTACAAGATTCACAATATGTTTTTGGAATTTTTAAGTCAAAAGCAAGATCTGCTGTCCGAAGAGGACAAGCGCGAGACATACGAAATCGCCGCCTGTTGGTGTGACAGGAACGGATTTAAAGTCGACGCGCTGAGCTACTATGAGATGATTGGCGATTATCGTTCGATTACTTCTCTATTCTTTGCACAACCCGCACAGGTACCGCAGGATATAGCGCAATATGCCGTAGGGATCTTCGAGCGCGCGCCAAAAGAAGCGTTCCATAAGATCGATTTTCTTGCCGTGATGCATATACGGGCAATCATGGGCCTGGGACTCTGGAAAGAAGCCTTTGCGCTCCTTGCGCATTACGAAGCGATTTATCAGCAGCTTCCCGCAGACAACGCCTTTCGCAGTCATATGCTGGGAGGCATTTATTATTGTTGGGGCATTCTGAGGATGCTCATGGCGACCATAGACGAGCGTTATGATTTTGACGAGTACTATGCCAAAATGGACGAATGCCTGACCCGCTATCCCATTGATCCCGGGCGTCTGCCCGACCATCCCGCAGGGCCATGGATCAGTACGGTTGGATCTTCCCGGAAAGGCGCGCCGCAAGACTTCATCCAAGCGCTGACCCGGGCGGTTGGCTATGCTTCCCATTGCCTTAACGGTACCATGGCAGGCCTTGACGAATTAGCCAAAGGAGAGCTGAAGTACTATCAGGGCGACGTAACCGCCGCGGAACCTTTGATTCTGCGCAGCCTGGAACGAGCGAGAGAGAAAAAGCAGTACGAAACGGTTCATCGGGCTTTATTCTACCAGCTGCAAATTTCTGTATTTCAAGGTAATCGGGAAAAAGTAGAACAGATTCTTGCAGAGATGAACGCTATGCTAAAAGAAGAGGCGTATCCGGTTCGCGATATCACCCACGATGTAGCGCTGGCGTGGTTTCATTGCACCCTTGAACAGCCGGAGATGGTCCCCGACTGGCTGAAAGAGAAGATTTCCGCTTACGGACACGCCTTCTTTATCGAAAACTTCGGGAATCAGGCTAAGGCGAAGTATTGTTATCTGACAAAGAATTATCCCCTTTTGCTGGCGTATATGGAGGAACAAAAGCAACGGGAGTCCGTGCTTTATGGCCGGGTGGAGATGCTGGCGATGGAAGCCTGCGTACACTATAAACTGCAGAATAAGGAAGAAGCCTTGGCCGCGCTGCAGCAAGCATACGAAGAGGGGGAGCCAAACAGCATTTTCATGCCCTTCATCTGTCTCGGTAAGGATATGCGCACATTGACGGCGTATGCGATGAAATCGCCGGATTGCCGAATACCCCAGGAATGGCTGGAAGAGATCAATCGCAGATCGGCGACCTATGCCAAACGGAAAGCGCATATTATCACGGCGTATAAACAAACGAACCGCTTGGAGGAAGGCGTCGCTTTCTCTCAGCGGGAAGAAGAGGTCCTTACCGACCTTTCCCACGGTCTGTCCCGCAGAGAAATAGCCGTCAGCCGCAGTTTATCCGTCAATACTGTGAAGATGATCATCAACGCCGTGTATTCCAAACTGGGCGCCGAAAACCTGGCGGATCTTATTCGCATCACAACAGAGCTGCGCATGATTTAGGGCGCGCCGCTTCATTTGGGTTGAAAAAGGCAGCCCTCATTTGTAGAAAAAAGGTGTATTTGGCGAAGAACGAAATCCTCATTCAGGTATTACTCTCAATAAGCGATTTATATATAATAAGCATAGGTCACAAGACAGACAGGAGGTAGACCTATGCTTATTGAAAATAAAATCTCTATATATGATTTTGTCAATGCTCTATCCGACATGGTAGACTTGGTATCCCCGTTAATGGGAAATCATCATACCCGTGTGGCATATTTAGCTTGGAATCTTGCCCAAAAGATGCACTTATCCAATGAAGAGATTCAGGATATCACACTAGCCGCGATGTTGCATGATATTGGCGCATTTTCCGTTGAAGAACAGATCATGTTGCAAACCTTTGAACCCTATGGCGGCGATACGGATATAGACAACCATGCCTTCGTCGGCTATAAGCTTCTGCGGAATTTCGAACCCCTTGCGCAAGCGGCGAATCTGATTCGCTATCATCATGCAGAATACCATCCGACCAAACAGCATATCCCCTTGGGTAGCCACGTCATCCATCTGGCAGATAGAATGGCTGTGTTGCTGGATGAGAATCGGGAGATATTTATGCAATTGCCTGATGCTTTTGCAGCGATCGACCGGCAGCGCGCCATCTTTCATCCCCTTGCCCTGGCGGCGCTGGATGAATTGGCGGAGCTGGAATATGTCTGGATAGAGGTGTTTTCCAAATCCCTGGACTCGCCCCTTATCAATAAAACGGTTTTCTCTAAAGATATCTATGATATGGAGACGCTCCGCAGTTTCTCCAGGGTCATCGGACAGATTATCGATTTTCGGAACAGGTTTACCGCAACCCATTCCAGCGGCGTGGCGGCAGTGTCTATGGAGCTTGCCAAAATTGTCTCTTTTTCCGAAAAGGAGTGCAAGCAAATGGAAATCGCCGGGTTTCTGCATGACCTGGGAAAACTTGCCGTATCCAATGAAATATTAGAGAAAAAAGGCGACCTGAATTATGAGGAGATCAACTCCATCAGGAAACACACATATTATACTTACTCCGTCTTAAGCAAAATTCAGGGGATGGAGCAGATCGCGGTGTGGGCAGCCTATCATCATGAGCGACAGGACGGAAACGGATATCCTTTCCACATTGATTCCGAAAACTTTCCCTTGCCTGCCAGAATCATGGCGGTTGCGGATATTGTGACGGCTTTGACCGAAGACAGGCCGTATCGTCCGGGAATGGATAAGGAGAGAGCAATGGAGATACTGTTCTCCATGGTGGAAGACGGCGGGGTGGACAGAATCATCGCGGAGATAGCCGAGCGAAACTTCGAGCGGATCAACACAGCCAGAACAAACGCAAACATAGAAGCCAGGAGAGAATACGAAAGCTTTAACGGTACGACGATACTGAACTTTTCGGAAGTAGCCATATGAGAAGAAGCAAGAGGATAGAAATAAAAGCGGCGTCGAGATATCAATCGAC
>Ga0099364_10004775_pt1 | contig 20439 bp, 11 predicted proteins | sample TergutTh196P3_FD_73070 | JGI IMG/M metagenome (GOLD analysis project Ga0099364, IMG submission 73070) | Microcerotermes parvus P3 segment gut microbial communities from Pointe-Noire, Republic of the Congo - Th196 P3 | ecosystem: Host-associated > Arthropoda: Insects > Digestive system > Gut ... | reverse complement strand
AATCATATTCTGCTATAAATAAAATTAGTCCGAATAATGGAGCAACTCGATATGTACATCCAACTACAGGACGAAGTATTGTGATAGATAATGCAACAGGAACACTATTGCAAGTTGGAGGAGACGGATTTAAATGGTAAAAAATGAAAAAAATAATTTATGTACAGTTACTAAATGAGGGTTCTGTTGCATACAGACCTGTTTCTGCCAATGAAATAACAGAAAATATCTATAAAATTGACGGGTCAGAATGTTACAATCCTGAAGATGAAGAATGGGAATTTTTACCTGGCACATGTGTTTTAGTAGAGAAGCAAAATCTTAGTGGAGGAGCTGTATTGGTCGCAATAAGGGAATATCTTTCGATGTTATGAATTTGAGTGATTGTATTGGGAAAACCATAAAAAAAATATTATTGGAATGGTTTTATATGAATAATGAACCTATTTCTATTATAAGACTATATGTTCAAATAGATGATGTGTACCTTAATGTATTGTGTTCTGAAGAAAATGTTTATATAAAAAAACAAGAAAATTGTCCTGTAAAAATGGATGTAGAAAATTTTGTCTATATTCCTATAGAAAAAAATATTGATTGGCTTATTCAGAATAAAATTTTATCTATAAAATATTTAGTAGACTCTATAAACATAAAACGGGGGATTTTATTCCTTTTTGAAAACCATCACAATTTTGCATATTATAATATGGGATACGAAATTAAAGATGAAGGGATTTTTGAAATAGATGTGAATATTGAACAATTACCATATATTTTGGATAATGTTGATATTTAATGAAGTAGAATCCCTGTTTCCAAGTTCTCCGTAGTATATCAAAATAAATGTTTTTAGTTCGGCATAGCATCTTGCTATGTCGAAACAAAAACAAGTTCTTACCTTACAAAAAAACAAAATGAAAAATAATATTCTAAAAATATGTGTAATCCTCGCATTGTCCTTTTTCGGATTGGCAAATATTAATGCAAATTCCGCACTAATAATCGGTAAATACACAGAAACAGACGGTTTTACCGCAACTTATTATTTAAAGAACATAAACCCAAACGCGCCTCTTAACTTTGCCATTAAAGTAGATAACGAGGCAATGAAAATGTTATTAAGTGCAGCAGAGGAGCGCACGCTTGCCCTTACAAGTTTTCGTTACGCAGACAGCACAGGAGTAGTTACAAACTTTACTAACCACGAAATTCGTTTAATACCAAAGGGGAATTACATCTATGTTGCGGAAAATTACGACGCAGTAGGCGAAAATCCGTTAGAAATTGGTCTTTCGGGACATCTACACACGGGTTTTCTCATTGCAGGCAATGATTTCTGGTGAACCAAAATATAATGTCGGGCATCAACCCCGCCGATAATTATTTATATATTGGTTTATTTGAAGTTCCCGATTTGCCCCAAACAACAGACTAAACAAACGCAAAAGTACCGCTACCACGCCTTGTGGCTGTTGCACAACTAACACATCCTTTCGCATGGACAAATAATTAGTTTAAGTTGCTACTTAATAAGATTTACCTCTCTTACCTTCCTCTCCCAACCTCTCTCCTTCGGGTACTTTCTCCAAAGGAGAAAGCAAAAGTTTGAGAAGAAGCAGTGAAACGAGGAACAGGCGAATACTTCATCAATCCCTCTCTCCTCGGGAGAGAGGTCGTATTTAAAATTTTAATAACTAGCAACTTGAGTTAACTATAGCAATAGAAAAGAATTATTTCTATAATTTTTTTCTATTTTTTGTTTTCATTTAAAAAAAATATAATATATTTGTAAAAGCTAAAAATATTAAGAATTAATCACAATTTTAACTAAAATTTAATTACTATGAGAAAAAATTCATTACTTAAAAAACTGGCGTTAGGCATAAGTTTATTGCTTTGTGCAACGACAATGTCGGCAGCAAAAACCTATTTTGCATCTGCCAATGGAAATTGGGACAATGACGGACTTTCATCGTCTACTGCTTGGCCTTTAGAACAAGCCTTAATTGATGAGGCTATGAGCAACGGCGACAAACTTGTAATTGTTGGAAACATTGTATTAGACAATACCATTGAAATTATCAACAAATCAATAACGATTACAGGTTATAATGCACTTAATGCTCCGGATGAAGAAAACAGAGCTTCATCACTTGACGGTGGCAGCGCAGGCAGAATTTTCGACATCAGCGGAGAGGGCGAAGTAATCATCGCTAACTTGGTATTGAAAAACGCTACCAACAAAGCCATTCAGATAGATGGATCAGAAGGTCCTTTAGCTGTTAATATCGGTTATTGCCTTTTCAAAGAAAACTCTTCCAACAGACCAAGTTCCGACGGACCGGACAATGGTGCAGGTGTAACCGTAGTAGGCGGTGCAATAGCAAACATTTTCAGCTGCTGGTTTCACAATAACCAAGCATTCCGTGGTGGTGCGTTGTTTGTTGACGGCTCTTTTGTAGACGTACAATACACCAACTTTGAAGGAAACTTTACCAATGCGAATGTAAACGAAGCAAATGCCCGTGGTGGCGCTGTAGCTTGTGCAGGTGCTTATACACTCGAATTCAACTATTGCATTTTTAAAGGCAACTACTCAAGACGTGGCGGCGGTTGTATTTTTGAATATGGCCAAGGCGAATTTACCGTAAAAAATAGTGTATTGACAGATAATCATTCCGGGCACGACTGGTTTTTGGAAATTGTACTTAACGACGATGGCGAAGATATTGGCGTACACGTTGCTCCCGGTGACAACCACGGCGGCTTGATGAAAACAGACGGCGGTTCTGTTATCACGTTCATCAATACTACTATTTACAAAAATAACGCTTACGACGATGCTATTGGCGGTGCGTTTATTATCAGCGGCGGTGAATTTACTATGATTAACTGTACTGTAACCGAAAATATGACAAACGGTAATCAGTTCCACACCGGCGGTCTTTTTATTGAAAACAATGCCAATGTAAAAATCTATAACTCCATTATCGACAGAAACAAAGCAGCAGGCGGTAGTTTTTGGAGTGATTTTGCAGGCAACAGCGAAAGTGCTACATACGAGATTAAAAATTCTATTATCGGTGCATATCGCAACGCGGTTACTGCCGATATGGACGACATTTCTAGGCCAAAGTATGGCAACACCAATACAGAATCACAAGACGATTATAACTTTAATACACCTCCCGGAGATACATTTAACGCAGCCAACTTGGGTATTTTCTTCTTGAATAGCGTACCTTTGCTTCCTAATGCCATAAATACCACAAAAGTGGGCGATTTTTCTTACTTGGCTAATTTAGGAATCGAAACCGACCAAATCGGTAATACTATTGTTCCCGAAAATGGCAAAATTTTTGCAGGTGCTCTTCAATTTGCAGGTACACAAGATGAAGCAGAAAACCACATTAAATATGTATTGCCCGACGAAAAACCATGTTCATTATATGCTGCTTATAGTGACTCTAAATGCACCGGAAACGACATTTACAATCCTTTTGCCGACAATAACGATGCTGTAATAGTAGCTTATTACACTATTCTTGGTCAAAAATTGGATAAAGAACCGGCAAGCGGTATGTTTATTATTAAATATTCTAATGGCAAATCCGTTAAGGTAGTAAAAAAATAAATTCAATTTTCCTTAAAAAACATAACAGGTTTTAAAAACCTGTTATGTTTTTTTAACAAATTCCGCAAAGTATTTTTTTCTTTGCGGAATTTTGTTTATCTTTGTATGCTGACTATTATGTCTGCATATCTAAAAAAAACCTAAAACTATGAAAAAAATCTTTTACGCTTGCCTCATGGCAATGCTTTTCTATACAAGCGTATTGGCACAAAGTGATATGCCGTTAAATCCGTTTATCCGCCACATTTACACAGCCGACCCTTCAGCACGCGTGGTTGATGTTGGTGGCACGCCTACACTTTTTGTCTATCCCTCGCAAGATATGCGGCCTGCCTACGGCTGTGATATGATGGACAATTACCATGTTTTTTCTACTACCGATATGGTGAATTGGACTGACCACGGTAGAATTTTTGGCGCAGCCGAAGCGAGAGAAGCGTGGGGATTGGATTATCCGGTAAGAAACGGTGGACGCAATGCCACATTTATGTGGGCACCCGACTGCATCCAAGGACCCGACGACAGATTCTATTACTACTTTCCACATCCGCTCGGCTACCGCGACCGCGAAGGATGGGACAACTGGCGCACAGGAATTGCTATTGCTGATTCGCCTGATATGAAAGAAAATTTTTCCATTCATCATACTACTGTGGGCGGTTTGCCCCCAATGGGTTATATCGACCCTAATATTTATAAAGACTACGACGGATCTTATTATTTCTATTACGGTTGCAGCCAACGTGTTTTTGGCGCAAAATTAGCAGACAACATGCTCGAAATTGCCGAGCCTTTGACAGAAATGACAAGCCAATTGCCTCATTTTCACGAGGGTGCGTGGATGTTTTCAAGAATAATCGAAGGATGCAACGACACCATCTATTATATGACTTATCCGGGCAATAGCTCAACTTTGCAGAATTATGTGAGAGGACAAGACCAAATGCTGTACGCCACATCGAAAAAAAGTGAAGGCGGAAGTCCGCTCGGACCTTGGACATACCAAGGCGCTTTTCTTGATGCTACCGGTTGCGATACAAGCCACGGCTCAGTAGTAGAATTCAACGGACAATGGTATGTTTTTTATCACAATAGCAGTCTTTCCGGACAAGGAAACTTACGTTCCATCTGCGTAGATAAAATGTTTTTTGAAGAAGGTTGCGACGGAAAAATTATTCGCGTTATCCAAACAGGCGAAGACCGTAACATCAGCAGAAAAAATATACCGGCATTTATACAAGCCGAAGATTTTAAAAATGGCGGTCAAGGCATCGGTTTTTTGGAAAATAGCGAAGAAAATACAGGCGGTTTGCCGTATCGTTTAGGTTTATCAAAATCTGTGGATATCGCCAGTTCAGCAGAAGGAGTTTACGTTACCGATTTGGAAACAGGCGAATGGTTGGCTTATGACATCAATGTGAGCGAAGCCAAGAATTTTGTAATGTTAGTGCGCGTAGCAGCAGCTGCCGCAGGTAAATTTCGCATCGAAAACGAAGCCGGTGAAACTCTCGCCGAAGTAGATGTGCCAAACACAGGCGGAATGAATGTGTGGAAATCTATCATTGTACACGATATTCCATTACCTGCCGGCAATCAAACCATAAAATTCGTTATCGAAGAAGGCGGATTCAACTTTAATTATTTTATGATGACGCTCGAAGGACCATTGCCCATCGGCAAAACACTTGCGTTCGGGCAAAACGGAATTTATGTTACATTAGCTACCGGAAATCAACTTCGCTGTAACAAAGGCAATATATTTGCAGAAAGCCAGCTTACCAATAAAGAAAAATTCTTGATTGAAGATGCCGGCGATGGATTAATTGCCTTGAAATGTCTTGATAACAATCGCTATGTGAGAGCAAGTACCGACGTGATGACATGTGCTAATAATTCTATCGGGAACGACAATAAATTTTACTGGTGCATTCTCAGAGATGGTCTTAATAGACGCATTGCTCTGAAAAGTTTTTCAAATGGTCAAGTTGTGCAGAGCAATGGAAACGATAACAATAAACCGTTACGGACAAACGGTCATAACTTTGAAGGTTGGGAAACTTTTATTTGGTATGATTTGACACCACCGCCATGTCCGGATCCAACAAATCCGGATTGTCCATGCCCAAATCCATCAAATCCTTCGTGCCAAGAAACCGGCATTAACGATGCAACTTCCGAGTCGAAAGTAACAATCTTTCCTATTCCCGCACAAGAATATGTTACCATTACCACCGAACTGAATAGTTCTTCGGATATTAATATTCAAATAACTGATTTGCAAGGAAAAATTTTGAAAACTATCGAGAAAACCGCTTATAGCGGCTTGACGGAAACAAATATCAATATCAGCAGTCTTCCCGCAGGCTTGTATTTGATCAATGTGATTTCTAATGAATATAATGTTGTAAAAAAATTAACAGTAAATTAAATCTTTTTAGATTGCTTCGTTCCTCGCAATGACAAGGAATGAAGCAATCTAAAACTTATAATAAAAAACCATTATGGTTAAACAATTACCTAAAGTTTGTGCTTTATTATGCTTTGCTTTTTTGTTGGCTTCTTGCGGTACAAAAAATTATGAAAAAACAAGTTACGGCATAAAAACCGAGAACATTGAATTGCAGTTTTTTGCAGATGATGTTGTGCGTGTTTTAAAAACTTCGCAAGACGCGGAAACAGCAAATAGTTTTTCCGTTACTCAAACATCTGTGAAAACAAATTTTTCTGTTACAGAAAAAGGCGATATTCTTATTGTAAAAACTTCGGCACTGCAAATTGATTTAGATTTGTATAGTGGAGGTATTGCTTTTTTCGATGCAAAGGGTAATACTTTATTAATTGATAATCAAACAAACATTGCTTCTGCAAAAGTCAAACAAGTTTTCAAACTTGACGAAGACGAAGCCATTTTCGGTTTAGGCCAAATTCAAAACGGCAAACTTAATCAACGTGGCGAGAAAATTTTTTTACGTCAAGAAAATATGAAAATTTGCATTCCGTTTATTCAATCGTCAAAAGGATACGGCTTGTTTTGGGACAACTACTCTCCTACCCTTTTTGAGGATAATGCCGACGGAATGTCATTTGAATCGACAGGCTCGCAGGCTGATTATTATTTTATGTACGGCAAAAATACCGACGGCGTAGTTGCTCAAATGCGTAATTTGACCGGACAAGTGCCAATGTTTCCGCTTTGGACATTGGGTTATTGGCAATCGCGCGAGCGTTACGTAAGTCAAGATGAATTGCTTAGTGTGGTAAAAAAATACCGCGAATTGGGCGTTCCGCTCGATGGCATTATACAAGATTGGCAATATTGGAGCACCGATAATGCGTATTGGAACGCGATAAATTGGGGTAATCCCGCTTTTCCCAATCCGAAAGGAATGATTGATGAAGTACACGATTTGAATGCACACATTATTATTTCAGTGTGGCCGTCTTTTGGCCCGAAAACGGAATTGTACAAAACGTTTGAAGAAAAAAACATGCTCCTTACGATGGAAACTTTTCCGACCGGTGCGCGTGTTTTTGACGCTTACAATCCTGAAGCGCGTAAGATTTATTGGAACGCGATGAACGAAAATATCTTTTCTATCGGAATGGACGGTTGGTGGCTCGATGCAACCGAGCCGGAATTGGTTAATCCGAAAGAAAGCGATTTCGACCATATTACGTATGCAGGTGCATTTCGGAATGTTTTCAATGCGTTTCCGTTGGTAACGGTTGGTGGCGTTTCCGACCATCAACGCGCGGTTACAAGCAACAAACGTGTGTTTATTTTAACGCGTTCGGCTTTTGCGGGACAACAGCGGTACGGTGCCGTTTCATGGTCGGGCGATGTGGATGCGAACTGGGAAAGTTTGAGAAATCAAATTCCGGCAGCGTTAAACTTTTCGCTTTGCGGTATTCCGTATTGGAACTCGGATATTGGCGGTTTTTGGATTCGCGAACATGACTTTAAAAATCCGTTGCAAAACGACGGCTACAAAGAACTTTATGTGCGTTGGTTGCAATTTGGTACTTTTTCGCCGATGATGCGCTCACACGGCACAAATGCGCCACGTGAAATTTGGCAATTCGGTAATCGCGGCAGCGTAGAATTTGATGCGATTGAAAAATATATCAATTTGCGTTATCAATTGTTGCCTTATATGTATTCTACTGCTTGGAATATAACTCAAAATGCCGGTTCGTTCATAAATCCTTTGTTTGCGGATTTTAGCAATGACAAAAAAACATATGCTATTGATGATGAATTTCTTTTCGGAAAATCATTGTTGATTGCACCGGTTACGGAAGCGCAACAAAAAACAAAAGCTGTTTATTTGCCGCAAGGCGCAGATTGGTACGATTTCTGGACAAACGAAGTTATCAACGGCGGACAGGAAATTGAATGCGAAACTCCAATCAATATTATTCCTTTGTATGTAAAAGCGGGAACAATTTTGCCGGTGGCAGAAAAAGTGCAATATGCCGCAGAAAAAAAATGGGATAATTTAGTTGTATCTGTTTATCCGGGCGCGAATGGCGAATTTACGCTTTATGAGGATGAGAACAATAATTATAACTACGAAAACGGCGCGTATTCTACTATCAAAATGACATGGAACGACCAAGAAAAAACGTTGACCATCGGCAAACGCGAAGGCAGTTTTAACGAAATGTTGGAAAAACGAACTTTCAACATTAAACTCATTAATACTGATGAGGCTAAAGAAATAACCTACACAGGTAATGAATTGAATATTAAACTTTAAACCTAAATACTTATGAAAAAGTTAATCTCTATTTTTATACTTGCTGCTTTAGTAAGTATATCAATTTTTGCACAAACGCCCGATTGGGCTGTAATTCCGGTTGACGGGTATGACTCGCAAGATGTTGGCGTGGCTACTTATGTGGCAACAGAACATGGCGTTGTTACCGGTTTTTTATCAACCAATGCCGAAATAAATGATAATACAAGAGCTGTACAGGCATTGTTGACGAGTATCGCAAACCAAGGCGGCGGCGTGCTTTTTTTTCCTGCCGGAACATATTATTTGTACAGACTAACTCTTCCCAAAGGCGTAAGTATTAGAGGTGTTTGGAAAACGCCTACCGATACAAAGTCGGTTGATGGTACTATTTTGGCTTGTAAAGCCGGTAAAAATATGACTTTTATTACCGAGGCTTTTATTACAATGGAGCCTTCGACATCGGTTACGAATTTAGCTATTTGGTATCCCGACCAAGATCCAAATAGTATTTCTCCATTTCCGCCAAGTATTCTTTTTGGTAGAAGCGGTTATTGGGGCAACGAGTATTGCCACGTGCGCAATGTAACTTTTGTAAATTCTTACCATGCAGTTTTGCACAATGGCGGAAACGGCGGCGGTGCTACTAACGTGCATAATGTGTATGGAACAGTTTTAAACAAAGGACTTGAATTAGATAATGTATCGGAAGTATGTCGTTGGGACTATGTTCGTTGGTCGCCAAAATATTGGGCTAATTCCGGTTTGCCGGGCGCTCCGACTTCTACTTCTGCGCCATACGCAACATATATGAAAAATAACGCCATCGGTTTCATACAAAAACGCAACGACTGGTCTTATACTTCTTTTGTGGAGGCAGAAGGCTTAAAAGTTGGTTTTCTTGCTACAAAATCGTCTTGGCAAGAATGTCCGCAAAGCAATCCGAATTGCGGTAATTATCCAACGCCAAACGGACATAACTACGGATTTATTTTCAAAAATTGCGGCACAGGCGTTTTGTGCGAAAATATTTCGAGCTATGGAATTATGTTTACCAATGTTGTTACCGAAAATTGCGGCAAAGGACTTGTTGTCCATTCAACCGATAATGCGCCGGTACAAATAAGCAATTGTACGTTTGACGCCGATACAGCTGTTTGGTTGTCGAAAAGCGCACGCTCGCGCTTGATGATGTACCAAACTACTGTTAATAGCGGCAAAGTGATTATCGAAAATAGCGATTTCTCTTCTGTTAACGGCGAATATAATAATGCTGCACCACAAATAGAATTATACAAAGATTGTCGCGCCATTATTACCGGTAATCGTTCTTCACTCGGCGAAGTAGCTATTAAAAATTGTTCTTTCTTCGAATGTCATATTGACCACACACCTATTGCGGGATTGAAAACACCGCCTACATTTTCTTGGGAAGATTGTTTTGATGTGCCGACAAAACCGGCAAAAAATGATTTGCGTGTGATAACCAATGCTCCTTATAACGCCAGACCATTCCGTGTATTGCCACACGGCACTTATACGTTGACAAGCAATCCTTTTGCTGACGAAGATCCTAACACTGTTTCTTTTCAAGACAACAGCCCTGCAAACAGAAGGTTGATTAGAAATGCATACTTAGAAGTAATGAATAATGCACAAGATGCTACGGCGACCATTCAAGCAGCGATTGACGATGCTTATGCCGGCGGCGGCGGTATTGTGTATTTGCCTGCCGGACATTATAAAGTGCTTGGCACGCTTATCATTAAAGAAGGCGTTGAACTCAAAGGTGCAAACGACGTAGGTACTCACCCGATGGGCATTGGTACTGTGTTATTGGCTTTCGCAGAAAAAGGCAATGCCAATGGTACGCCATTTATTTCTATGGAAGAAAATAGCGGTATACGCGGTATTACCATCACCTATCCCGAGCAAAATGCTTTTGAAACTGAAGATTATAAAAATGTTTATCCTTATACCATTCGCGGAAATGCCAACACATATATTGTAAATGTGGCGTTGCACGGTTGTTATCAAGGTGTTGATTTGTTTACCAACAAATGCGACAATCATTTTATTGACTACTTGGCGGGACAGCCGTTTAAAAACACTGTAAAAGTAGGCAGCGGTTCTACCGGCGGACGTATTTACAATATTCAAACCAACTTGATTTCGTATGTTTCGGGTAATGAAAATAAATTCGGAACGTGGATAAATTCACCGTTACGAGATGGCGGCGATGCTACAAATACAATTAAAGGTAATGTACAAGCTTATATTTCCGAACAACACGATTTTATGATTTTGGGCGATTGCTCCGACCAAATTTTATATAATAACTTTGGTTATTTGGCACACCACGGACTTTGGTTTGCAAACGAAGGCAATGGTCCTTCCGGTAAATCATTGGGACAAGGTGTTGATGCGGGTATTATCAGTTTGTATTACGAAAAACTCGGTGAAGGCGGCTTTCCTTTGGTAAGTTCGCAAATCGTAGTAGTACCAAACGGAAACGCAGCAAATAGAGCTAAAACGACTTATATAGAAACAACTGCAGGCTTTACCGGCGAAGCGGATATTTTCAGTTCCGACTATTGGGGAAACCCGGAATTAGGCATTGTTGCCGGTGGTGGAACGCTCAATCTTTACACAGCACACTCAAACGCTCGCTTGAGATATTTGAAACAACAAGGTGACGGAAAAATCAATTTCTATAATTCTAATATTGGCAACTTAAGCATCAGTGGCGGCAGCAATCTTGCAAACATTGGTGTGGCGTATTCTATCGCCAGAATATCCGGAAATGAAAGCAATTATTCTCAATGGACCTACAATTTTGACCCGTCAACTAAAGGACCAAACCTCAATCCGTCTATTATAGACAGAACCAACTGGACAGCCTATGCTTCCGAAAACAATGGTGACAGAGCGCAATTATCAATTGACGGAGATGCTAGCACTTGGTGGACAAGCACAAGCAATCAAAACTCTTCGCAGTCGTATTATGTAGATATGAATAAAAAAGAAAAATTTAGTCTTATTTACATGAGTGCAGGTACTGCCGGCAACAATTTCATTGGTAGGTTTAATGTGTTGATTTCAAACGATGGCGAAAACTGGACGGAAGTTATGAGAAATGTTGCCGGCAGCAGACAAGCGCTTGTGGAATTACCTTATACATACGAAGCACAATACTTAAAAATACAATCGACAAATGCCTCCGGAAACAGATGGCATATCTATGAGTTTGGTGTTAATTGTGATTGCCACGAAGCACCTGCGCCACCAATATCTTGCGACGAGTGTACGGATTGTACTTTATGTCCCGATTGCCCCGATTGTACTAACGGCATTCTCAATAACTATGCCGACAATACGCAAGCCTCTGTTTATTACGAAAACGGAACGTTGTTTATCGACGGCGTAGAAAAATATCCGATACAAGTAGCCATCTACAATATTGCCGGACAACAAATTACAAATAAAACAACAACAAGCAATATGATTAATATCGGCAATTTGAATTCGGGTATTTACATTATTTCTATCAGCCAAAACGGAAATTATTTCAACGGAAAATTCTTTGCTAAATGAAAAAAATATTTTTAATTATAATAGCCTTATGGAGTGCGGTGACAGTTTATGCCACCGATCCATATTACCTTTTTTCGCCAAAAGGAGTTGCGCAAGTAGAAATCCGAATGCTCAACGGTAAACGTTTTGGCGATGTTTGGGTAAATGGTTGCATCATTGATAACAATGGCAATTTGAAGGAAAATTGGCAAGACGAAGCAGCCGAAGAGTTGGAAGCAACGATGATAATCAAAAACTCCTCTAATTCGGACTATGCTTCTTCGGAACTGTACAACGGCAGAATTGTTATCAGCGGGCGTGGAAATACTTCGTTTCATAACGATAAACGTGGTTATAGCATTGATTTGATAGCGAGCTTCAATGATGCTTTTGACAATTATATCGAAAATCCGAAACCATTGCTTGGCATGAATCCGCACGACAAATGGGCGTTAGTATCCAGATATGACGACCGCACCGTCATGCGCGATATGCTCGCATTTTGGCTTGGCAGGCAAATGAGCGGCATCGACTATACGCCGACTATGAAGTATGTGGAAGTTACTGTTTTCGATGATTGGGGCAGTGAATATCGTGGCCTGTATTGTTTAAGCGAAAAAGCCGGCAATCGCAGTGCTAGCCGCGTTAATGTACAACAACTGTCTACCGATGCTCGCGACCAAATTGAGCCACGCGTAACAGGCGGTTACATTCTCGAAGTAGTGCCAAACGACAAAATGAAAAATTATGACGAATATCTGAAACGATTTCCGATCGTTCCAAATACAGAAAACAGTTATCATAATTATGTTTTTAACTATCCGAAATCGAGAAACATTACAGACGCGCAGCGCAATTACATGATGCAATATATGACCGATGTTTATAATGTGCTGTACAGCGACAATTTCGCTGACCCGATTAACGGTTATGCGAAGTATATTGATGTAAACAGTTTTATTGATTGGTGTATTTTACACGACATTTCCAAAGGCACAGACAATCTTTTTCACGCCAGTGTTTTTTTGCATAAAGATCGAAATGGAAAATTGAAAATGAGTGTTCCTTGGGATTATGACCTCTCTTTTGGAAATGTAGAAAGACAAAACGGTTGTTACTACGAAGACGGTTTTTGGATTCGCAATACGCTTTATTTCAACCGCCTTTGGGAAGACCCGAACTTTCGCGAAAAACTAAAAAATCGCTACGATGAATTAATGCCGATTTTCGACCTTGTGCCATACGTGTTGCAGGAAAATTACAAATTTCTTGAAGAACGTGGCGTATGGCAAAGAGAATATAACCGTTTCGGTAAAAATAACCTTGAATGGTTCCGTTATGCCGATGACATAGAAACCCGCAAAGGACACGTTCGTTATCTAACCGAATGGTTTGAATCGCGCAAAGCATGGCTATATTACAATCTTGGCGAAACGGCTGACGAACGTTGCCAACGTATGCAAGAAGTTCGTCCTGTGATGCGAGTGATGCAACCCGAAAATCTGTTGAACTGCGTGGAAGCACGCACAGAGTTTATGCGCAGTGGCGACAACGAAAATCCATACAGATATTGGTTGGTAAAAGGACCTGACACCTCACAAGATAACATCGTTGAGAATTGGTACAACATCAAAAGAGCCGATGGCGATTATTATATTTATGTCAAAGATGCCGACGGCTGTATGAGCATTCCGTCGCTTCCTGTGAACCTTTGCGAAGAGCGCATATACGAAGTGCCATCAACTATTGAGCCAACTGCAGTAAAACATACCACTACCGAAAACATCACCATTTTCCCAAATCCCGCACGCGAGTATATTTTTATCAATTCAGACAAAGATGTGTTTGTAGAATTGTTTGATATAAAAGGAATTAAACTAAAACAAACAACAGAAAATTATCTCAATGTTGCCGACCTCGCAAACGGTATTTATTTTGTAAAACTGACAAGTGATAACAATATATCTATTCAAAAAATCATTGTTGTCAAAAATTAATAAATTATTAACCAAAAAATATTTTTACTATGAAAAAACATTTATTTTTTATTTTATTAGCTGCTATTTATGCTAATGTTTCTGCCTTTGCAAATAATCTGACAGATGCAGATGTATATTGGATTAAAGAAGATTTTTCCCAATTTGAAGCGCTAACTTATTGGATTGTAGAAGAAACTTCTTATCCAACTTATCCGAACAATGTTGATATTACAACTGTTCATGCTAACGTTGAAACAGCAGGAAATTGTGCAGTATCTACTTTTGGAAATTCAAAAGCAATGCGTGTGCGCGGACTAAGAGAACACGGTTCTTTGAGTTTTACAGTTCCCGGCGCAAGCAAAGTAAAAATTAACGTTACCGGAAAATCCAGTAACCTTGATAGGACAGTATTAATTTACAGAAATGATGAATTGATAGAAACTTACGAAAACTTAGACAATTCGGTTTGTGTTGTTTTTGAAGAAGAAATAAATTCAAATGAAGAATTAACATACAAAATTACTGCCGGAAATATTGATTCTACCGATCCTATTGTAGTTGCTGCCATTACAGTAGTAAAATATGGCGCCGTTGAGCCGGGAGATCCAGGAGATCCCGAACCCGATTATTCCAAGTATTGGATACATGAAAATTTTTCACAATTCGAAGCATTAAACAATTGGATCATAGACGAAACATCATATCCAAGCAATCCGAACAACATTGATATTACCACAACTTATGCCAACGTTGAAGCAGCAGGAAATTGTGCAGTATCTACTTTTGGAAATACAAAAGCAATGCGTATACGCGGATTACAACAAGGCGGTTCTCTCCAATTTACAGTTCCCGATGCAAAAAAAGTAACAATTAAAGTTACCGGAAAATCAAGTAGTGCCGATAGAACAGTATTAATTTACAGAAATGATGAATTAATAGAAACTTTCGAAAACTTAGACAACTCGGTTTGTGTTGTTTTTGAAGACGATATAAATTCAGAAACAGAATTGACATACAGAATTACTGCCGGAAACATTGAATCCACCGACCCAATTGTGGTTACTGCCGTTATAGTTGAAAAATATGAATCTCTGGTATCCGTTAATGCCGTTAATGGTTCCTCACTCAGTTTTTATCCCAATCCCGCTAAAGAAGTGATTAATTTTTCTCAACAAGTAGATTTGGCAAGTTTATATGACATAAACGGTCAATTAGTTTCCGTTGTGAAAAATGCAAATCAAATGAATGTACAAGAGTTGAGCAAAGGAATTTATGTTATAAAAATTTCCACACCGGATGGAACCATAACAGGAAAACTGATAAAAGAATAAAATCATAAGGGCGTATTGCAATACGCCCTTTTTTCAACGTAAGTTTATTGTCGAATTCGAGATTGCTTCGTTCCTCGCAATGACGCACTGCTACTAAGTTTCGCGTCATTGCGAGGAACGAAGCAATCTAATTATTAATACACTATGAAAAAATATATCACATCAGCATTACTATTTCTCTGCATCAATTTTTGCCTCTCAGCACAAATTGTTTTAAAAGAAAACTTTGAAAACCCAAACACAAAGCTAAACATTGTCGGTCGCGGCGACGTACGCATTGAAAATGGCGTATTGAAAACAAAAGATACTTATGCCGTTTTTGGCGACAACACGCTCAAAAATTATCGCGCCACATTCCGTGCACGCGTACCCGAAAATGCCGAACAAGTGCAAATTTGGGCAAGTTTTCGCCATCATAACCGCTTCGACCGCTACGTGTTGGGATTGAAAGGCGGTTTGCAAAACAATATCGAACTTTTCCGTATGGGATATATGGGAGCCGATGAGTTGCTGGCTATTAATCAACTCGATTTTGAGCCAAAAGTAGGCGAATGGTATGATTTCAACATAGAAGTTGTCGATGAACGTATTTTTATTTTTATTAACGGCAATAATTACATAAATATTTCTGACAAAAATTCCAATCTCGCGCCCAAAGGCGGCATAACGCTTGGCGGTAGCTGGATTGAAACAGAATTTGATGATTTAAAAATAGAAGAGATTGATATAAATAAAACAAGTGCCTGCTGGATAGAAGAAGATACATCTTACAGAAAAATAGAAAAAGAACAAAAACGCCAACAGCAACTCGCAAATTTTCAACCTAAAAAAATAAAAAAATTACCAAAAGGCAGACAAGAATTTTCACTAAACGGCGACTGGCAATTTTTACCAAATCCTACCAATATTCCATCAGAAAAAGATAAAGTAAATTTCCACATTATGCCCGTCCCCAATTTCTGGAATCCTTCCCGAATTTGGCTGCACGGCGAAACAATGCACCAAGGACGTTTCCCAAAAGGTGTTTCCGACAAATATTACTGGCAGGAAACGGCGCGTTGCGAAGCATACACTTTTGATTATCGAAACACAAATTCGGCGCTTTACCGCCAAATTGTAGAACTACCCAAAGGCATAGAAAACAAAGTTACAGAGTTGGTTTTTGACGCCGTTTCAAAAATGGCAGATGTATATGTGAATGGCGTAAAAGTCGCTTCGCACATCGGAATGTTCGGCGAAATCCGTGTTGACGTATCCAAACAGTTGCGCGCAGGCAACAACACGATTGATGTGTTGGTTACACGCCTTAAAAATGCAGATGCGACAACCAATATGCGCCACGAATATTACCAAATTGCACGCATCGGCGAAGGCTCAAACAGCAATGACTCCAACATTTCGTCGGAGCGCATTACCAACGATTTCTTGAAAGACATCGCACACGGATTTTATCAGAATGACCCAGCAGGCATTTGGCAACCGGTGCGCCTTATCATTTCCGACAACATAAAAGTCGAAGATGTATTTATAAAACCTGCGTTAGAAGGCGCAGCGTTTGAAGTCGAAATCAAAAATCATTTAAAAAAAGACAAAACGTTTAATCTGAAAACGGAGATTGTTGATAAAAAAACAAACGAAATTTTGTATCAAACAACATCAGAAAAGAAAAAAATAAAAGCAGGCGAAACTCAAATGCTCAATTATTCAACTGCTCAATTATCGCCTAAACTTTGGTCGCCACTTGAACCAAATTTATACAATTTCAATTTTATTATTGAAAAAGATACATTTACAGTCGTGTCAGGTTTCCGCACTTTCGAGGCGAAAAACGGCTTGCTTTACCTCAACGACAGACCTTATTGGCTGCGCGGCGCCAATCACACGCCTTTTGCTCTCGCGCCGAATGACGAACGACTCGCCGAAGGTTTTTACAACATAATGAAAGAAGGCAACATGGAAGTAACACGCACACACACAACGCCTTACAACAAACTTTGGATTGAAGTAGCCGACCAAGTCGGTATCGGCATCAGCCACGAAGGAACATATCCTTGGCTAATGATTCACGAAACAATGCCCGATACAACTGTTATTCGCTTGTGGGCAGACGAGTATCTCGGAATGCTGAAAAAATACCGCAATCATCCGTCAATCTTCTTTTGGACGGTGAACAACGAAATGAAATTTTACGATAATGAACCTGATTTTGAGAAACGAAAACAGAAAATGTACATTATCGAAAATGTTGTGCGCCGTATGCGCGAAATCGATCCCACGCGCCCGATTTCGTTCGACAGCAACTATCGCCGCCGAGAAGATATTTTCGGAAAAGATTTTTACAAAGATTTCGACGATGGCGATATTGACGATGTGCACACCTATATAAATTGGTACGACCACACGATTTTCAAGCAATTCAACGGCGAGTTTCAAAAGCATCACCTCAACGAAGGACGACCGCTGATTAATCAAGAAAAAAGCACCGGCTATCCCAACAACGAAACGGGACACGCCACGCGCTTTTACACCATTGAACATCAAAATCCGCAAAGTTTGATTGGCTATCAAGCGTATCCTTACGCCAATCCCAACGATTTTCTAAAAACACAATCGTTCATCACAGGCGAAGTAGCAGAAGCGTTGCGCCGTACCTGCGACAAATCGTCGGGTAATTTACATTTCGCATTACTCACTTGGTTTAGAAATGTTTATGATATTGACAACATTGAGCCCTACCCCACTTATTACGCAATGCAACGCGCAATGCAGCCCATTTTAGTAAGCGCGGAACTTTGGGGACGGCATTTTTACGCAGGCGAGAAAATTCCTGCACGAATTTATGTTGTAAATGACAAAGAAAATGGCGAGGATTTGCAGCCTTCAGTTTTGGGATGGCGCATTGAAGGCGTAGATGGTTCAATATTTGCAAACGGAACAACAGATGTTCCTGCTGTGAAATATTATGAACGCTATCATTTTTCGCCCGAAATTAATATTCCTGCAAATATTAAAGGAAAAGTAAACGCCAAATTGTTATTAACATTGTATGAAAATGGAAGCACTGTTTCTAAAAATGAATATAACATTTTGATTGCGAACAAAGAATACGCACAAAATCAGAAAACAAATAAGAAAATCGTTTTATTGGAAAAAGACAATCAAATAGCTGCCGCATTAGATTTCTTAAATGTAAAATATACAAAAGTTGCCGACGTGCAAGCAGCATTGCGAGCCAAAGCTGATTTGATTATTTTTAATGATTTCAAGAGCCGTTTATATCCCGAAAGTATGCGAGCTGATGTGCGAAAACACATCAAAAACGGCGGAAAAGTGCTGATTTTGAACAATGAAGAAGATGTAAAACGCATTTTCCCAGAACACATCACAGGTTGGATTACACCCACCGAAGGCGATATTGTAAGTATGGAAATTCCCGAATCGCCCGTTTTCAACGATATAGATTTGTTGGAATTGCGCTATTTTAACAACAACAAGCGCGAAATTCCAACCGTTTGCCGCGTCGCATATCAAATCAACAGAAATTCGAATGTAGAAGAATTGGCAAGCCACATCAAAATTCACGGCTATGTGGAAGGAAATATGCAAGAACGAGTTGATTATATGAAAAAAATCAAAGGTTTTCCGCTGTTGAAAATCACCGACGGCAAAGGCTCGGCGATTATTTCGTCAATGACGTTGGAAAAAGCAACAACCGACCCGATTGTAGGGAAATTGTTGACGAATTTGTTGAATTATTAAGAATGAAAATGACGAATTGAAATGGCTTGAAAAGCCAAATTTTCATAATCGTAGGTAAGCAAAGCGCAACCTGCGAACACACGAAATGTGAAAATATTTGCCTGTAAGGCAGAACAATATACAAATAAATTCCTGCCTTTCAGGCAGAGTTCGGTACGCTTGTTTACCTCAGGTCGCTGACCTGCAGTTATGAAAATCAAGTCTTTCAGACTAAAAAAATAATCTTATGAAAAAAACAATCTTATTTTTAGTTCTGCTTTTGTCTTTTAATGTTGCAAAAGCGCAAATTATTGCCAATCCACTGAACTTAAATTATCGCTTCCAACAACCTCGAGAAGAAGGAAACCGAATGGGCGGTGCATTCCGCGAAGCAGCCGACCCCGAAATTCATCTTTTTAAGGACAAATATTATCTTTTTGCCTCCAAATCGGGCGGCTATTGGAGTTCCGACAATTTGGCGGATTGGACATACATTCCCATCAGCAGCATTGAAATTATTGATGCTTACGCTCCCACTGCGCTTGTGCTTGGCGACACGCTGTATTATATGGCAAGCGGTTCTCCACGCATTTTCGCTACCACAAATCCCGATAAAGACGAATGGTTTGAAGTTCCTTCGCAACTCGAATTATGGGAAGTCGACCCTGCGTTTTTTCTCGACGACGATGGCAGAGTATATCTTTATTGGGGCTGTTCGAACAAAAACCCGATTATGGGTGTAGAAGTGGATCCTAAAAACGATTTTAAACAAATCGGTGAGCCAAAAGCTTTAATATGGCACAACATCGAAAAACACGGCTGGGAAAATCCGGGCGAAAACAACGAACGCAACCACAACGGCTGGAACGAAGGTGCACAAATGATTAAGCACAACGGCAAATATTACTTGCAATATTCCGCTCCCGGCACTGAATTCCGCGTGTATGCCGACGGCGTTTATACGGCAGATAGTCCACTTGGCGATTTTATTTATGACGAAAGCAGTCCATTCTCATTTAAGCCTAACGGTTTTATCGGCGGTGCGGGACACGGACATACTTTTTATGATAAGTACGGCAATCTTTGGCATACGGCAACTATGCGAATTTCAGAACGCCACATGTTTGAGCGACGCGTTGGATTATTCCCTGCCTATTTTACTGCCGATGGTACGATGCACGCACATACGGTTTGGACGGATTATCCTTTTCAAGTGCCGCAGGAAAAAGTTGATGTTGAGAAAGATGATTTTTCTATGAAATGGAAACTGCTTTCTCTTAATAAAGAAGTAAAAGCATCTTCTTATTTGAAAAATTTTGAACCACAGAAAGCCAACGACGAACAAGTTGAAACTTGGTGGGCTGCCAAAAGCGGAAAAGCAGGCGAATGGTGGCAAGTAGATTTGGGCAGTCGGCAAAACGTGAAAGCCATACAAGTAAATT
>Ga0099364_10004774_pt1 | contig 20445 bp, 15 predicted proteins | sample TergutTh196P3_FD_73070 | JGI IMG/M metagenome (GOLD analysis project Ga0099364, IMG submission 73070) | Microcerotermes parvus P3 segment gut microbial communities from Pointe-Noire, Republic of the Congo - Th196 P3 | ecosystem: Host-associated > Arthropoda: Insects > Digestive system > Gut ... | reverse complement strand
TTGATGATTTCGGGGGCGTGGCAGTGCGGACATTCGACTTGGTCTTTCCAACGAAGGTGTCGAACCATTTCGTAGCACTTGGCATTGTCGATCAATCCGTGAATGTTTAGGCGTATCGTGTTCATGAAAAACAACGCACCGGGACAAAGATCCTAACTCACTAAATTGTAGCAACTTGCGACCAAGCCACAATACCAACCCGGAAGCGGAATTGAGCCTTTTCCAATTACGACTTGGAACACTGCATTGAGGCATTTGGCAAGCATTATGCAAAGTGCGAGCGGATTCCGATCACGGGAACCTGCCGCACGCTGTTAGTCTTTACATAAACTGTGTTAAAAAATAGCGTATGCGCAACTGCAAACCGTAGAGGAGCAGAACCGCAAAGGGCGCAACGTACACTTTCAAAGCCCTTTACAGTATAATACGCCCTATGCAACATGACAAACAGAAAGACGAAATCGGCGGTTATAAAGACCGATTTTGGTATCCCCGATTCTGGGACGGAATGACCTTGCGCGCTTGGCTTAAACTTTTGAAAGCCGGAAAGTACCGCGTTGCACCGATCCGCTGGGCAATGTCGCTCCTCATCACCGGACTGGCTATCGTCTTCAATTCTCCCTTTGCCTGGCTGCAAAAATTGATCTACGACAAAAAAATCCGCGAGACGGAACTGGAAGGTGCACCGATTTTCATCATCGGACATTGGCGGTCAGGAACGACGTTACTACACGAGTATATGATCCGTGATGCCCGGTTTAGTTTTGCCGATACTTACGCTTGTTTCGTCCCGGAACATTTCATCATGAGCCGCTGTACGCTCCGCCCTATCGCCGCTCTGTTGATGCCGAAGAAGCGTCCCATCGACAACATGGAAGCAGGCTTCGACCGACCGCAGGAAGACGAATTCGCCCTCGCGTCGATGGGCTTGCCCTCTCCTTATCGGAACATCATTTTTTCCAACAATGGTTTGAACATTGATACCGAGTATTTAACGTTGCGGAACGTTTCTGCCGAAGACCGCAAAACGTGGCTGGACGGTTTGGACATCTTTTTGAAAGCACTGACGTTTCAGAATCCGGGCAAGCGGATTGTCCTGAAATCCCCGCCGCACACGGGCAGAATCAAAACGCTCTTGGAGCGGTATCCCGAGGCGAAGTTCATTCATATACACCGCAATCCGTATTCGATTTTTCCTTCGACGTACAATCTTTGGATGCGGCTTTCCAAAGACGAAGGAGCGCAGCGACCCACAGGCAAAGGAATGGAAGATTACATTTTCAACTCGCTCAACACAATGTACGATGCTTTTGAGGAGGACGTAAAGCATTTGCCCTCGAATCAGTTTTGCGACATAGCGTTCAAGGAGTTGACTGCATCGCCGGTGGAAACCTTTCGGAAAATTTACCAAACGCTTGAACTCGGCGGTTTCGAGGAGGTACGTCCTGTTTTTGAAGAATATGCCGCTTCGCAAAAAGAGTACAAAAAGAACAAGTTTTCGATGGAACCGGCATTGAAATCGCAGATTGCCGAGCGATGGCAACGATACTTTGAGCGATACGGGTATGAGACGTAACGGGTGCGTCCAACTTTGGGGGCGTTACTTCTCTTTTCACAGATTTTGCTCTTGCCTTAACAGGGGAAAAATCGTTATCATTCCCTCGGACTGTCCCCGCCGTTGTTTTTAACACGCGACCAAATCGTGAAATACCTTTTTTATACAATTCTGCTTGCCGTTGCCCTCGGAACCGGTGCGGCAATCCTGAATCCCGCCCTCATTCAGCAAGGTGCCATGCTCATCGGACTGGAACTACCGCAACGCACCGACCCGTCCGCAGAAGCAACTTCCAGTGAAGATCAACTTGCCCAATTCCTAGCGCAATATCCTCTGGCAAACAACCGGGAAAACACCGTTGTTCCGGCGGCAAACGTTCCGATGGTCGTTGTTCCTGAACCGGCTTCACCGCCGATATTGCCGGTCTATACGGCACCGGCAACTCCCTTTCCGATGGGTCCCCCGGCACCCACCGTAGAATCTGCCGCACCAGCGTACACCCAGCCCTGGAACAATGCCGACCACTCCCGCTGGGACGGCGAAGCCGCTACGCCGATTCATGCCCCGCCCGTCGTGGAACATCAGCCGCCCATGGACTGGTCAGGTCCCGCTCAACCCTATCAGGAGCCAGTACCGGCACCGGAACAGTCGGTTTATGCCGCTGTTCCTCGGGAGGAGGTCTTTCCCGTCATCCAAGATGTTCCCGGTTTTGCACGAACAAGTGCACAGATGGAACACGCACCGCCGCCCCAACCGGTTCAACCGTCAACCGCAATCCTCCAAACGCCTGCGGCACAGATCGAATCCATACCGGTGCTCGGAACCGAAATGGTTGCCCGAGTCGGAACGCAGATTATTCTGATGGGGGACATCTTGCCGAAACTTCGCCGGATCGCGCTGAAAATTGTTGACGAAAATATCAAAAAAATGTCCGCAGAGGAGCGGGCAAAAATCCCTCCGCAAGAAATCGAGCAGGTCGTCAACACGTTCGTTGCTCAGCACTATCCCGAAATCTTGCAGGAACAAATCTTGTTTACTCTCGTTTACTGCGATTACATTTCGACCAGCGACAGAGCCTCGCAAAATATGTTCACCGAAAAGATGGGAGACGAGTTTGACCGCAATGTCGTACCGGAACTGATGGCAGAATTCAACGCCGCCAATGTCGCCGATCTCAAAAAGTTTTTGGAAGAGCAACTCGGCAGTTCGTTGGAAAAAGAGCGTCGGCTTTGGATTCGGGAAGAAATTGTCAGACAATGGATCGGAATGTCGATGCAACGAGTAACAGGAGAGTGTACTCACGACGAAATGTCTGATTTTTACGAACGTAACAAGGCTGTCTTCACATCCTCTGCTCGAGCACGTTGGCAGGAAATGATCGTGCTGTTGTCTCGGCATGATACAGAACAACAGGCGTGGGACAAAATCCGCTGGATGGGGAATCAGGTAGTGGGCGGCGCACCATTTGAGGAGATTGCTAAAGCAAACTCGGATGGTTTTACCGCTTCAGACGGGGGCGTTTGGGACTGGACGAGTAAGGGCAGTTTGGCTTCAGCGGAGTTGGAACAGGCGATTTTTACGCAGCCGATAGGACAGTTAAGTCCGGCGATTATCAAGAGCGACAGAGGGTTTCACATCATTCGGGTCTTGGAGCGACAGGAGGAAAATGTTGTTCCATTTCTTGAGGCACAAAGTGAGATACGCAAACGTATTAGAAATCAGCGTTCCCAGCAGTATCAGGAAGAGTATTTTAGCGATCTTCGCCGCCGATTTCCAACGATGATTGTAAAGGATCGGATTGACTTCAACGCTCCCCAGACAGCAAGTAACTGACCTTTTCCTTAACCTGTCATTCCTATGAAAGCCGAAGTACCAATGGGGTGGATGTTTACGACGATTCTGATTTCCTGTGGTCGTCGTCTGCCCAATAGGGAAAGTTCCAGTTCGCCGGGGGTGCCTTCAAGGCGTTTTGATAATCGTCAAAGGCTTCTTGTGCAAGTTGTTGTCCCCAAATCGTGGGATACTGTCCCGTGATGCACGCCCGGCAAAGTTGCTCCGGCGGCAGTCCAATCGCCCGAGATACCGAATCTATCGGTAAGTACCGCAAAGAGTCCGCTCCCAAATCCGCCGCCATCCGATCTTCGATCTCACGCGTCACGTCCCATTTTTCCGGCGACAGCCCTTCCATATATTGCGGCACAAACAACTCCGCATAGGTGGACATATCCACTCCGTAAAAGCAGGGGGCAACAATCGGCGGACACGCCGCCCGAACGTGAATCTCCCGGGCATGACCCAGTTCCCGAATCCGCTGCAACAAGACCCGCATCGTCGTACTGCGGACAATCGAATCCTCCACGAGCAGTACCTTTTTCCCTTCTAAAACATCCCGAAGCGGCGTGTATTTGGTCTCTGCTTTTTTCCACCGATTATTGGTGCCTTCGATAAATGTCCGTCCGCTGTACCGGTTGCGGATCAGTCCTTCGACGCTGGGAATTTTAAGCGAATACGCCATCGAGTCGGCGGCGGCTTTGCTCGTGTCCGGCACAGGAACGACGACCGTGTCTTCGTCAATCGTTACGTCGCCCAGTTGCAATTCCTGTCGGGCGAGTTCCGCTCCGAGATTTTTCCGTGTCAGATAAACACCGCGTCCATCAAGGACACTGGCGACGTTCGCGAAGTAAATCCACTCGAAAAAACAGTGAGCGTAATTTGTTTTTTCGGCGAATCTTTCGAATCGGATTCCATGTTCGTTCACGATGATAACCTGTCCCGGCTCTACATTTTTGATATTTTCTGCCGAAAAGCCGAGATTGAACAGGGCGACGCTTTCGCTGGCGGCGGCAAACAGGGAACCTTCGACGGCATAGCAGAGCGGTTTTAGTCCCAGCGGATCCCGGGCAACGAACATGTCGCCGAGAGCATTGAGAAAAGCGAGATTGTAGGAACCGTCAAAGAGGGCGGCGAGCGATTTGCAGACTTCCAGCAAGTCGGGTTCTTCTTGCGGAGAAAGGGCGGCACAAATGTAGTGCATAATGATTTCGGTGTCCGTTTCCCGGGCAAGGTAAGTATTGCCGTCTTGGAGAAGCGTTTCCCGAAGATTGCCGTAGTTGGCGAGTTGACCGTTGAAGGCGAAACTGAACCATTTATGTTTTTTTATGTGATGCCGCTCGAAAGGTTGGGCGTAACTTCGGTCTTCATGTCCGCTGGTGGCGTATCGGACGTGTCCGATGGCGGCGCGTCCCGCATATTCTGCCATGAGTTCCGTGTAGGCTTCCCGGGTGGCAGTGTGAAAAACCTGGGAGACGCTGCCGATTTCCTTATGGGTGTCGATTAACTGTTTCCGTGCCGGAGAGTACGTGGTGAAGCCTGCGGCGAGTTGTCCCCGGTTTTGCAGGTCGAGCAGCATGCGGGGAATGAGTATGGAGACGGACTCTCTCCCCTGAGGAGGACAAAGGGGCGAGGAGGCACCGCTCGAAAGATGGTAAATTGCTGCTACGCCACATTCTTCGTGGAGTTCGGACATTGCGGGAAAAAATAGCGAAAATACTGCTATAGAGTTTAATGGAAAAAATATCTTTTGCAACGTCTATCGTCCATTTTCTACAAGATACTTCGCCAACACCAAGTCGGACTGTGTCGTAATTTTTATGTTGCCCTGATCCGTCGGAACGACATGAACCGGCTGACCGAGCCGCTCGACAAGTTGAGCATCGTCGGTCGGAACGTCCCTTATTTTCTGTTGATAGGCTTCGAGAATCAATTCGCGGCGAAACACCTGCGGAGTTTGGGCTTCCCAAAGTTCTTCACGCGGAACCGTTGCCTCGACTTGACCTTCGACCACCTTTTTTATGGTGCTTACAACCGGAGCGGCAAGCAAGGCGGCACCCCGCTTTTTCGCCTCCTTAAAGACGGCGGCGATCTCCTTCTCCGTTACACACGGTCGCGCTGCATCATGTACTGCAACGTAACCGGCTCTCGAAGTTACAGCAATCAAGCCGTTGCGAATAGAATCTACCCGGTCTTCTCCGCCCGCCACTACGAGAAGCAACATGCGGTTGATTTCCGAAACATAATACTTTCGGAACCAACTTAAATCTTCCGGCGCAACAACGACAATGATTTGAATGACATCCTCCCGGCTTGCAAATTTTTCCGCACTGCGGAGCCAAATCGGCTTTCCGCCTAAGTGCGTGAACGTTTTCTTAACCGCCGAATCGGACGAACCGCCCCGGGAAAACCGTGAACTTTTTCCTGCCGCTGCCAATATCAGGGCGAACGTACCGTTTTCCGATTCGGACATTTCTTATTCGCTGTTAACTTTGCAATTTTCCAATCCGGCTATCCAGCAAACTGCTGACTTTCCGGCAATCCAACACTTCGAGATCAAGCGCATTGTGCAGTTCGAGGATGTTATCCCAATCTTCCTCGTCATCGTAGGTGAATCTCATTTCTTCTACCCGATCCAGTCCTGCCGGGATTTGAAGCGTTATCACCCGGTAGGTGTCTTTATTGTCGAGGAAAAACGTGCCGGGCATTTGACGATGAATCGGGTCACTCGACTTTGCGGCGAGTTTCCGAATGGAACTGCTGCGATACCACTCTGGGAAGAGACCGTAGGGTCGTCCTGCGGAAAAGATATCGTTCATGAATTGGTACGCGGCGTAATCGCAATTCTCTGTCCGCTGGGCGGCGCGTATTAAGCGGTCGATCAACTCCGAGTCGAGGAAGGGCCAGTCAGCACCTATCAAGACACAAGATTCTGCGGAAAAATGTTCCAAGATGTCTTGCACTGCCGCGGCGGTGTCTTGCGCTTTGGTTGAATAGACCGGTACGTCGAAGGGGGAAAGTTTGCGGACGAGGTTTCCGCAGGGTCCCTCTTCGGCAACGACGACGACTCCGTTAAGGAGTTCGCAGTCGGTCATTTGTCGTACAACCCACTCTAAAACGGACTTGCCCTCCAAGTATCGGGCGACGTGATGACGTTGCCTGTCAGTAAGCAACGCTCCTTTTACAATGCCGAGCGTGTTTAACATTGCTGATTCCTCCATTTTGAGACATGCGGATGAGGAGCGTGTAACATTACACGCAATCACTGTACCCGATTGTACTCAATTTTTTCGGAAAAGCAACGTTTGGAGACGCAAAATGAGACAGTTAACCAGTCCGTCGACACGTTTGTCGATTCGGTAACATTATGGCGGCTTATCGCAATGAAAACCTCATTTTCAACCTCATTTTCTTACAAAATAACCTCAGTAGCAAAGCATCTCCTCAACATTAACCTCATTTACCTCATTTTGACGTGGTAAAATGGGGTAAATGAGGTTAGTTTTTCAGGAAGCGCAGAGGCTACTGAGGTCGTTTTGTTTTTTTGTGAATGAGGTGTAAATGAGGTTTTTGACTCTCGATATTCTACAATGTTACGGTTTTGGGCAAACGTGTCGACGGACTGGACAGTTAACTATTTTTTTGGGAGGACACACTTTTTTCACATATTCGTGTCATCATCTTCGTTGTCCGAGTGGATCAGTGCTTCCATTGCCTTGGCAAGCGGAGCAATCTGTTCGGAATACTGCGTGTAAATCCGGCAGATACGGTAACTCTGCGGAATGTGCCGAAACAATTCCTCTTCCTCCAATCGCCGGATACGATTCGTTGCCGGATCATATAAAAAGTTCTGCGATGCCGACGGACGATGAGAATCAGGACGATGCAAATGACGAGCAATGTCCACCTCAAAAGGTATCGAACGCATCGACTCCGGTAAATGAGAAATAATCACACGGCGCAACGACTGCTCATCGGCAAACACACTCGTCTGCTCACGCTCCCCAGCCCGGAAAAGCACCGTCGTCTCCGCCGCTAAATGCAACGGAATACGCCGACGCAGAAAATCCTGCCAAGCCGGATAAAGTTCACGCTTCTTGGGATTGGACGACTTGTTCCATCGGGCAACACTCACGAGAAGCGACCATTCCGTAAAACGAAGATACTCGTCCAGATGCTCCAAAGGGTTTTTCGGAAAGAGCAAACTGCCGCTTTCGGCAAACAATGCACCGAGAGCAATGTCCATCGCGCGAACCGTGCGGTGAAAATAGATCGACCGAAACAACTCCGCCCGAACGGACAGGAACCGGGTGAGCGTTGCAAACCCCTTCTGATGAACGGTCAAACCCTGCCGGGTAAAAAAGGAATAGTGCAAAAGCCGATCAATGTCAAACGCCCTGGCACTGAACCCCGTCATGTAAGCGTCGCGCAAGACGAAGTCCATGTTGTCCACCGTGTAGAGTCCGCTGAAAAGGGAACGCAAAAGATGGAGCCACGTTGGTTCGATCCGGTCGCTACACTGGCTCCCGGCTTTCATTGGTCGCACGATCAAAAAAGCGATCTGTTCTGGATCGAGCGTTTCATGTTTTTCGAGTACGCCATAGGGATTGCGCCGGATTTGCCGGAGCATCGGAGCGAGTTTTTGACGAATGATTTCCGCGCCCAGTTTTTCGTGATTGGTGTTATACTTCGACAAAAACTTGGCATCGAAAAAATGTCCGAAGGGACCATGTCCGACATCGTGAAGCAGTGCCGCCATCCGAACGAGCGATTCAAGATACGCACGGCTCGGCAACGCCTCGCCTAACTCGTTGCACACATCGACGAGACTGGGATAGAGTCTCGCCAATGTTTTCGAGGCAAGGTGCATCGCTCCGAGCGAATGTTGGAATCGGGTATGCTCCGCCGAGGGATAGACAAGCCACGCCGTTTGGAGTTGATGAATCTGCCGAAGACGCTGCACCCAATCGGAGTCGACGATGTCCCTTTCGGAGACTTCCCCCACTGCGTCTGCCGAGGAGAAGGGAATGTATCCGTGAAGGGGATCCTGCGATAAGTTTTCGCCGCTGAAGTAATTCATGTTATTTATCTACGTTGTTGTCCTACGACGCTTGCGGATAATTTTATCGAATCGTTACCGCTTGCAGCGTCTGCGGACGGTTGGGATTTGACTCAATCGTACGTTCCTGCGTCAATCGTTGACGTTCCGGTACAACACGAACCGATGCCTCACGAAGAGCAACCTGTTGAATCGTACCCTCTTGATGACTGTATTGCGTGTCCTCAAAGACCTGCTCGTTCCTGCCTGGCAGCCGAACCGTCGCCTGCGAACCCATCACTGCCGCACCCTTGTCAGGAATGAACCGGACAATCAGCGAAACCTTCTTCGCCCGACCGTCCGGTCCTTCCGAATCCAAGGGCACCCAAAGATTGTACGAATGTCCCAGCATCGATTTTTTATAAACGCCATTGAGCGTCTTGGAATCGAAGACGATCCCTTCGTTCGGTTTGGCATCGCCCGGTGCGCGTCCGTCTTCTTCATAGACATAGACGATGACCATACCTTTGATTTTGACGGGACGCATTTCTTGATCGTAGAAATAGACTCTTCCTCCGAATCCGCGTTGGGCGTTTTCACCGTTGCTGACGGCAGGCTCCCAAGCGGCAACGATGGACGTGACCGGTCCGGGAGGCTTCAAAGCGGAAAAGTCCACTTGGGGAACTTTCAGCATTGATGCACAACCGGTGAACGCGATACAAGTTACGAGTAAAATCGTGTTCTTTATCATAGTAGTATCCTCCAAGGTTAAAATTCTTTGTGATCCCTTTGTGTCCTTCGTGCCTTTGTGATTAGTCTTTTTAACCACGAAGACACAAAGAGCACAAGGGAGACACAATGTATATCTTTTGTTCTTTGTGTTCTCTTCGTGTCCTTCGTGCCTTTGTGGTTAATCTTTTTAACCACGAAGACACAAAGAGCACAAAGGAGACACAATGTACATCTTTTGTTCTTTGTGTTTCCCTCGTGCCCTTTGTGCCTTTGTGGTTAATCTTTTTAACCACGAAGACACAAAGAGCACAAAGGAGGCACAAGTCACTTCGTTTCGATCACCGGAAACATCGGGGCGGGCGGGAGTTGACGGTCGTGCAACTGTACCGGCGCACCGTAAGTGTGCCGAACCTCGTTCGGCAGCCACTCGTCGCTCCGGCGGCGCATTCCCGCATTGCCCGTCAATCTCACAACATCCATCGCACACCAGTGCATACGCTCCCGCTCCTGCTGATTCAACATCTCCATATCAGCCTGCGTGCGAATGATCCTCGGTGTCATCGCAATCAACAATTCCTTCCGCTCACTAGTCCGTTTATCGACCTCGAAAAAGTGCTTGATGATCGGTATCTTGTTCAAGCCCGGAACACTACTGTTCTCCGTACGTTTCGATTCGGTAATCAGACCGGCAAAGATAACCGTTTGACCATCCAGCGCATTGATCGTCGTCGTAGCATTTGTATTTTTGATTTCCGGGACACTTAATCCGCCGCGCCCCTGTTCATCGGCTGTTGTAATCGGGTGATAGTCCCCCAAACTGGACTGTTCGATATAAACTGCCATTGCGATCATTCCATCCGGCATAATTCGAGGCGTAATGTCGAGGATCGTTCCTACTTCCCTCCAATCCGTCGTCGTGTTGAAGTTGCCCTGGTTGTTCGTCGTACCGCCGCCGGCAAACGGGACATCTGATCCCACCAAAATCGAAGCCCGGCGGTTATGCAACGTTACCAGTCGAGGACGACTCAATACCTGCGTCTTGCCTCGCGTTTCCAATGCACGAATGAATATGCTTACCGATTCATTCCCCGCCGAAAAGGAAAAACCATTAGTACCTGCTCCTGCTCCCAGTCTCGTAATGCCCTGTGCTCCTACTGTGTCTGTAGCAGTATTCAAAAAAGTGGAGAATCCATTCAAAGGGGCACGAGGAGTCGCGTTAAACAGAATCGAATCTTGCAGTCCTAATTCGACTCCCCGCTCCTTCATGTTAGTAATACTAACTTCCGCGATCATTACGTCGATAGCCACCATCAGAGGGCGGTCGTCCAAATCCAAGATGATTTGCCGTATCCGCTCATAATACTGTGGAGTCGTACTAACGATCAACGAATTGCTGATCGGCTCGGCAACGATGGTCGTTTCCGATAAGTACTGCTCCATCGGACTTTGCGGCATGAATGTCCCGGCGTTCTGGACGAGAATCTGCCGCTCGGTGGTAACGATGTTCGTCAGGATCGGCGCGATTTCTTCCGCCGGTACATTGACCAACCTCATCGTGAATACCCGGCGGTTGTTCATGTTTTCTCCATCAAGCCGCAAGAGCAGTGCCTCGGCGACTGCCAAGTCCCCTTCGCCGCCGATAGCAACGATACTGTTCGTTCGGACTTCCGCTTGAAAACGAGCGGCAACGAGCGTACTGTCCCCCTCTTCAAAGCCGGGACGCACTACTGCCGGGGTCGTCGCTCCTACCGCTGCCGTCGAGGCAAACAAATTGGTCAAGAGCGTTGTCAGTGTGAACGCATCGCCATTGACAAGCGTGAACACTCGGATTTTCGTCTCTGCCGAAGGCAGTTGATCGAGTTGCAGAATGAGGGCTTCGACCAGCGACATTGTTTCAGGCGGAGCGGTAACGATGACCGAGTTGCTCCGGGCATCGGCGGCAATGGTCACGTTGTACAGGATACTGGTTCGCACAAGATTTCCCTCTTCGTCCACGGTGCCGAAGGAAAGCATGGTCTGCCTCGCTTGAGTCATCTGTCCCGAAAGGGCGTTCTGAATCGTAGCGACCACTTCCGATGCCAGCGCATTGCGCAGGGGGAAGGTACGCAGGAAACTGGTTCCCGGAGGACCGGGTACGTCTAACTGCCGGATCAGTGCCGCCGCTTCTTCTATGTCCCGAGGATTCGCCAGCACAATCAACGAGTTGGTGCGCTGGTCGGCAATCGCAATGCCAATGGGTGCCAACATCTGCTGTGCGCCCGGTCGGCTCTGGAAGAACGTGGTGACCGGTGTTACCAAATCAATCGCCGCTGCATGTTTCAAAGTGAAAATCTGGAAGTGCGCATTCGGATTCGCCGGAGTATCCAATTTGCCAATGAGTTCCTTGGCGGCTTCAATGCTTTCTTTTCTTCCGATGACTAAAATCGTATTCGGTTTCACGAGGGCGTACATCACGACGGGTCCCCGCCGGTTCAGATAGACCTGTTGATAGAGTAACTGTACGAGTTGGGTGATTCGGAGCGAATCGGTGTGCCGCATCGGAATCAGTTCGATGACCGGTTCGTTTTCCAAACTCAATGCTTCTAACTGCCGAAGCATTTCCCGAACGACTTCGACATCGTTAGGGGGTCCTTGAATCATGACCGTATTGAGATCGGGAATCACTTCGATACTGACGTTTCCGATGACTCTTCCGAGTGACGGTGCATCCGCGTCGGCTTCCGCACCGGGAATCAGCGGCAGAGCGGGTGCAGCGGGAGCGATGCCCGGCTGTTGCGGTGCTTGGGCGACCCGCACCATTTCTTGATTCACGAGACCGGCAACGATTCGGGTCGATTCGATACTGCCCTGCTGAACCGGTACGAATCGTGTAACGGCACCGCCCGGTACTTCCGGGATGTCCAACAAGCGGACGATCTGCATACTGGCTTCGACCATTCGGGGAGAGCCGGTGATGGTAACTACGCCGTGTTGTTGGTTGACGGCGAGTTCGACGACGGTTCCGTCGCGTCCCGGCAGGGTGTATCGGGAGAGTCCCGAAGCCTCTGCCCCTCCTCGGACGGGTACGAATCGGCTTCCCAGTTTTTCGACGAGGTTTTTCTCGAAGGTTTGTGGCGAGAGCCGAAGTCGATGATTTTGCGTAACCGGACTTTGGTTTTGGGCGACTTGCCGTGCCGGTTGGACAGGCACCGGAGCCGGTGCCGCGTTGTTAGCCGGTATTCCGCTGAAAGGTTGTTGGAACGCGAATCTATCGTGCGCCGATATTCCGCTGTCAGGTGGCACTCCGTTCGTCGTTTGGGGAAAACGAACGGGTGCCAGCGCGGTTGTGGCGGGCAGGGTTGGGAGCACTCTGACCGGGTCGCTGCCGTTAGCGGGTACATCGTGATTAGTCGGTACTCCGCTGTGCACCGGCACACCATCCGTCGTTTGGGGTAAACGAACGGGTGCCGGTGCGGGAGCGGCGGTTGCGGCAGGCAGGGTTGGGAGCACCCTGACCGGGTCGCCGCCGTTAGCGGGTACATCGTGATTAGCCGGTACTCCGTTGTACGCCGGTACATTGGGGATCGGCATTACGGGAGCGGGTGCGGCATCGCCGGAGGCAAAGGCGATGTTGGAACGTTTTACCGAGGTTTCCTGACCAGCAAAATTGACACTGCTTTCGTTTCTCGGCAGTGCGTCCGATAGACCCCTCGTTTCGGAAGGAGATTGGACTCGTTGGGCTAACGTTGCAAGCGGATTTTGGTTTTGGACATTCGGAATCTGCTGTCCGACGGCGTGGCATGCCGTTGCCAAAACAGTTACAATGAGGAAAAGTCCAATGCGTTTCATGAGTATTTCAGTTGTTGGGAGAGGATTCTCCGCTTACAGTTATCCCATTTCTTACAGTTGTATCGGATATTTCACTCGCTTTGTGAGGGTATTTCCGGTACTAATGGGGATATTTTTTTTAGGACTCGTGTTAGTTGTTCCAGTAGCACCGGTTGTTGTTGTAACACCGGTTGTTTCTGATATTCCGTTTGTGCGGGTTTGACGGGTTGGGGAAAGTTGAGCAAGAGTTGGCGGACTGCCTGACGAACCCCATGTACCGTCGCACTTGCCATAACCACCCTTAGGGTTTACAATGCCTATCTTTGAATTGCTCTCTGCCATGATTACAAAAATTACCGGTCAGTTATCGGCATTGCGCGAAGACAGTGCCACTTTAGCGGCACCCCCCTTTGAGTACGAAGTCCTGATCCCTGAATATACCCGCCGACATCTGCAAGGCGATCTCGGAAAAATCGTTTCGCTCCACACAATCTACTCACTGGACGGAAACCCACAGGGAAAAATGACTCCTCGACTCATCGGTTTTCTCACCGAAGCGGAGCGGCAATTTTTTGAATTGTTTTGTAGCGTCGATGGTGTCGGCACCAAAAAGGCACTCCGGGCAATGGTGCGTCCCGTCAAAGAAGTTGCCGAAGCAATTGAAGAAAAGGATGAGAAGTTTCTTTCCAGTCTTCCGGGCATCGGCGCGGCAATGGCGGAAAGGATTGTTGCCAAACTCCGTCGTAAAGTTTCGCGGTTCGCACTGCTGGTCGCTCGATCCCTTCCCGAATCAGAACAGCGGATCGATGTCGTTTCGGAAACGTTCGAAGCACTGCTTGCCCTGGGACACAGCGAGGCGGATGCTCGACGGCTTGTCGATACGGCACTGCAAACGAGAACTAAGTTCAAAGACTCCGCCGAGATGATCCAAGCCATTTATCAGAATAGCCGATGAAAAAGAGCCGGGGGCAACCGACCAAAGCGCCGGGGACGGAGCGCAGCGCGCAAAAGCAAAGAGCCGGGGACGGAGCGCAGCGCAGTCCCCGGATACCGAGCGACTAGATAATTGACAAAAAAATGGTATATTTTTAAGGAGTTAGAAGTTAGGAGTTAGAAGAACGAGTTCCTCATTCTAACTCCTAACTTCTATCTCCTAACTCCTATCTCCCCCTATGCACATTGCGATCATAATGGATGGTAACGGACGCTGGGCAAACCGGCGAGGGCTTCCTCGACACGAAGGACACCTCGCCGGAGCGGTTAGAGTCCGGGAAATCGCCGAAGAATGTGCACGAAGAAAAATCGCCCAACTCACCCTCTACTGCTTGTCCAGCGAAAATTGGAAACGTCCCAAAACAGAACTCGATTTCCTCATGAGCCTCTTTCGGGAATATCTGGGGAAGGAACGGAAAAATCTTGTTGATAACGACATTCGGTTTTCCGTCATTGGACGGCGTAACGACATACCCGGCGACATTCTCGCCGAAATGGATGAATCGATAGCACTGACGGAAAACAACGGCGGACTGCACCTTTGTTTGGCAGTGAATTACGGCTCGCGCAGCGAAATGGTCGATGCCGTCAAAAAAATCGTCGAGGAAAAAATTCCGGTCGATCAGATCGACGAACAGTGTATTGCCGATCATCTCTACACATCGGGAATGAGCGATCCCGACTTGTTGATCCGAACGGCAGGTGAACAGCGGTTGAGCAACTACCTTTTGTGGCAGTTGAGTTACGCCGAAATTTGGGTTACGGAAAAGTGTTGGCCCGACTTCGATGTTGCCTTGTTCGATCAAGCGTTAAAGGACTTTGCCCAAAGAAAGAGAAAATTCGGAGGATTGTAAACAGGAGTTAGAAGTTATACTGTACAATGCCAATAATTGCACTTTTTTCTTTGTGAGTCTTTGTGTTCTTTGTGCCTTTGTGGTAAAAAAGGATTAACCACAAAGACACAAAGGGCACAAAGGAGACACGAAGGGAAAAAGGTAAATTATTGACGTGCCGCAGTATAGAAGTTAGAAGTTAGAAGATATACTTGAAACGGCTTGGAAATGTTCTTTTTCTCTCACAAAGGCACGAAGGGCACAAAGGAGTCGAATGTCCAGAAATCCCTTTGTGAACTTTGTGCCTTTGTGAGAAAAAAGAAACACAAAAAAGAGTAATTCCTTCCCGTTTACAGTATAGGTATTAGAATAAAGAACAGAATTCCCTATGGACGAACAAGTTTTAGTGGTGCCGACGCAGGTTTTTCGCACGCTGGGTTATTTTCAAGGATTTTGTACCGATGTTGACCGCTATCGGGACGTGCTCCTCAACGAAGAAAATGTGCAGTTTCGTCCCCGAAGTGTGGTCGAGACCGATCCCGAATTCAAACAGTTGATTCCCTATATGATCTTCTGCCATACCGATTCGTCGGGCAATGTCCGCATTTTCCAATATGTTCGCGGAAAAGGAATGGGAGAGAGCCGACTGCATCAAAAGCGGAGCATCGGCATCGGCGGACACATTGCCGCCGAAGACCAAGAACAGTATTCGGGAGATGTCTATCGAAAAGGAATGTTGCGGGAACTCCACGAAGAGGTGATCTTGAACACTACGTTTACGGAACGATGTATCGGCTTGATCAACGATGATTCAACGGAAGTCGGACGTGTTCATCTGGGCATTGTGCATCGTCTTGATGTTGCCGAGCCGAATGTCGTTTCCAACGAGTCGGATTTGATCGAATCCGGTTTTATGCCGCTCGACGAACTCCGCAGTTATCGGGATCAGATGGAATCGTGGTCATCCATCAGCCTCGATGCGCTTTTTTCTTCGTGAATCTTTGTGCCTTTGTGAGAGAAAAAAACTACGCAAACGCCGAGAATCGCGGCGTTGCCAAGGACATGACCGACTGAGCCTTATAAGCGGAACCCGGAGCAAACTCGGAGTCTGTCTTCGATTGCGCTTTGACCAACGACGGCATAACGGCATCCGCCGCTTCGGACTTCGGCGAAGTTTCCGCCACTTTGTCCGCCGTTCTCACGATGGAGAACTCGGGCACAGACTCACTTTTCGACTGTTCTTCCCCTTCCGGCTGTTCCGTCTGTTGCTGGACCAGTTCCGCTCTGGCTTTCGCTTCCGCCTGCCGAGCCGCCGCCGCTACCTTCAAGTCCTGTCCCGAAGGTTTCGCTGGTGCCAGTGCCGCCGCCGCAACGACCTGCATTTTCGCAATCGTCGCCTCGGGATCGTCTGCTACCGGACTCGTGTCAATCCCGACCGATCCGCCTACGGCATATCCTTTTCCGTCAGGACCGAGTTGATATTCATAGGAAGGTCCGCTGGTAACATACGCTCCGCCTGCCGCTGCGTGCGCCATTTCATGGATTCGGACTTCCTGATCCCGGGCTTTGAGTTCATCGACCTTTTGCTGCTCTTCCGGGGTCAGTTTTCCGCCGGTTAGCGATGATTCGGGCGATTCAGAGGCAACTTTTTCGGTCGTTTGTGTGGTTGATTGGTTGTTTTCGAGCGGAACCCGCGTATCTGCCCGGCGTAATTCCAATATTTTTTGGGTTTCCGGCGAGAGGTCGAGAATATCGCCGGATTCGGATCGGGGCTTTCCGAGGTCGGGATCGAGGGCTTTTTCGGGGATTTTATCGGGTGCGTACGCCGCCCGGGCGGCTTCGGGGGTCTCAATCCACCGAACCGGATAACTGGAAAACGCCGACCCTATGTAAGTCTGTATCGAACTCATTGGATTCCCCCCGTTGCCGAGAAAAACTCCCACTATGCCCACAGTATATTCCGAAAATCGGCAGAGTCAAATAAATAATTCAATTTTTTTGGGGGTTTCCCTCTAATGCGTACCCTGTGAACTACAAGTGTTCACAAACCAAATCGCCGACTTCGCTCGTACCGTAACCCATCTTGCCCGCAGCCTGACTCTTCATCTTGTTGCCCGTTACAAACGCCACCGACTTCATCACCCGCTCGGCAGCCGTTGTCAAACCTTCCTGTTCCAGCAACATCGCCGCCGCATTGATCGCCGCAATCGGATTGATGACGTTCTTGCCGGTGTATTTCGGTGCACTGCCTCCCATCGGTTCGTACATACTGCACCCGCCCGGCTCGGGATTGATGTTCCCCCCCGCCGCCACGCCCATGCCGCCCTGGATCATGCCCGCCAAGTCCGTAATGATGTCGCCGAACATATTCGTCGTTACAATCACGTCATAGTATTCAGGATTCTTGACCATCCACATGCAACACGCATCGACATTGTTATAGTCGATCTTCACATCAGGATACTCTTTGCCGACTTCCAGCATCGTTCGTTGCCAGAGATCATGTCCATAGGTCAACACGTTGGTCTTGCCGACGAAGGTCAGCATTTTGCCCTTTGGATTGTTGCGTTTCTGCGTGTACTCAAACGCCCAGCGGATGCAGCGTTCCGTCCCTTTGCGAGTATAGATAGCCATCTGCGTGGCGACTTCGTCGGGCGTGCCTTTTTTCAGAAAGCCGCCGGCACCGGTGTAGAGGTCTTCTGTGTTTTCCCGAACGACGATGAAATCAACGTCTTCCGGTTTTTTGTCTTTGAGCGGTGTCTCTACGCCGGGCAGGAGTTTCACTGGTCGCAGGTTAATGTACTGATCGAACTCGAATCGCATCCGAAGGAGGATCGCCCGCTCTAAAATGCCGGGTTCCACGTCAGGATGACCAATCGCCCCCAGCAAAATGGAACTGTACTGGTGGAGAGCGGCTACCTCCTCGTCGGTAATGATGGTGCCCGTTTCGAGGTATCGGTTGCCGTTGATATCGAAGTCATCGAACTGTATGTTGATGTTTTCGAGTTTGCCGACTGCTTTGAGGACTTTAACGGCTTCTGCGGCGACTTCGGGACCGGTGCCGTCTCCGCCGATCACTGCGATTTTGAGGTTTTTCTTCATGGAAAACAAGGAGAACAAATTCGTCCTGAAGATTTTCTACTATCGAGAGCGTATTGTCAATAGGATGTCAGCAGAGACGCGATCTTACAATTGTACCGTAAACGGGGACAAATGGGACGTTTTTTCTTTGCGCCTTTTGCGTACTTTGCGGTAAAAAAAGAGGCTTTTGCCGCAAAGTACGCAAAGAGCGCAAAGGATAATTTCATGCCGTTCACGACATAGCCGCTCGTATAACCTCTACAAGGTTTTCCCTGTTCAAACCGAGGTCGTCCAGCAGTTCCAAACGCTCGCCATGTTCAACGTACCGGTCAGGAATTCCCAATCGGTAAATCCTTCGGGTGTCCAACCGCTCCGCATTTGCCGCTTCCAAAACCGCACTGCCGAAGCCGCCAGATAACATTCCCTCTTCAATCGTTACCAAAAATTGTCCCTGCCGAAGAGGAGCAAACACCGTTTCCGTGTCCAACGGTTTGACGAACCGGATACTCACAACGCCGACATCAATGTTTTCGCTGCCCAAAATATCCGCCGCTTCTAACGCGGCTTCCACAAACGCTCCGCATACTGCAATGGTTCCATGTTTCCCTTGACGGACAACTTCCGCTTTGCCAAGTTGCAGAGGGACACGTTGCCGATTCGTTTCGAGAGCATCCATTCTCGGATACCGGATCGCCGACGGTCCCTTCAACCGCTCAGCAAGAAGGAACATCTCCTTCACCTCCCAAGGGTCTGATGGTGCCATCACCGTCACGTTCGGAAAAGGACGAAGATAGGCAAGATCGAAAACGCCGTGATGTGTCGGACCGTCGGGTCCCGAAAGTCCGCCGCGATCAATCGCAAAAATGATCGGCAGATTTTGGAGGGATGCCTCTTGAAAAATCTGATCATAAGCCCTCTGTAAAAAGGTGCTGTAAATATCCACAATGGGAATCATCCCGGATTTTGCCAATCCCGCCGCAAAAACAACGGCGTGGGATTCGCAAATTCCGACATCGAAGAACCGGTCGGGATATTTTTCGCGGACGGTTTCCAGCATATTTCCCTGACACATTGCCGCCGTGATGACGCAGACCTTCGGATTGTTCTGCATCAAATCGTCAATCGCATTTCGGGCATGTTCGGTGAAGGACTGCGGTTGCTGCAACTCAGAGCCGCAATCTTTAGATTGCGGCTCTGTTGACGTTTTACGCGGCAACGGAGCGTGATATTCCGTCGGATTCTCTTCGGCAGGTTTGAAACCGCGCCCCTTTTCGGTGAATACATGGAGCAATACGGGCTCTTTGAATCTGCGTGCCATCCGAAGAAACCGTTGTAACCGGCGAATGTTGTGTCCGTCGATGGGACCAATGTACCGGAAGCCGAGCGACTCAAACAACATTCCGCCGATCAAGCCCGCTTTGATGGTATCCTTAAAGCGTCGGAGCAGCGAGTCGAGAGAGTCTCCGATCAGCGGCAGCCGGTCCACTATCGCATGGATGTTCTGTTTGAACCGGCTGTATTTCGGATGAAGCCGCAAGCGGTCAAGATGATGGGCAAGTCCGCCGACGGGAGGACAAATCGACATCTTGTTGTCGTTCAAAATGACGGTAAAGTTTTTTCGGAGCCCCCCTGCGTGATTCATGGCTTCATAAACTCCGCCGCTGGAAAATGCTCCGTCGCCGATGACCGCCACGCAGTGCCGATCCTCTTCTTGGGCGAGCAATTCATCGCCGCAACAGAGTCCGAGAATGGTTCCGACGCTGGAACCTGCATGACCGGTCATCATAAGATCGTATTCGCTTTCGGCGGGATTGGGAAAGCCCATGAGCCCCCCTTTGGTTCGGATCGTGGAAAACTGCTCAAAGCGTCCGGTGAGTAATTTGTGCGGATAAACCTGATGTCCGGTGTCCCAGATGAGCCGGTCGTGGGAGAAATCGAAAACACTATGCAGAGCGATGCTGAGTTCGACGACTCCCAGATTAGAGGCAAAATGCACGGATCGCTGATCGTGCAACCGGCAAAGTTCATCTCGGATTTCGGCGGCGAGAAGGACAAGATCGTCTTGGGTGAGTCGTGTCAACTCGCGCGGCGATTTCAGCGTCGGCAAGATCGATAGATTGCTGTTCTCCAAGGGTTCCGACATGCAAGAAAACGAAAAAAGGCTCCGAGGGAATGATCATTTTCGGCTATTGTAGCCTTTTTCCGGGGACATTCAAGAGAACGGACATACTGTTTAGAGGTGTCCCAGTCCGCTGGAAAGTTTCGGGGTGAAAATATACTGCAAAATGCCAATGATTGCACTTTTTTCTTTGTGAATCTTTGTGTACCTTGCGGTCCGTCGGCACGTTTGTCGATTCGGTAACATGATGGCGGTTTATCGAAATGAAAACCTCATTTTCAACCTCATCTTTCTGACAAAACAACCTCAGTAGCAAAGCATTTCCCCTCAATATCAACCTCATTTACCTTGTATGATGGCAGTTACCATTGTTTGCCGTTTGTACAAGATAGGGTAACATGGCAAACAGTAAGTAATTTTGTGTTTCTCCTTCATGAAGGAGAAACACAAAAAGCGG
>Ga0099364_10004773_pt1 | contig 20445 bp, 23 predicted proteins | sample TergutTh196P3_FD_73070 | JGI IMG/M metagenome (GOLD analysis project Ga0099364, IMG submission 73070) | Microcerotermes parvus P3 segment gut microbial communities from Pointe-Noire, Republic of the Congo - Th196 P3 | ecosystem: Host-associated > Arthropoda: Insects > Digestive system > Gut ... | reverse complement strand
GAAAACCACCAAAAAAAAAGAAAAAAACAAAAAGAAAAAATAAAAAAAAATGAAAATTTTTATTTTTTTGAAAAAAAAAATGGGGGGGGGGGGGGGGTAAGTAAGATTCTTCCTTTCATTTGTAACCGCCTTAGTTATTGTATAATAAACTAAATTATTTCATATTAAAACAGATTTGTAAATAGGCATAAAAAAAGCCGATGCGTCCTTATTAATCTGTTTTCTTGACTTATACAAATTATTTAACTTCAAAAAAAGTTTTTATACAGTCATCTATTTTTTCAAGGATAGGTTTTGAAACCATAGAAACCTGTGAGATAAAATATGATTTATCAACCGTAACTATTTGGGAAAAATTAGCAACCGATGTTTCAGGCAGTTTTGAAACAGTTTTTTCAAGAATCAAATTTGCAGGGGAATTTGCAAAACGCAGGTTTGAAGTAATAACAACGCATACTACCGTATTAATATTACTTCGATTAAAAGCGTCTCCCTGAATGACTAATACAGGACGCTTCTTTGCAGGTTCAGAGCCTCGTGGATAAGGCAAGTGCGCCCACCAAATTTCGCCCTTAATCATTACCAGTCTCCATTTCCTACAAGGTTGTATTGAGCGAGCATTATATCATCATCAATTACGGCGGGATTATCACGGTAAACCTCATTGAGCCGTGCGGTGATTTCGTCAGCCGTTAATGTCTCTTCTTTTCTGTTTTCCCGAACAGTTACCAATACAGGGGTAGTAAAGGTTTCACGATATACTTCCGGCAGACGTATTATACCATTTTCAATTACCGAGTTAAAACTAACAATAGTTCCATTCATTTTTATACCTCTCCCACCAAAAATACATCAATTTATTTAAAAAAGAAAGCCCGCAACTTTATGGGTAATAAAAAACGTTAAATACGCATAAAAAAAGACGATGCGCCTGGACGTCAGGGCTTTTGGCCCTATGCACACCGTCTGATTATGAGAGGTTATCCCTCCCGGTAACTAAAGTATCGGCCTTTTATTCATGGGACTTTAGCGGAATATGGGGTATAATTTATTTTTAAGTCTTAAGGAGGAGAAATGAAAGATCAAAATAATGAATGTAAATGCCCCTATTCATGCTCCCGCCACGGGGATTGCGATGCATGCCAAGAATACCACCGAAAAACCGGCTCCAGGACAAATTGCGGTAAAACCGGGAAGGAAAAATACGATAAAAAGCGATAATTTTGTCGATTTATACGATATTTTCATCGATTTAAACGATTAAATTTGTTGATTTTTATTGACAGCGCCCCAATTCAGGTGTATCCTATAACTATAAAATAACCCAAAAGGGAGGCCAGCAGATGGCAAAAGTTGAAATGAAAAGCATTTGTAAGGTGTACGACGGGGGCGTCCGCGCTGTGGACAATGCCAACATCGTAGTCGAAGACAAGGAATTTGTCGTTCTTGTAGGACCTTCGGGCTGTGGTAAATCCACCACTCTCCGTATGGTCGCCGGTCTTGAGGACATCACAGAAGGTGAACTCCTCATTGACGGTGAAAAAATGAACGATGTTCCGCCAAAAGACAGGAATATTGCAATGGTATTCCAGAACTACGCTCTTTATCCGCATATGTCAGTCTATGAAAACATGGCGTTCGGTCTTAGGATCAAAAAAGTACCTAAGGCAGAAATTGACAAGCGCGTGCATGAAGCAGCCCGTATTCTTGACATTGAAAAATTCCTTGATCGCAAGCCTAAGGCTCTTTCCGGTGGTCAGAGACAGCGTGTTGCGGTAGGACGAGCAATTGTCCGTAACCCCAAGGTCTTCCTTTTTGACGAACCTCTGTCAAACCTTGACGCTAAATTGCGCGTACAGATGAGGGCGGAGCTTTCCGACCTGCACCTGCGCCTGAATGCTACAATTATCTATGTTACCCACGACCAGGTAGAAGCTATGACAATGGCGAACAAAATCGTAGTTATGAAAGACGGAAAAATCCAGCAGATTGGTTCTCCTCTGTTCCTTTATAATTACCCCGTTAATAAATTCGTTGCCGGATTTATTGGTTCACCGCCAATGAACTTCCTCACTGTAAAAGTGATTGATGACGGCAGTTCCGTTACACTGGACGAAGGTTCATTTAAAATCAAAGCTGATTCTTCGCACAATGAATACCTCAAAAAATTTGCAGGCAAGGAAGTGTTCTTTGGTATAAGGCCCGAAGATCTTATTTATTCCGAATCTGCGGTTAACAATGCTATGACTTTAAAAGTAACCGTTGTTGAACCATTGGGCGCAGACATTCACCTGTGGCTGACAACTGAAACTCAGCCTTTGGTAGCTCGTACCGAACCTAATCATACATTTAAGGTTGGAGATACAGTTTACTTTACTCCCAAAATGGACAAAGCGCGCTTCTTTGACAAAGAAACCGAACTGGCGATTTTACCGTCTCCTGACGCGTGAGATAAAGTGTAATAATGTAATAAAAAGGGCTGTCGAAAGACAGCCTTTTTTTTGGGAATAATATTAGCCACGGATTTTCACGGATTTTACTGATTTCCACGGATTTAATTAATTTAAAATTCTGTGATAATTCGTGTTTAATCCGTGAAAATCCGTGGTTATTTTTATAACCCCTTTAATTTGCGCCGCCCTGATTGCGGTATTTTCCGGGGCTGATGCTGGTGTAGGCTTTAAATATTTTTGAAAACCAGCTTTGATCTTCAAAACAGCAGCAAGCGGCTATTTCCGCCAGGGACATATCTGTTTCCAGCAAAAGACGGCTGGCTTTTTCTACCCTTAGACGGTTAAGATATTTTGACAGGTTTTCTCCCATTTCTTCCTTGAAAATGGTGCTGAAATATGGCGGAGAAAGCCCGGCAACATCGGCAATTTCTTTTAAGCTTATTTTTCTTGTAAAATTTTCCAGTATAAAGTTTTCCGCTTTTCTTAAGGCAGCGGCATGAGGTATCCCCTGGAAGGAAGATATAGTGCCGGAGACCCTGTCTGTAATGGTGTGGATAATATCGGTTAACTCTTCTATGGTTTTGGCTTCCTGGACAAGTTTAAGATTTTGACTGTTTATTTCCATGGAAAGAGTTCCGCTTTTAGCTGGACTTATCTCTACCCTGGAGATTAGTACGACAAGCTCGATTATACGCAGTTGTATATATCTGAATTGCCCGGGATTGGAAAAAAACACCAGGGCCAATAGTTCGTTCAATGTTTTTTTTGCTTCAACGGCGTCCCCTTTTCGCAGAGCGGACATAAGGGTTTTTTCTTTTTCCAGCGGATAACCGGGTTTTTCGTCACTTTCGCCGTATTGGTTTTTTAGTTCCTCTATTATTTTTGCCAGAGTTTCCTGTTGTTCAGTCCTTCGCCTGATTACCTCATGGTAATCTTCGTTTCCGGTACTAAGGGACTCTGCGCATAGCTGCATCATCTCCGCCAGGGATTGGACTTTTTCTGAGTCCGCCTTGGGAGATGCCTCTACACGGCCCTTGAATTCTTCCTTTGTTATGTCACTATTGCACATAACAAGAGTATCATTGGCATTTGAAAAAATGTCAACTGGTTTTTGCACTGTTAAAGAAGAATCTTGCTCGCTGGATTGTGCGCTGGATTGCGCGCTGGACTGCGCAGGGTCTGCATCTAAAAAGCCGCCGCCCCTGATAGCTCCTGAAAAACGGCTGTCTGTATAGATAGGGCTGGTCCAGAAAAGGAAGCCAAGATCACATTGATAAATATGAAAGCTGCCCTTTTTAGAAGCTTCTTCTATCGCATTTATATGCATTTCGCGGCAAGGTTCTTGCCCCGGACAGAACTTTTTACAGAAAGGACAGATACTACTTTCCAGATGATAATTCATTTCATCAGGAAAATGAGCATTATATTCACTGTCATAAATACAAGCGCTGCTGCCGGTAGCCAGATTGTAATCCAGCATCACTTTTTTGGCTTTTTCAATAAAATCTTCTGTTCCCAGCCGAATGTCTGATCTGTTTTTGTTCTTTTTCATATATACCTCTTTTAAGCTGATAAACCGGAAGCGCTTCCCAGATCACGGTATTTTCCGGGAGTTAAACCGGTATTGTTTTTGAATATTTTTGAGAACCAGCTCTGATCCACAAAACCGCAAGTTTTGGCTATATCGCTGATCAACATATTGGTTGTTAACAGCATTGCAGCAGCCTTTTCCACTCTTAGCCTGTTAAGATAATTTGACAGGTTTTCTCCCATTTCTTCCTTGAATATTGTACTAAAATAAGGAGCTGACAGCCCGGATACGCCTGCAATTTCCTGTAGGCTGAGTTTTCTTGTGTAATTATCCCAAATATAACGTTCAGCCTTTCTTAATGCGGAAAAATGCCGGACACCCTGGAATGAAAAAATTCTTCCTGACATCTTTTCTGTAAAATTCAGGAGTATTTTTGTAATTTCCTGAAAAGTTGTGCTTTCTTCAATTTTATTTAGATAACGGTTGTTTGTTTCTATGACAGAATTATCGTTTAAATCATTTGGATCAAGTGCAGCTCTGGATAACAGTACTGCCAGTTCGATAGCTTTAAGGGAGAAAGCCGGAAAATTATGTTTTACTTCCTGATATTGAATTTCAAGTAATTTTTCAAGCGTTTTTTTTGCTTCTGTCATATCACCTCGGCGGAGATTGGCTAATAACAATCTTTCAATTTCAATTGAATTGATTTCATGTGAAGCATTTTGACTGCTTGTTTGTTCATCTGTGTTTTCATCTTGATAGGATAGGGTATTGGAATAGTTAATCAATGCTGTAATGTTTTGTTGTACAAAACTCATGCCGGATACTTGATTTGCATAAAGCAGCATTATATTTGCAAGAGCTTTTACCCTGGCGTTATTTTTTTTAAGACCATTGACATTGTCAGAGCCGGAAATAAAAGCCCCTGCAAAACGTTCTCCGCAGAAAAAAGGACTTGTCCAAAAAACATATCCTGCAGGACAGGTATAGATAGACGAATCTTTCAGCCGCTTTGCTTCACTTATTGCTTTTAAGTGCATTTGACAGCAGTCTTTTTCTTTCTTGCAGTGTTTACACAGATAGTAAAGATTACCGGGACAGGTTTCATCTTGTGGAATATCCGGGCCTATTACAGAAATTATACAATTCGCGGCTTTTTCGTAATGTTTTGCGGCTTTATCCGCTTTGTTTAATAAAGGTTCTACTTCCCGGCGTTGGATAATGTTCGGCAATTTTGACATATATTAGCCTCCTTACTCATAAAAAATAAATAATATGCAGTGGGCAAAATACACCCTTTTTGAGAAAACTTTTAATGTAATGACGGACGTCTTTTTTTATGCTAATATGGCGTAAATGATTTCTAAAAACGAACTAAACTCAGCTGTCCAAAAAATGATCCTCTCCGCTTCCGGCTGGCGGGGAATCTTCGCTTCCTGCGGAGATGAAGAAGGAACAACAAGTCAGATTAATGAAGCTCACAGGATAATTTGCGCCGCTACCGCCTTGGTCTTTGCTGAATATCTTCCAAAAACAACTAAAAAAACAGCTATCCTGCTTGGCTGCGATACACGTCCTACCGGGAAATCAATTATTAATGCCATGATTCCGGTTTTACTTTCTGCCGGTTGTGATGTGCGTTATGCAGGTTTTGTTGCCGCGCCGGAAATTATGGCATGGGCAAGAAATATGGAAGCAGAGGCAAGAGGTTTTATCTATATTACTGCAAGTCATAATCCCATTTGTTATAATGGCATAAAGTTTGGCCTTACAGACGGCGGCGTATTGGCGGCACAAGAAGCTTTAAAACTTATTGCCAATTTTCGCTCCTTTCTGGAGAAAGACGACTGCATAGAAAAAATTGAATCTTTAATTTCCAGTGTCGATTCTAAATTGATAGAAAAAGTATACACAGATGAAACGGCGGCGAAAGCACAAGCCCGCAAGGCTTACTATAATTTTTGCAGCGATGTTGCTTGGGGCGGGAAAATTGACGTTGCTGAGGCGGTAAAAACCGGGCTTGAAAAAAATCCGCTTGGAGTAGTCTGCGATTTTAACGGCTCTGCGCGGGCGGTATCTATTGACGGTGAATTTTTTAACTCACTTGGGCTGGTATTTGACTGTATCAATGTTAAGGCGGGCGGTATTGCCCACCGCATTGTACCAGAAGGAGAGTCTCTTGATCCCTGCAGGGCGCTGCTGGAAAAGGCCCGCGCACGTGATGCGTCATTTATGCTTGGCTATGTCCCTGATTGCGACGGCGACCGAGGCAACCTTGTTATCTGGGATAATGCTCTTAATACTGCGCGTGCTCTGGAAGCGCAGGAAGTTTTTGCCCTTGCCTGCGTTGCAGAACTTGCTCACCTTGTTTGGACGGGCGAGCTTGTCTACGATGAAAACGGCAAAACTCTTACAAAGGCCGCCGCAGCGGTTAACGACCCAACATCTATGCGTATAGACAGGATTGCCCAGGCGTTTGGCGTTTCTGTTTTTCGCGCAGAAGTCGGTGAAGCCAATGTAGTGGGTCTTGCCCGCCGTCTGCGTAAAGAAGGGTACATTGTACGGATTTTGGGTGAAGGCTCTGCGGGCGGGAATATCACCTATCCTTCAGCGGTACGCGATCCTATCAGCACAGTTTTAGCTCTGGTAAAACTGTTTTCTATACGTTCAAGCCCGCCCGGCGGAGCTATTGGGGGCTTATTTGAAATTTGGTGTAAACGATCCGGGCAGACGGAAAAATACCGGGAAAATTTTACTCTTGCGGATATAATCGCAAGCCTTCCTAAGTTTGTAACAACTTCCGCATACTCAGATGATGCAGTATTACGGATAAAAACAACAGATCATGCTGTTTTGAAAGACCGTTATCAAAAAGTGTTTATGCGGGAATGGGAAGAAAAAAAAGAAGAGCTAAAAACAAAGTACGGTTTTTGCAAGTGGGAAGTGCTTGCGTATAACGGACTTGATGAAAGGCGCGGTATAAAACATTTTGGAGAAGCAGGCAAGGGCGGGCTTAAAATATGTTTTTTAAATGAAAAAGGCAAAGAAACGGCGTATATCTGGATGAGGGGCTCTGCCACAGAACCTGTTTTCAGGATAATGGCAGACGTAGATACACAGACTGTCTATGGTTCAGGAGAACAAGCTGAACGGGGCTTGCTTGATTGGCAAAGACAGATGATAATGGAAGCCGATGACTGACAAGGAGTAAACAATGGGAGTACGAGGAGAACTTTTTTCTACAAGGGTTATTTTACAGAACAGGACATATTTTTTTAATGTTAAAGAAAACCGCATGGGAGACCTTTATCTTAATATTGTAGAAAGCAAAAACCGCGAAAACGGCGGTTTTGACAGGCAGTCGATTATTTTATTTGCCGATGATTTGCAGGAATTCCTTAAAGGTTTTGACGAATCTCTTCGTGTGCTGGAAAAATCAGTACGGGAACAACGCAGATCGGGCAGCGAAAAGCCTGCACAAAAAACACCGATAAATAGCAGTAATAAAAATAAACATAATAAAGATAAAGGCAAGAGGGTAGTTGTCAAGAAAAAATAATGCTTATTATTACTTTTGCCGCCGGTTTAACGGCCGGTGTATTTTTAAGGGTATTTTTTGCCCTACAGATAATATAAAATTTAGTTAAACCTATCTCACGCGAAAACTTACCCGCTGAATCGGCGAAGGGCCGTGTTTGAGGACAGCTTCCCGGTGCGCCTTTGTGGGATAACCCTTGTGTTTGTCATAACCGTATTGGGGATATTTTTTCGCCATTTTGTCCATGTAACTGTCCCGTTCGGTTTTTGCCAGAATTGAGGCGGCCATTACTTCGGGGATTTGGGCGTCCGCTTTTACAATAGCTTTACAACTGCCCGCCTTGCTTGGAACAGGAATGTCCGGCAGTTTATTACCGTCTACAATAACGGACAGGTTTTCACCTGACAAAAGTGTTTGTTTTTGATCGATTTGTTTTTGATAGAGATTTTTCAGCATTTCTTCAAATGCACGTTTCATTGCAAGAAGGCTTGCCTGTAAAATATTGATACTGTCAATTTCTGTGTGGCTTGCCCAGCCGATACCCCATGTCAGGGCGTTATTGAGTATCTTCTGCCGCAGTTCTTCGCGTTTGGCAGGAGAAAGTTTTTTAGAGTCGTTTAACATCTCGCAGGGGAAATTACCGCCAAGGACAACTGCGGCAGCGCAGACAGGCCCTGCAAGAGGTCCGCGTCCGGCTTCGTCAATTCCGCAGATCAGAAGAGTGTTGTCAGTTTTATTGTTTTCCATTTATTTATTAATAACTTTAAGAACTTCCCGCAGGCCGGAGTCGCGTTTGTAGTAATATTCTTCAAGTTCATCTTTTGTCAGCCCCACAAGTTCATGACTCATGTAATGTATCCAGGAGCTTTCGTCATTTACAGACATTTCATGTTTTCTGCACCAGTAATCCGGCTGAAACGGAAGCTGCTTGTCTTTGTCGGTAAAAAATTTATAATCGTGAACCGCTATTTTTAGATCATCGCGCGGAATTCCCTTGTCAGTAATAATTTTGGCAAGATGATTAATTGTTTTTCCTGAATCAAAAATATCATCGATAAGAAGCACCTTGTCCCCGACACGAAGATGATCAGGTGAATATGTCCAGCCGTCTACTCTTACCTGATCCGCCTGCGCGACATCAATGTAGGAATGAGCGACCACTGCGGCATAGTACACAGGGCGTTCTCCCTTATGTACAAACTTAAAATACTCACTGATTACATTGCCAAGATACGCTCCGCCGCGCAAAGATATGTAAATTACATCTGGAATAAAGCCTTCGCTGTAAATTTTGTGAGCAAGTTTAAGAGAATTATCCCGCACAACATCAAACTGTAAAAATTCTTTTTTCATACTAATTATCTCCTTTTTTCCGGGCGTAAAAAACCAAAGAAACTGCCGCATAATCCTCCGATAATATGCGCAAACTGAGAAATATTATCAGAACTAAACGAATCTATAATCTGTACTCCCATATACAGGATCAATACAAGAATAAAAGTAAGAGGAATCTCGCCTTTAGAAAAATTAGTAAAAGAAGAAAGCAAGATCATCATAAATACAACACCCGAAGCGCCGAGCAAAGCGCTTTTAAAAAGAAGCACATTCAATACGCCTGTAACAATAGCGGTGATAATTATCATTATAAGTAAATCTGTTGAGCCGTATAATTCTTCCAGCATTGGGCCTATCAACAGTATCAAAGTAAAATTGCTTATTAAATGAGTCCAGTTGGCATGTCCCATAATGTGGGTAAAAAGCGTAACCCAGTTTCTGAAACTGCCTGCATTAAAACTGCCTTTGCCCGCAACCATAAACCAGTACAGGTTTAAGTTTGGTATAAATGTCTGCGATAAAAACATTATAAATGCACATAACAAGGTGAAAGTAAGAACTACTGGTGCGTTGTATTTAATTCTCATATATCTAGTTCAATCTCCACAGGGCAATGATCCGCGCCCTGTACCTCTGGTCTTATAATTGATGATTTTACTCTGGGCAAAAAGCCTTTGTCTACACAATGATAGTCGATTCTCCACCCTACGTTTCTCGCGCGAGCCTGCCCCATGTACGACCACCATGTATAATGCCCTGTTTCGCCGCCGTGAAAATGGCGGAAGGTGTCCACATGCCCGGCTTTTGTAAATTTGTCCATCCATGCGCGTTCTTCGGGAAGATAGCCGGCGCTTTTTTCATTGGCTTTTGGGCGTGCAAGGTCTATCGGCGTATGGGCGATATTGTAGTCTCCGCAAAGGAGAAAATGCCTTCCCTTTTTTTCCAGCGAATTACAAAGTTTAAGCATACTATTGCAAAAAGCAAGTTTGTAATCCAGGCGTCTTCCTTCGTCCTGCGAATTGGGAAAGTACGCGGCTATCAGGGTAAAATCCCTGTACTCCGCAATAAGGACGCGGCCTTCATTATCAAACTCCTCTTTGCCAAAGAAACGCACGTCCTGAGGTTTTTCCTTTGTGTAAATTGCCACGCCCGAATACCCCTTTTTTTTCGCGCTTGCCCAAAAAGCAGAGTAGGGTGTTCCTTTTACGGGAGGGTTTAGAAGCTGCGGAGATAATTGACCCGGTTCGGCCTTTGTCTCATTAAGACACAATATATCCGGGTTTTCCTTTACAAGCCAGTCGACAAAACCGCGCTTTTCTACCGCACGGATACCGTTCACATTCCAAGAAATTACTCGCATGTACCATTATATAGTTATCAGACTATGTAGAACAAGGGTTTTTAACCGTAAAAACGGAGATTTTAGACTGATAAAATGCGCCTTGCGCTTTCTTGCATTGCAGGTGTATACTATGTATAGATCGTATTTAATCGATATATCAAGAACAATAAGAAGTGATATATGGAAGCGCTTGAGATAAGAACCGTTTTTACTTTTACCCTGTATGGTTTTAATATTCCCATAACAGAAACAGTTATTGTCTCATGGTTTATAATGCTTTTATTGATTGTTTTATCAATTTTTCTTACCCGCAGATTAAAAGAAATTCCTACGGGGATGCAGGTATTTCTGGAAACCGCTGTTGAATTCTTGAACAAATTTACAAAAAATCAATTTGATTCTTTTTCCCGTTACCTTGCTCCGTATATCGGCTCTCTTTTTCTTTTTGTGTTGACAGCTAACATTATTGGTATTATTTCGCCGCTGGAAGTAAAAGCATTTGGGCATGAGTTTACTCCGCCTTTTTTTATACACCCTCCCACAAGGGATATAAATGTAACAGCGGCATTAGCTGTTATTTCTGTTCTGCTTGTGCTGGTCTGCGGTTTAGCGGCAAGGGGCTTTAAAGGCTGGTTCAAAAATCTTTTTCACCCTGTACCCATTATGCTGCCTTTTAATTTGATGGAATATGCGACGCGGACTCTTTCGCTTGCATTGCGTTTATTCGGAAATATACTTGGCGGTTTTGTAATGATGGAAATGATTGGAAAACTGCTTCCGCTTGCCTTGCCTGTGGTTTTTTCGCTCTATTTTGATTTTTTTGACGGTATGCTTCAGGCGGCAATTTTTGTGTTTCTAACCAGTCTCTATCTTTCGGAGGCTGTAAAAGTTCATGAATAATTTCAGGAGGAAAAAATGAGTTTGACAGTTGCGCTTGGCGCAGGTATCGCAGTCTTTACAGGCATTGGAGCAGGTATAGGTATTGGCCTTGCAACAAAGGGATTAATGGACGCGATTTCGCGCCAGCCCGAAGCAGTCAATAAAATGACGCCGATGTTTTTGGTCGGCATAGCGCTTGCCGAAGCAACCGCAATTTACGGTTTTGTTGTCGCAATTATGCTGATTACAAGCGGCGGCTGAGGTATTAATGCTTGATTTTACGGTAACATTTGGCATAACAATCATCAATATTTTTATTCTGTTTTTGATACTGCGTGCGGTTTTATTTAAACCTGTAACAAAGTTCATGGCAGAACGTGCCAAAAAGGTGCAGGATTCAATCGATCGTGCAGCCCGGGACAGAATGGAAGCAAAAGAACTGCTTGATCGCTATGAAGCCGAATTAAAAGATGCGAATATTCAAGCGGATAAGATTCTCAGCCAAGCGCGTGAAAATGCCGTAAAAGAAGCGGCAAGAATTGTGGCACAGGGAAGGGCGGAAGCCGATGAAATTGTCGCACGTACGCAAAAACAGATAGAGGCAGAACGCTGTGCGGCATTGGCAAGGTTTAATACAGAGGCGGCTGTTCTTGTAATGGCTGCTGCATCTAAACTTGCGGCAAGAGATGTTTCCGGTGATGACAACAAACGTTATGTGAAAATGATGCTGGAAGAACTTGCGGCGTGTAAAGGATAAGCCTGAATGTTTAGTATAAACAGCTGGGCGGCAGCGTTTTTATCGGTTTCAAAGGAAAATGCAGAATCTTCCTTTTTATATATGAAAGCGGTTGTGCCTCAGTTGAAATCTATACCCGGAGTTTTTTTTTGGTACAATGACGCTTCTTTTAAAATTGAAAAACTTTTAAGGGAAGCAGGCGGCGAATGTGAAGGCGCAGAGTATGCGATACGTTTTTTATGCCTACTGGCAAAGAAAAAACGTTTTAAATATATCGATTCACTTTTAGAAAGGATCGAACAAATACTTGATGAGCGAAAAGGCATTCTTAATATTACGCTTGAGACCGCGCATTCGCTTTCAAATGAAAGTTATGAAAAAGAGTTAACACAGATGATCAAAGAAAAAACAGGCGCGGCGGAAATTAAAATGAAAACATATATCAGGCCGGAGCTTCTTGGCGGTTATGTACTGCGGACAGGGAGTTCTTACATTGACGTTAGCCTGAAAGGGCAGGTAAAAAAAATGAAAACCGAACTGGAAGCGGCTGTCCGTAACGGAGGTAAAAATGTCAAATTATGATAACCTTGCCGGTGTACTAAAACAGCGAATAGAAAATTGGGAAGGAAGCGCGGTATCCGGCAGCAGCGGATTTGTTGTCCATACAGGCGATGCGGTTGCTTCTGTTTACGGGCTTGAAGATGCAGTTTACGGAGAACTTGTTGATTTTTCCAGCGGCGCAGAAGGAATTGTTTTTAATCTTGAAGAAGAGATTACAGGCTGCGTTCTGCTTTCCGGCGGGAATTTGGTTAAAGAAGGCGAAGAAGCAAGGGGAACGGGCAAAGTTGTATCCGTTCCTTCCGGCGAAGGGTTGTTCGGGCGCGTTATCAATCCGCTAGGTGAAGCGGTTGACGGCAAAGGGAGCATAACCGCAGAGGAGTATCTGCCCGTTGAAGCTCCCGCCGCGTCCGTTATCGACCGCGGCAGTGTGAATACCCCTTTGCAGACAGGTATAATTTCTGTTGACGCAATGATTCCAATCGGACGCGGACAGAGGGAACTAATCATCGGCGACAGACAGACGGGGAAAACTTCTATTGCTGTCGATACAATTATAAATCAAAAGGGAAAGGGCGTTTACTGTATTTATTGTGCAATCGGCCAAAAATCATCTTCTGTAGCGGCGATAATTCACAATCTGGAAAAACACGGCGCAATGGATTATACATTTGTAGTTCTTGCCTCCGCTTCTGATTCGCCTGCGCTTCAATATCTTGCGCCGTATTCTGCGGCGGCAATGGCAGAATACTTTATGCACAAGGGAAAAGACGTATTGGTTATTTATGATGATCTTTCCAAACATGCAGTTGCCTACCGCGCGATCAGCCTTTTACTGCGCCGACCTCCGGGGAGGGAAGCGTTTCCCGGTGATGTTTTTTACCTTCATTCGCGTTTGCTTGAAAGGGCGGCAAAACTTTCCGATGAAAAAGGCGGCGGTTCGATTACCGCAATGCCGATTGTAGAGACACAGGCCGGAGATATATCTTCGTATATTCCCACAAATGTAATTTCCATTACAGACGGGCAGATTTTTCTTGATACCGAATTATTTAACTCAGGTTTTCGTCCTGCTGTAGATGTCGGGCTTTCCGTAAGCCGTGTCGGCGGTTCTGCGCAGTCTAAAGCGATACGAAAAGTTTCCGGCCGCCTCAGGCTGGATCTTGCACAGTACCGGGAAATGGCCGCATTTGCGCAGTTTGGAAGCGACCTTGATAAAGCTACTCAGGAAAAACTTGCACAAGGGTCGCGTATAATGGAGATGTTAAAACAGCCGCAATATTCTCCATATCCTCTGGAAGAACAAACGGCAGTTTTATTTCTTGCAATAAACGGTTATCTGATTGATATTGAAATTAATAACATTTCTTTATTCATTAAAGACTTTTTGTCTTATTTAAGAGTTGAAAAGGCGGATTTATTAAAAACAATCGCCGAAACGGGCGCTGTTTCTGCTGAACAGGAAAGCGAATTGCGTACAGCAACAGAAAGTTATAAAAGCAAAAAGTTGTAGTTATGGCAAATTTAAGAGATGTACGCCTGCGAATGCGGGCTATCGAACAGACATTGCAGGTAACAAAGGCAATGAACCTTATCTCTACGGCAAAACTGCGTAAAGTACGCAAAATGCTTGCGGATACAATGTTTTATTACCAAAGAATCAAAAAAACCATGTTTGATATTCTTTCCGATGCCGGCGATGTACAGAGCGATTATTTTAGGGACAGGGTAAGATCGAATAACACGGCAATAATTGTTGTTACAAGCGATAAAGGTCTGGCAGGCGGGTATAATGCAAATATAATCAAATATGTTAATGAACTCTGCGAAAAGGTAAAAAACCCCGTGTTGATACTTATCGGCAATGTCGGATACCGCCATTTTATTCATTCTCCCTTTGTAATTATGGAGAATTTTACTTTTCATTCGCAGATACCAACGCCTGAACATGCAAAAACCATAAATAAATTTTTTATTCCTCAATATTTATCGGGAACATTCAGGGAAGTTCATATTGTGTATACACACATGTACAGTACCGTTAAAATGCTGCCTGTTTGCCGGCAGGTTTTACCTTTGAGTACAGAAAAAATACAGGAAGAATTAATGAGCGATGGCGCGATTGAAAGGGTAAAATTATCATTTGATTTTTTACCTTCCAGAGATGAGGTTTTTTATTCCCTTGTTCCCCTGTATCTTAGGGGCGTAATTTACAGTGCATTGGTTGAGGCGTATGCCAGCGAACAAAGCGCCCGCATGGCTGCAATGGACGAGGCTTCCAAAAGCGCGGAAGAAATGCTTTCTTCGCTGAAGATAAGTTACAACCGTTCGCGGCAGGCGGGTATTACTCAGGAAATAACCGAAATTGTAAGCGGAACGGAATCGTTAGCTGAAAGATAAATGGAGAGAGGTTGTTATGACAAATAAAGGATATATTACCCAAATAATCGGGCCTGTTGTAGATGTCCGGTTTGAACAGGGAAAAATACCTGCGATTTTAAACGCTCTAAAAGTTAAAACAGGCCAAGGTGTAACAACGCTGGAAGTTCTTCAGCACATCGGCGACAACAGAGTGCGCTGTGTTTCGATGTCCGCAACAGAAGGATTATCCCGTAAACTGGAAGTTGAAGACACAGGCCGCCCAATCAGCGTCCCTGTGGGGAAAGAAGCGCTTGGCAGAATGTTTAACGTAACAGGCGATCCAATCGACGACAAGGGCGATTTTAAAGCGGCGCAATACGATTCGATCCACCGTCCGGCTCCGGCTTTTGATGAACAAAAACCCGCAACACAGATTCTGGAAACAGGAATAAAAGTAATAGATTTAATTGCACCCTATGCAAAAGGCGGAAAAATCGGTTTATTCGGCGGGGCGGGTGTTGGGAAAACCGTAGTAATCATGGAATTGATCCGCAACATAGCGACTGAACACTCTGGTTATTCCGTGTTTACAGGTGTAGGAGAGCGTTCGCGCGAAGGAGCGGATCTCTGGAAAGAGATGACAGAAAGCGGCGTTATCGAAAAAACCGCGCTTGTATTTGGGCAGATGAATGAACCCCCCGGCGCACGTATGAGAGTCGCATTGGCAGGACTTACAATGGCTGAATATTTCCGCGACACGGAAAGACAGAATGTACTTCTTTTTATCGATAACATTTTCCGCTTTATTCAGGCAGGCGCGGAAGTTTCCGCCCTTCTTGGACGTATTCCCAGCGCAGTCGGTTATCAGCCGACTCTCGCTAACGAAATGGGCAGCTTGCAGGAGCGGATAGCCAGCACTTCTAAAGGATCGATTACGAGTATTCAGGCGGTGTATGTTCCTGCCGACGACCTTTCTGATCCCGCTCCTGCGACTACTTTCGCCCACCTTGACGCGACTACCACGCTTTCGCGTAAAATCGTAGAGTTAGGTATTTACCCTTCTATTGATCCTCTTGCTTCCAGTTCACGTATCTTAGACGCGGACATTGTCGGCGAAGAGCATTACAATACAGCGTTACGCGTACAACAGATGTTACAGAGATACAAGGAGCTGCAGGACATCATCGCCATTTTGGGCATGGACGAACTTTCTGCAGAAGATAAACTCACCGTTACAAGGGCGCGTAAGATACAGCGTTTTTTCAGCCAGCCCTTTTTTGTCGCGGAAAAATTTACAGGTATCGCAGGGCGTTATGTGCCATTAAAAGACACAGTACGCGGCTTTAAAATGATCCTCGACGGCAAATGTGATTCATTTCCCGAACAGGCTTTTTATATGGCAGGCAGCATAGATGACGTTATTGAAAAGGCAAAGTAATGGCGGATCTTTTTAACTTTGAGGTTCATACGCCCTATCGTTTATTCTACAATGGAAAAGCGCAGGCAATCACCCTTGACCTTGCAGACGGTGAAATTGGAGTATACGCAAAACATTCGGCCTTTATCGCTCCTGTTGTTACGTGCATACTCCGTATCAAGGACGAAGAAGGAAACTGGCGAGCCGCGTTTATTTCTGACGGTATCTTGGAAGTAAAAGAGTTTAAAAACGTACTGCTTGTCGATTCCGCCGAATGGCCGCAGGAGATTGACAGGGAACGCGCTCTTGCCGCAAAGAAAAAAGCGGAAGAAACGGTTCATTCTACCCACTTAAAGTTTAAAGAGGATAAGGCAAACGCCAAATTGCGGCGGGCTGAATACCGCTTAAAGGCTTTGGAATATTTAAATTCTTAAGCGCCCGATACAAGCGTGCCTTTAACATATTTTGCTTTAATGTTCCTGTCATCAGAAAGGTAGACAATGCGTTCAAGACGGTCTCTGATCGAAAGTTCAAAGGGAGCGGCGAGATTGTTATCGTTTATGACAAGAGCGTCAAAATCATAACCGCCCTCAAAAGCCCCCGATATTCCTAAACCTACTTTTTCAAAAAAAGCGCCGCCTGATACAGTACCCAGATAAAAAGCTTCTTCTAAACTAAGTGGTTTTTCGTCTGTATCAAGCATAACCTTACGCAGTTTAGAAACCTGAATAGCGTCTGTCATTGCCCTGAATATGGAACTGTGTGCGCCGCCTGCAACATCACTGCCAAAACCGACAGGCAGACCGGCATCAAGAAAACGCCGCACCGGAGCAATCCCCGATGATAAATTGGTATTTGACTGCGGACAGTGAACGGCGTACACCTGACGCCGTGCCATAAGGGAGATTTCCTTTTCATCTGACCATGTGCAATGCGCCATAAGAGTAGGAATATTACGATGTTCATCGCTGCCAAAAAGATTATTGTCTTTGTATGCTTCTCCGTAACCAGTACTTTCCGGTCTTAGTTCTTTGACCCATTCAATTTCCTTTAGGTTTTCGGAAATGTGGGACTGGACGGGCAGGTTGTGTTTTTTCTGAAGCGCCGCAATTCCGTTCATTAATTCATCGGTACACGAAGGAATAAAACGAGGAGTGAGGATAGGCTTTGTATTTTGGTAGTTACAACCAGTAAGCCATTCTTCCGTCGCCGCAATAGAAACAGCGGCGTTTTCTTCCCGCAAATTATCAGGGCAGTTGCGATCCATGTTGACCTTTCCCACTAAAGATACAAGGCCGCTTTTTTCCATTAATTCCATGAGGATAGATGTTGCCTGTGTATGGATCGTAGCGTATATCGACATTCGAGTATTTGGCCCGCGTTTTAGGTTTTCAACAAAATTATTGTAGGCATTTCGGGCATATTCAGTATCAGCGTATTTTGCCTCTTCCACAAAAGCATGAGTTTTAAGCCAGTCCAGAAGTTCCAAATCCATGCCAAGCCCGCGAAAAGCAAATTGAGGCGCATGAATATGTAAATCAACAAGGCCTGGGATTATAAGGCATGATGAATGATCAATAACGGGAAGATGACGGTAACTATCAGGAAGTTTATCAAAAGCGCCTTCGACTTTTCCGTCAATACAAACAAGATATCCGTTTTTTTGCTCCGCCAGAGTATCAGGCAGTTTGCTCCAACAGAGATCCCCTTTTATAACAAAGTTATTTTTGGTCATAATACTATTATAAACCATTTTGCTGTTAATAGGTTCGATATTAAGCCATAGTGCCGACAATAATCTTAAGTATCTTTTCCGCCAGATGTTTTTTGTCTATGGGTTTTACAATAAAATCATTAGCGCCGTTTTTTAAGGCTTCTATTACATTGGTTTTGTCGCTTTCGCTGGTAACCATCATTATCGGAAGGTCTTTAAATTTACTGTCTTTTCTAATTTCCTTTAAAACATCCAACCCTGTCATGCTGGTAGATAAATTCCAGTCCAGAATTACAAAATCTACACTCTGAGAGCGCAATTTAATTAATGCGCTTTCGCCGCTTTCAGCTTCTACATAGTCTCGGCGGGAATGGCCAATATCTATCTCGCTTATGTAATTTTTAAGGAGGTTACGCGCAGGACGCGAGTCTTCTACTAATAAAAATATCATACTTCGTGTTCCCCCGGTATTCTATTATATCATATCATATCTTTTTACGGATTGTCCAGAAGATTTTTTGGAAAAATGGAAGCAGGACAGTAGCAGAACACTCTTTATTCCCTGTTTTTTACATGGCCGATATGCGTAATAATCCTGTACCCGGCGGCAATTATCCTTTTCTCAAGGCACATGCGGCATTCTGCAGCTTCTTCGCCTGTGCAAATCTTATTATCATACAGTTCATATTGTTTTCTGTATTTTACGGGAGAAAGGTTTGGCATAACTACATTTGCTCCGGCTTTCAAGCCAAGTTCGCGCCCGTTTTCTGCAATTGTTCCAAGTGCGGTTGTTGCCGGAATTAACGAGTATGGAAACATCAGACGCAAAATGGCTATCAATCTTAGGCATAGGTTTAAACTGCCGCTTTGAAAATTGCCAAACGGTGTATATTGATGAGAAATGTAAGGGCCTATGCCTATCATATCCGGCTGTAATGTTTGTAAAAACCTTAAATCTTCTATTAACATAGCGGTAGTTTGATGAGGCGAGCCAACCATAAACCCCGACCCAACCTGATAACCTATTTTTTTTAGAGCCCATAAACATTTTTTACGGTTTTCAAGGTTCATGCCGGCAGGGTGGAGCAGAGCGTAATGCTCTGTATTTGCCGTTTCATGCCTAAGTAAATATCGATCCGCCCCCACGTCAAACCATGCCTTATAGGTGTCATAAGATTTTTCGCCAATAGACAAAGTAATTGCGCAGTCCGGGTGTTGTGTTTTTATTGCAGTGATAATTTCACACATCAAATCATCGGAAAAAAAGTTATCTTCTCCGCCCTGCAAAACAAAGGTGCGAAACCCAAGTTCATACCCGTTTTTACAACAGGATAAAATCTCCTCTTTATTAAGCCTGTAACGTTCGACATTTTGATTACCAGCCCGTATACCGCAGTAAAAACAGTTATTTTTACAGTAATTTGTAAATTCGATCAATCCGCGGATATAAACATCAGTGCCATAATATTCTCTGCGGACACTGTCTGCTTTACTAAAAAGTTCCTGTTCATATTTATCGTTTTCAATTAGTGTTAGTAATTCTTTATCGGGTAAATCTCTGTCTTTACCTAATTGTTCTATAATTTTATCCATGTCGTCCTGTTCATTCCTATAAAATCGTTCCGCCGCCAACGACTGTGTCTCCGTCATATAATACGGCTGCCTGTCCGCTTGCTATTGCCCGCTGGGGTTTGTCAAAATCAATGTGAACACTGTTTTGCGAAGTCTGCGTTACCGTTGCCCATTGTTCGGTTTGATTATACCTTATCTTTACTTTGACGCGAATAGGGCTGGTTATTTTTTCACAGGATATCCAGTTAAAATCCTCTGCTTCCAATGATTCGCCAAACAAGTTGTCGTCTTCGCATAAAGTTACGGTGTTGTCGGTTAAATTTTTTGAATGTACATACATTGGTTTGTTCAGCGAAATTCCAAGCCCTCTGCGTTGTCCTATTGTGTAACGGATTATTCCTTTATGCCTGCCAAGAATATTACCATGTATATCTATAAAATTACCGCTTTCATAAGTTGTCCCTGTGTATTGTTCGATAAATTCAGCATAACGGCCGTTACGCACAAAGCAAATATCCTGGCTGTCCTGTTTGGCGGCATTTTTTAAACCTAACTCTTTTGCGATACTGCGTACTTCTTGTTTAGTCAATATGCCCAGCGGAAAAAGAGTGTGCGCTAACTGCTGTTGTGTCATGGCATATAAAAAATAACTTTGATCTTTTGTTTCGTCTATTGCTTTTTTTAGAAGATACCGCCCCGTTTCGCTGTCGTATTCGATACGGGCATAATGCCCTGTTACAAAATAATCCATTGTAAGCTGTTTAGCTCTTAACAGCAATTTATCAAATTTGATAAAACGGTTGCAGTCAATACAGGGGTTAGGCGTTGCGCCGTTTTGATAGGCTTCAACAAAACGATCGATTACCTGTTTTTTAAAATCTTCTGTAAAGTTATTAACATAATAGGGGATACCCATTGAGTCCGCAGCATTACGCGCATCTTTTACATCTTTTAGGGAACAGCAGCTTTTTTCTCTGCTTGCTGCAATATCCTCATTGTAAAATAGTTT
>Ga0099364_10004772_pt1 | contig 20449 bp, 14 predicted proteins | sample TergutTh196P3_FD_73070 | JGI IMG/M metagenome (GOLD analysis project Ga0099364, IMG submission 73070) | Microcerotermes parvus P3 segment gut microbial communities from Pointe-Noire, Republic of the Congo - Th196 P3 | ecosystem: Host-associated > Arthropoda: Insects > Digestive system > Gut ... | reverse complement strand
GGCGGCGGAGGTCGGTTTGGCGGAGCAAGCAGTGTTCAAATTAATCTTAATATCGGAGACTTGCAGGAAGGCTTAGCCCTTGCAAGGAATGTTGAACAGCTCCTTCTTGACCATGTACCTGAGGTTCAGGATATTTCAATCAGCATGGTAGAAGGTCTTCCGCAAATTATTGTGGACATAGACAGGGAGAGAGCTTATAACATGGGTCTTACGGTTTCTGCCGTAGCCTCAGAAATTTCTGCTGCCATGAATGGTGTTACAGCCACCACATTCAGGCTAAGCGGAAATGAGTACAGTGTAGTTCTGCAGTTGGATTCCGAAGACCGCCGTGAACTGCCTGATCTGGGAAGGGTCTTTGTTCGCTCTTCCAGAGGTATTTTATACCCCGTCTCTAATTTTGCAAGTTTTGATATAACACAGGCACCTGTAAGCATACGCAGAGAAAACCAGAGTCGTACCATCAGCATATCGGCAAACTTAGTGGAAGGTGCTATCCTAAGGGATACAGAAGCAAAAATACAGAGCCTAATGTCAGAGCAACAGATAGCGGCCACTTATGGCGGATCCTTCCAAGACGCATCGGAAATGATTCGTACCTTCCTTTTGGTAATTGCCCTTGCCCTGATTCTCGTATTCGGGGTAATGGCTGCACAGTATGAATCGTTCAAGTCTCCCTTTATAAACTTTATGACAATACCCCTTTTATTAATTGGAGTTGTGCTGATTCATATAATTACAGGTGCGCCAATTACTGCCTTTACTCTAATTGGCATCTTACTCCTTATTGGAGTTGTGGTAAACAATGGAATTCTGCTTGTAGATTATACAAACCAGTTGGTTAGGGGCGAAGCAGGTATGAGTGTAACTGATGCCTGTCTTGAAGCAGGGGTCGTCCGCTTCAGGCCCGTTCTAATGACAGCTCTTACCACCATGATGGGCCTTGCCCCAATGGCATTTTTCCCCGGAACTGCTTCGATGATTACAGCCCCCATAGGCCTTGTGGTCTTCGGTGGCCTTGCCTCAGCAACGGTTATCACTCTGGTATTCATACCGGTTATCTACTCACTCTTTCACTCTAAACAAAAGGAACCCATCAATGAAGATTAAAATAATTGCATTCTTATGCTTATTAATTTCAACAAATCTCCCGGCACAGACTGTCCTTGACATTGACACCGCCGTAGCAAGGGCTCTCGACAGTAACCTCTCCCTGCAGCGCTCACAGATAGATTTGAATGCGGCAGCAAGGAGACAGGACAGGGCATTAAACGGACTAATCCCTGCAGTCAGTGCCGGAGCTTCACTCAGCCGGCCAACTGCCATAATCAGCGACATCCTTCCACAGCAGAATGTGTGGACGCCCGGATTTAACTTCTCTGCATCCCTTAATATCAGCCCTGCAATCTTCGCGAATGTAAAACAGACAAGAGCTGAGTGGGAGTCCGGGTTACTAAGTTATGAGTCGGCTCGAATTGAAATAGAGTATCAGGTGAGAAGGCTTTACTATCAGATTCTCCTTTTAAAAGCGAATACCAAGCTTGCGGAGCAGGGCATAGTTAGCTCTCAAAACCGCTACGATCAGACCCTTGCTCTGGTTAATGCAGGCAGGGCATCTACTCTGGATGAAGTATCTGCAAGACTAGATCTGCAAACTCAGAGGACAAATGCACAGAATGCAAATGCAGCATATCAAAATGCACTGGACAATTTTAAGTATATACTTATGATCCCTGTGACAGAAGACATTGTCCTGCTTGGAGATTTAATGTTAGTTGAAATAGATGACTCGATTAATATTAATACGAATATTAACAGAAGCGGAAGTGAGTCCATGCAGATGAGTTCTTTGCGGCACTCTTTAGCGCTTGTAGAGGCTCAGCTAAATTCTGCCCGGCTTAGAACTTACTCACCCACATTGTCACTTGGTTTTAACAATAACTTCTCCTATATAGATGCAGCAAGCGAATGGAGGGATCAAGGCCAGTTTTCTATATCTCTGTCTTTCAGACTGGATAATTACCTCCCCTGGTCTTCTTCCGGGGATCAGATCGATACCCTTAACGATACAATTTCAAAGCAGCAGATACAGTTAGCCGAAGCCGGAATAAATCATCAGAACAATGTGCAAAGGCTGCTGCGTGAGATTTCCAGACTGGGTGAAAGCATAGATAACCTTCTGCTTAATATAAGCCTTGCAGAAGAGAATATTAGAATGTCAGAAGAGGCTTATGGCAGGGGAGTGATAGATTTGCAGAGTTTAAATTCTACTACAGACAATTTAAGGACAGCTCAAAACCGGCTTTTATCAGAACATTTTAACTTAATATCAGCAATCCTGGAACTGGAAAGGGAGCTGGGCCTTCCCTTTGGCAGCATTGCCGGGGGGAACTAAGAAGGGTTAAAATAAAACCATGACAATAAAACGCCGTTTATTTTTTTCGAATATCCGCATGGTGGTTATTACATTTGTGGTATTCTCTTTAATAACAAGGATAATGTTCATGTTTATGCGCACTACCTGGGAGCCGAATCAGGAAGTCATGGAAAATATGCGTATTGCCATGGAAAGTTATCGGGATGTCTCCAATCCGGGCTTTTTTATGGCCTGGTCTATTTTGATAATTGCAGCTTCTTTTATTGCAGTCAGTATTGTTAACAGCTATCTAACCCATCGCATGACAAGACGAATCATTAAACCGCTTGAGCCCCTTGGAGAAGGGGTCAGACAAATACAGGAGAACAACCTTGCTTATCGCATTGATTATAATGATAATGATGAATTTCGCCCAATTTGCGATGCGTTTAACGAAATGGCAGAGAAACTTGAAGCGTCGACTGTTCAAAAAGAAAAGGACGAAGCAAATAGAAGGGAGCTTATTGCAGGAATTTCACACGACCTGCGTACCCCGCTGACATCGATTAAAGGCTGTATCGAAGGAATTGAGACCGGGGTAGCTTCTACTCCCGAGATGAAGGAAAAGTATCTTTCGATAATAAAGGACAAGGCAGGGGTTCTTGAGCATGTGATCGAACAGCTCTTTTTATTTTCAAAGCTGGACATGGATGAGTTCCCGATTAATCTGCGCAAAACAGAAATCGGCTCTGCAATTTCTGAGATGATCGAAGACTTAATAGCTGAGTATAATGAGCGCGGTTTAAAGATAGAGCTTGATGATATACCGAAAGAGATTTTCGCTAATGTCGATGTTTTTCTACTCAGGAATGTTATCATCAATATAATTGAAAATAGCGTAAAGTATAAAACAAAGGAGCGGGGGCTGTTTGCGATTAAATCTGCGATAAAAGACAATACAGTTATATTAAACTTTTCCGATGACGGCCCCGGCATTAAACCGGATGAGTACGCAAAGCTTTTCAATGTATTTTACCGAGCAGACCCGGCCCGCAACAAGAAAGGAAACGGAGGGGAAACTAGGCTCCATAGAGCCTCGTCATCGGGTTCCGGGCTTGGTCTTGCAATCAGCGCGAAGATAATCGAACGCATGGGGGGAAGCATAAGTGCAAGGGCCGCAGATGAAGGCGGCCTTGCCATTGAGATCAGGCTGCCTATGGTACAAAACAATGCAGAATAAAAAACACAGAATACTTATTATAGAAGACGACAAGGAAATTGCGGTAATAGAAAGGGATTTCCTTGAAATTAACGGCTTTGATGTTGTCATCGAAACTAACGGTACCGAGGGTGAAAAGCTCGCCCTCTCAGGGGATTTCTCTCTAATCATCCTCGACCTCATGCTCCCCGGAAAGGACGGCATGACCATCTGCAGGGAGATTCGGGATAAAATCGACATCCCCATCCTGATGGTCACAGCTCGCGTTGAAGACAACGAGAAAATCCGTGGACTCGGCTTCGGAGCAGACGACTATATCGTAAAACCCTTCTCTCCGACTGAGCTCGTAGCCCGCGTAAAATCTCACCTTGCCCGATACGAAAGGCTCACCCGCAATTCCGGACGCCAAAAAGCCCCCGACGAAATGGACTTTGGCCGGCTCAGAATCAACAATGAAACTCTGCGGGTTTATGTTGACGAGGCAGAAATCACCCTCACACATAAGGAGTATGAGCTGCTTTACTTCCTTGCCTCAAATCCTGAAATTGTGTTCAGCAAGGAGCAGATCTACGATAAAATCTGGGGCGAAGACATGTACGGCGACCTGAAAACGGTCACGGTGCATATAAGCAGGTTAAGGGAGAAGATTGAGAAGGACCCGGCAAATCCCCTTCATTTGCAAACAATCTGGGGGGCAGGCTATCGTTTTTTACCATGAGTGTGATATACTTATGGTTTGGAGGATTCTTGCATGAATTTGATTTTTTTAGGTTCACCCGGAGCCGGTAAGGGATCCCTTGCGGAAAAAGCCGTTAAAGAGCTGAACCTTGCTCATATAAGTACCGGAAGCATTTTTCGTTCAGCCATTGCAGAAGGGAGTCCTCTGGGCCAAAAGGTGCAGGCTATTATCAGTGCAGGTAAGCTTGTAGATGATGAAACCACGATTGATCTTGTAAGGGAGCGCCTCAGTCAAGAGGATGCCAAGAAGGGCTATATTCTGGACGGTTTTCCTCGTACCATTTTTCAGGCTGAGAACATGAAAGCATTTTCAAGGGTAGACAAGGTAATAGACCTTGAAATCCCCGACTCTCTGGTTCTCGAACGCCTTGCAAACCGCATGGTCTGCCGTAAATGCGGCCACAATTTCCACATGATTCGAAACAAGCCCAAGCAGGATGGGATCTGCGATCTCTGCGGAGGTGAAGTTTTTCATAGGGAAGATGATGAAGAAACAGCAATCAAACAGCGCTTAGAAGTATACAGGGCTCGAACTGCACCGTTAATCGAGTATTACCGGAAAAAGGGCATGCTGGCAGTAGTTGACGCAAGTCCAACGATCGATAAGGTGATGGAAAACTTCATGGCGGTCATTGGAAGGTGACTTCTCCCTAACTAACGCGCGAGCAGCTCTGCTGCCATTGCAGGAATAGTAACGAAGGTACCCACTGCACCTCCGAGCTGAGTCAAGAAAAAGACAAGTAATGCACGGGTAATCCTATTGCGGTAGAAACCCCTTAGACTTGCGGTGTCGTCAATAAGATTCTGCGCATCCGTTACTCGGGGCTTCTTAATGACGGCTTGTATTGCCCCCGAGAAAAGTCCGACCCCTATAAATGGAGTAAAGGTAGTAATCGGTGCAAAAATAAAGGCTGCAAGTATTGCAAGCGGGTGGGAAAGTGCCAAAATCGACCCAAGGGCCGCAAGTGAACCGTTCCATAGTACATAAGTGCGGAGCATTGAGAGACTTAAATCTGCTCCCCCTCTAATAAAACCAAAGACTATAAGGGATAAGATTATAATTGGGATAAGGAAGGGCAGTATTTTCGATACTTTTCCCCTTGGCGGGATTGTATCAAGAGCAGAAACATCTGCACTTTTTTCCCTTTTCGATATTTTTTCAAGGTGATTTCTCATTCCCTGCATGTGACCTGCACCAACGACTGCTACTATTCTCCTCGCAGGCTCTGCAGGCGGCACCTTCGCTATCATATTTTCATATATCTTTGATGCAAGATACTCATCCCTCTCGTCGATTAGGGTTTCCTTGACTTCGGGGAGGTAGGAGGCAAGCTCCTCCATCATGCCATCGAGTTCGCTTCTGGTTTTAAGCTCTTCGATTTCTTCTGCTTCAAGCTTCTCGGTGGTAAAGGCACTTGCAAGAAGGGCTGCAAGGAGCTTATTTTTGTTCCACAGCCCGCAGTTTGCCCAGGCCCTTCTCAGGGTAATCTGAACCTCCCTGTCGCATAATGCGTGGGGAATGCCCAGCTCATCTGCAAGGTCCAGGGCCGCCTTCATCTCTTCTCCCGGCTTCACCCCAAGCTCTGCTCCCATACGGCGTTGAAAACCGGAAAGCACCAGATTCGCAAGGAGAAGGAAACCCTTGCCCTCCCTAAAGACCTTTACCATGTCCAGCTTTTCCCAGGTGTCCTTTTGGGTCATTGAAGCATAACGGCCCTTATCAAGCTCCACGCAGATCAGGGCCGGTTTCTCTTCAAGGATAATATTTCTGACTTCGTCTATACTTTCCCTTGAGACATGGGCAGTTCCGATAAGAACAAGTTCCCTGCCCTCAATGGGAATTATCATTTTCGTGTCGCCTGTGCGCATTTTATCGCGCTCGTTGATGTCCGCTTCGATGCTCAAATTCTCCACCCTAGAAAGGTCTAATTCCTCTGCTTACAAGTATCCAATCGTTAAGACGCCATTCGGGAATGGCTCTGACATTCAATTCGTGAACCCTAAGGTATTGCCTGTTTGCTGCGGTCGTATTACCCCGCACATCGTAGTACTGTCCCATAAAGAAAGTCATTCGAGCCTTAAGAACCTCATCCTCTTCCCGCTCAATACGAAGCAGTAAATCGGTTTCCGCTCCGAAATTCCTTGAAGTTAAATCGTGGAAGAGGCGGAACATATGCCATTCAATTGTATCTCTTGGAACCCTCGCCTGTGCCTGGAAAAGATAATTGCGCGGGCTTGTAATATCACCCATTCTCATCCATGCAATAGCGGCAAACAGAGCATAAAGATACTCGTCTTGAGCCTGTCTATAGGCTTCCATAAAGGCATCCCTTGCAGCCTCCCAATTCCCAAGCCTCATTTGATGAAGTCCAACCCCCTCAAGCGAGAAATAATAATCGGGCCTTAATCTTGCAAGAACTGTATAATCCCTTAATGCACCCTCAGGATCGTTAAACTCATCTTTAAGAGGTGCGGAATATGCATAAGCAAGAAATATATCAGGGTCGAGGCTTATCGCCCTATTAAACTCTTCAAGGGCCTGGCTTCTCCTATTCATCTCTACGAGAAGGGTTCCCAAATCTATTGCAATCCAATAATCGTAGGGGTCAACACTTCTTGCATGTTCCAGGTCTTCAAGGGCAAGAAAAAGGAAACCCCTGCCCTTATTAAATTGTGCCCTTTCAACCCTGGCTTCAGCCATATCGGGGTAAAGCTCAACAGCCCTATTAAAGTAAAGCTCTGCCTCTTCGAGCTCTCGATTTACTCGGAAAACTCTCCCCATTCCAAGGAGGGCTTCTGCGTTATTGGGGTCTGATTGGATTACACGGTGGAAGTTTGTTGCAGCTCCCCTTGCATTCCGATTGCGAAGATGCAAGTTACCGAGGGCGATCAATGCGGGACTATTATTCGGATCTATACTTAAAATTCGTTCAAGGACCTGCTGTTGCTGCCTTGTCCTTCCTTCAAGGTCCTCAATCGTTGCAAGAATAAAAAGTGCATCAATATTATTTGGCTCACTGCTCGTTAACCTCTCGACAATCCTCCTTGCCTCGGCAAACCTGCCCATGGAACTCAAGATCGATGCTTCAATCAGACTTATATGAGAACTATCCCTATCGGGTTGTGCAATATTGTTAAATAGGGCAATGGCCTGCTCATGGTTTGAAGACATAAGAAGCCCCGCGATTCTTTCCAGAATCAATTCTGTATTATTTTCCTGCGCAAAGGTCTGTACCGTACTTATAATCATTATGATTAATAATATAAATAGCGGTAAAAATTGTTTTTTTCTCACAACCTTCATTATCGACTAAAAGGGCATAAAGCTCAATTGGTGCCTCGCTCCTCCCCGACGCCGGCTCCGTGCCGGCCCTGAGCGAACAGGCTCGCAAGTGGTTGCTAAAACCCGGATACCCGGGTATTCTGGATATAATGAGAAAACCGGTTATACGCAGGGTAATTCTATTTACCTTTATCTACTGTGCAATTTTCATCTTTATTGCCTCCCTTCAGTTTGCAAGGCAGGAGGGCTTTTCAATAAACCTGGGGAATATCCTTGTTTCAGGTCAATACCGCTTCCCCGATGATAATGAACAAAACCCCGGAATTAACGGGCAGCTTTCAATTAATAGTGCCCTTATTTCCTTTGGCGGAATGGATTTTGGTTTAATAAATGGAAGGAATGATCGATTTCTCCTTATCACAACGGATAACGAGTATATCGAAACAGAGCCCGAAAGCCTTTTGCTGCTTGAAGATTCTGTCAGTTTAATCTTTATTGGCGGAGCAGCTCTTCAGTTCCATGGGCGATTAATGGGTGATATGCCCCAGATGATTATTCAAGGTACTTTCCCCGAAGATATCAGCGGCATTGCAGTTCCGTTTAGGCCCGGGCGAAGGACTCAAATTAGAGAGGAGGGAGGGGGCCGAGTTCATTTTAATGCAAATGGGCAAAATTATAGTTTTGGGCCTTCTAATCTTGATTTTGACAGAATGATGCTCACAGTCGGTACCGGCGCCGTGGTCTATAGAGCTATTCCTGAAAGGCGGAACTTCTACCCCGAGGACTATATAATCGCGCGTGCAGGCAATGCTCAGAGTTTTAATGATGAGTTAAGACTCATAAGAGACGGAAACTTTGAACTCTGGAGCAGGACAATTTCTACAGCTAATAATGAAAGTTTAGCGATAGCCTTTATTGGGGAGGCCTTGGACCGCGGCAGTTATAGGCAGGCCCTCTCCGCCGTTCCCGGGGCCTTTCTTTCGGGACCTGAGCGCAGCTTTGAGTCCTCTGTTTACTTTGGAGACCTGCTCCCTTCGCATTTGGCCTTAATAAGGGACGAAACGGCTCTTTTAAACCGCCTTTCGGCTAATTTAAACTCAGGTTCAATAGATTTCTTAAATGAAATGCGAATAGTAAATTATCTTGCAATAAGGGGGCATTTTACCCTTCTTAACTCTATTGCAGACCTTCTTCGTTTCGTAGACCCGGAAGCAGATCCCCTGCTCATTAACCTTGACATTATTTCCGGCATCCTTGAAGGTTTTGCGGACTGGAATAATATTCGTCCAAACACAGTTAATCCCTTTGAGCATCTTATTGAAAGTACCATAGAGATAATCCAAGAGTCCCTGCATGCAAGTGCCGCAGATGATCTTGTCTTTGTTTATAGGGGGACAGGCAGTGAAAACGAGTTTAACCTTCGCCTCGGAATGGCCCTTTTAGGTTATGCAGAAATTATTCAAAGTGATATTTGGGCGGGAATCGGCCGCTCATTAATTCTTTCAGCCTTCGCACTCGATACAGACCCCGCAAGGCTTGCCTCTCTTCACCGAATGCTTTCCCCCACAAATACCCTGCCCCGGCCTGTCCAAGTCAGTGCCTCTCCCGATCATGTCTGGGCCCTTACCACAGCTCCAAGTATAAGCTCTACCTATCAAAACGATACCCTGCATATTGCAGTTAACTTCCCCGTGGGAGAAACCCACTATATGATCATAAGGGGAATCAGGCCCTTTTCAAGAATTCAATTGTACAATATAGACTTCCGTACAGACCCCCGTTTTGAATCTTTTGAATCCTCGGGGTGGAGTTATAGTGCAGCAGAACAAACCCTTCTTGTAAAGATGCAGCACCGTTCACAGTTGGAGAATATCAGGATAATCTATAGGGAGCCGCCAAGGCCTGTAGTTGTACCTGTTATTAGCGAAACTGATGATGATGAAGAGGATTCAATAGATGATTGACCTCTTTTCCGGCCTTAAGCATCAAACAGATATCTATATTATTCGCCATGGCCAAAGCGAGGGAAACGCAGCGCAAATCCTTCAGGGACGTATGGAGTACCTCTTATCAGAGCAGGGCCGCCTGCAGTCCGTTATAAGAGGGAAGGCCCTAAAGGAAGAGTTAAAGGGTGAGCAGGTATTGTTTTATTCTTCCCCTCAGGGAAGGGCGAAGGAAACTGCCGGTATAATTTCTGAAGAAGCAGGACTGGGAGAACCGGTTTTAGTTGATGAGCTTATGGAAATGTCCTTAGGTATCTGGACAGGAAAAACCTGGGATGAAGTCAGGAATGATGACAGCGAGTTATGGGAAAGCTTTATGGTAAAAAGTTGGGATGCAATTCCCGAAGCGGAATCTTCAAATGATCTGTATAAAAGGGCATCAAACTTTTGGACAAAAATGTGCAGTACTGTTAATGAAAAAGAAATAGGAAAGGTACTAATTATTACACATGGCGGGTTTATTCAATGGCTTTTAAAGAGTACCTTCCAATGTAATTCTTGGTTCCCAATGTTTCCAATCTCAAACTGCGGCCAGAATAAGCTCTGCATAAAACCAAACTCTTCGGGAAAGAACCCCTATATGGCATGGGAAGAGATAGATGCAAGTATTAAAGGTTTGCAGGTAATACCTACCGGGTTTCCTGCTTAAATTATAGGAGGAGTATTAATGGAAAAGGTTGTATTAAAAGTGGATGGAATGACATGTGAGCATTGCGTAAAAGCCGTGGTAAATGCCATTGTCGATCTTGGCGGTACTGCCGATGTATCCGTGGACCTTGGAGCAGGTTCGGTGTCATTTAGTTATGATCCCGGAAAGACCAGTTTGCAGGCCATTAAGGATGTAATTACTGAAGAGGAATATACAGTTATAGACTAATGAAGGATACAGATTAAATGTCTGCCGGCCTTTTACAAAACATTGAAAAAAGAAGAACCGAATGGGCAGGGAAGGATCTAGAGCTGTATAAAAAGCTCCTTGGAGTTGTAAGAGAAACTTCGGGAATCCTCCTTAGCTCAAGCACTCACGATCTAGGGAAGAACCTTCACAGGGCAATGGTATGCATAGGGCGCTGTGTAGACGTGGATCGCATGTATATTTGGAAGAACGACTATATTGACGGCAGGCGGCAATATGTGCAGTTATTCGAATGGCTTGGGGATGAAGGTAAAGAGAACACGCTTGCATTTAAAACCGGAAAAGCTTTCATGGATGTAATTCCGCAATGGGACAGGAGTTTCTCCATAGGAAAGCATATAAACGGCCCCCTCACTTCTCTTACTGAAACCGAACAGAAGGTTCTTTCACCATTGGGAATATCATCGGTTCTGATAATTCCTGTTTTTCTTCACGGGAAGCTCTATGGTTTTATAAGCTTCGATGACTGCAGGAATAATAGATACTTCCTTGATGATGAAATAAGCATCCTTAGATCATGCTGTCTTCTCCTTGCAGATACCATAGTCCGCGATGAAAATATCAAGATGATAGAGTCTCGCCTTAGACAGCAGCAGCTTATGGCAGCCATTTCAAAAAGCTTTATTTCAAGGGATTCCCCTGATACTCTTATAGTTAAGGCATTGCAGGATATGGGTGAGTTCATGGAGGCAACCAGAATTGTAATTGCCGAAATGGACAAGGACAGCGACGGGAGCCGTCTTGCCTATACCTGGGTTTCTTCCGAGGAATGGCAGCCAATGGCCGCACCAAAGGAGTTCAAGGATCTAAAGTCTTCCGCCTTCCCAAGATTGATCCCCGAAATAGTTTATCTCACTGCCGTTTGCTGTAATGATGTAGCGCATGATTATTCGGGGAAGTATAAGATTTACAATGAGATTGGAGTTAAATCCTTTATGTGGGGGCCAATTTATGTGGAAGGTGTTCTCTGGGGCGTTATAAGTTTAGAAGAATGTACTAAAACCAGAATATGGAGCGAGAGTGATATTCAGTTCATGGGAACAGTAAGCAGTGCTATTGCAGGTGCAATGGCAAGAGCTGCCGCCCTTGAGCAGGTGGTGCAGGCAAGTAAGGCAAAGGGAAACTTCCTTGCAAATATGAGCCACGAAATGCGCACCCCAATGAATGCCATAATCGGAATGACCATGATAGGTCATAAGTCCCCCGATCTGCAAAAGAAGGATTATGCATTCGAGAAAATCGAAAATGCATCTACACATCTCCTTGGCCTTATAAACGACATACTTGATATGTCCAAGATCGAAGCAAATAAGCTGGAACTTTCGCCTGTAAGATTTGACTTTGAGAAAATGCTGCAAAAGGTAGTAAACCTGATAAGCTTTCGCATTGAAGAGAAGCAGCAAGAGTTTACAGTTTATATTGATAATGAAATCCCCCGCTTCCTTGTCGGAGATGATCAGCGCCTCTCGCAGGTAATTACAAACCTTCTCTCGAACGCGGCTAAATTCACTCCCGAAAAGGGACACATCGGCCTTAATACCAAACTTATATCAGGAGCAAACAACCTCTTCAAGATCCAAATTGATGTCAGCGATACCGGCATTGGAGTAAGCCCCGAACAGCAGACTAAACTTTTCAACTCATTCGAACAGGCTGAAAGCGGGACATCCCGCAAATTCGGCGGCACAGGTCTTGGCCTTGCAATTTCAAAACGCATTGTCGAATTGATGAACGGCACTATCTGGATTGAGTCTGACCTTGGGAAGGGTTCAACCTTTGCCTTTACCTTTGAGGCAGAGAAGGGCCATGATGTTAAGGTTAGAATGTTTGCACCTGAAGTCAACTTAAAGAATGTTCGCATTCTCGCTGTGGATGACAGTCCCACAGTTCTCGAGCATATCTGCGAGATCATGTCTTCGTTTGGCATAAAGTGTGATACTGCCCTTGGCGGAAAGGATGCACTTACCCATATCGCCGAGGCAGGCCCTTATGATCTTCTTGTGGTGGACTGGAAAATGCCTGAAATGGACGGCATTGAGCTTTCTGCAGAAGTAACAAGAACATGCGAGAAAAAGCCCGTCATTGTCATGATTTCAGGCATTGATTGGAGTTCAATAGAAACCGAAGCAAAGGAAGCCGGAGTTGATAAGTTCCTTCCAAAGCCCCTATTCCCTTCGACCATAGTCGACCTTCTTAATGAATGTCTTGGCGACACCGGCCTCGGTGAATCGGTTGAAGAAGGCGTGCATGAAGAAACCGATAATTTCTCGGGCTATACCGTTTTATTGGCAGAGGATGTTGACATAAATCGTGAGATTCTTCTTACCCTTCTTGAACCTACCGGGGTCAGCCTTGAATACGGAGAAAACGGCAGGGAAGTGCTAGAGATATTCTCCGCCGATCCTGAAAAGTTTGACATGGTTTTCATGGATGTTCAAATGCCTGAAATGGACGGTCATGAGGCAACGAGAAGAATTCGCTCCCTTGAAAATGAGTGGGCAAAGAGAGTGCCCATTGTCGCAATGACAGCAAATGTCTTCAGGGAAGACATTGACATGTGCCTTGCCTCAGGCATGAATGATCATGTGGGAAAACCTCTGGACATGGAAGACGTTTTTTCCAAAATGAGAAAGTACCTTCTTACAAGAGCCGTTAAATAGATTCTTTTACTTCCGTTTACTGAATGCCTCTGCAAAGGGATTATACATGGTCCCGTCTGAAGTATCTCTTTTAACGAAGGGTTTCCTTTCAGGTTTAGTTTTTGCTGCAGAGCCGCCGCCTGTCGGGCCCGCGCCTGCCGGGGCTGCGCGAGTGCCGCCTGCAGCACCTGCCGGGCCCGTGCCTGCGGCGCCTGCCGGCGCGCCCACGGCGGCACTCGTGGCGGGGCCTGCTGCACCCGGGCTCTTCCTGCTAAGGCTTATTCGCCGCCTCTCCCTGTCAAGACCAATGATACGAAACTCAAGCACATCTCCGACCTTTACAATATCCATTGGGTCTTTTACATAATTGTCGCTAAGCTCAGAAATATGAACAAGCGCAGTTTCCTTAATACCAAGGTCTACGAAAGCTCCAAAGTCCACCACATTCTTAATTTTTCCTATTACAGTCATGCTCTCGTTTAGATCTTCAAAGCTGATAACGCCCTTCTGCATAACCGGTTTCGGGAAATCTTCCCTCGGATCGCGGTTTGGTTTTTTCAGCTCTTCTATAATGTCTTTAATCGTTGCATCTCCGACCTTATACTGTTCCTTAAGTCCTGCAAGGGCCCCTTCAGAAAGATTGCCTGTTATGGTAAATGTTTTAATTTCCCTTGCAACAGGATAATTTTCAGGGTGTACCCAGGTATTATCAAGGCTTTCCCCGCTTTCAGGGATCTTTAAAAAGCCCGCTGCTTGCTCAAAACTTTTTGGTCCCATCCCCGGAACAGTGAGCAGCTCTTGCCTGCTTGAAATTTTCCCCTTATCTTCCCTATACTTCACAATTTTTTTCGCAAGGGAACTGTTAATACCTGAGACATATTTTAAAAGTGATGCACTTGCAGTATTAAGGTTTACTCCCACATTGTTCACAACCGAAGATACCACATCATCCAAAGATTCTACGAGCTTTTTCTGATTTACATCATGCTGATAAAGCCCGACACCAATAGACTTAGGATCGATTTTGACAAGTTCTGCAAGCGGGTCTTGTAAGCGGCGGCCAATCGAAATGGCCCCGCGGATCGTAAGATCAAGCTCAGGGAACTCCTCCCTTGCAATATCACTTGCCGAATAGACCGAGGCTCCGTCCTCGTCAACTACAGTGAACAGCACTTCAAGATTATTTTCCGATATAACCCCTGTTACAATTTCCTGCACTTCCTTGCTTCCCGTGCCATTCCCCACCGCAATCAATTGGACATCGTACTTCTTAACCCCCGTAAGAATTAAATGCTTCGCCTCTTCAGCCTTATGGTTTTGAATGACTATGCTGCCGAGGTACTTTCCTGTGTCGTCAAGGAAGGCGCACTTAGTGCCTGTCCTTATACCGGGATCGATGCCAAGCACCCTGGTTCCCTTAATCGGTTGCTGCATAAGAAGGTTCTTCAAGTTCTGACTGAAAACCGATATGCCGTGATCATCTGCCGCATCGCTCTGGTCTCCGCGAATCTCACGAATCACAGCAGGGGAAAGAAGCCGCCTAAGGCCGTCTTCGATTGCTGTTTTATGATAATCATTGTGGAGTATATACTTGCTCTGCAGAAGTTCAATCGCAGTATTCTCATCAATATCTATAGTTATATCCAAAACCTCTTCCCGCTCCCCGCGATTAATCGCAAGTATGCGGTGCGGCTTTATCTGCGAAAGTCGTTCTGTAAAATCGAAATACATCTTATACGTGGAAGTCTTCTTCGCTTCTTCATCACCCTTACCCTCTACTCCTGAGCCTCTAACGATGATCTTCCCGTCCTTTAAATAAAAGCTTTTTACACTAGCCCTATTCGCACTCTCCTGACTCACTTCCTCGGCAATTATATCCATTGCCCCCTGCAGCGCATCTTCTACAGTGGGAACTGCAAGCTGTCCTTCCTCTCCGCTCTCAAGTGTTATGAACTCAATTGCCTTTGCAAGCAGTGCAGTCGCTTCAAGCTCCTTCATTGCAATGGCAAGGGGACCAAGACCCCTCTCAAGGGCAAGCATCCCCCTTGTTTTCTTCTTCTTTTTGTACGGGGCATAAATATCTTCAAGCTCTGTAAGGGTGGCCGCATTGATTATATTCTCGTAGAGGGCATCTGTTAGTTTTCCCTGCTCAAAGATAAGGCGTATTATCTCAATGCGCCTCGTTTCAAGGTTCGTCCCGCTCTTATGAAGGCGCTCAACATCCCTGACTTGCACCTCGTCCATGCTGTCAGTCTGCTCCTTACGGTAGCGGGCGATAAAGGGTACTGTGCCTCCCTCTGCCAGGAGGGCCACAACTGCGGAGACCTGTCTTGTATTGACCGAAGGCCCCCTTCCTGAAATCTCTTCGGCAATGTGCCGAATAAGTTCAACTTCGTTTACTTTAAGTTGTTCAATAAAAGCTGCATCTAGCTGAAATCCAATCATATTATCTTGCTATAATTTAATTGATTATTTGTCAAGTTCTTTTGTATACTAAATCGAAATGAATAAGGTTGAACTACTTGCCCCTGCAGGATCACCTGAGGCCCTTAATGCAGCAATAGGGGAGGGGGCTGATGCCGTATATCTTGGGCTTAAAGAATTTAACGCAAGAATGCGCAGTGCAAATTTCTCGTATCCGCAATTTGAAGGTCTGCTCCGTGCCCTCCATCGCATGGGCCGAAAGGTCTATGTAACAGTAAACACGGTATTCCAGCAGCGTGAAGCTGACAGGGTCTACCGGCTTTTAAAGTACCTTGCCGCCCTCGGGCCTGACGGTATTATGGTGCAAGACTTCGGTGTTGTTACAATGGCGAGGGAGCATTTCCCCTCCCTTAAACTCTTTGCTTCCACCCAGATGAATGTCGCATCCGCCCGCGGGGCGAATCTTCTTTCAAGGCAGGGCTTCTCCCGCGTGGTTCTCTCAAGGGAATTATCACTTGAGGAACTAAGGGAAATTAGGGCTAACACCAATCTGGAACTTGAAGTCTTTATTCATGGCTCACTTTGTGTAAGTATTTCAGGACTCTGTCTCTTTTCAAGTTATCTTGGAGGAAAGTCTGCTAACCGCGGAATGTGTACCCAGGCTTGCAGAAGGTATTTTACCCTGCCCGACAAAGAGGAAGGCGGCTATTTTTTCAGCCCTGCAGATTTAGAGCTTATTGAGCAAATTCCCGATCTCGTGGAAACGGGAATTGACAGCTTCAAGATTGAAGGGAGGATGAAAAGCGCAGAATATGTCGGAACAGTGGTTTCAGCATATCGCATGGTCATAGACAGCCTTGACTCAGGGGAAGGGAGGATCAGGGGAGCCATTGCTGATGCTAAAAAGATCTTGAGGAACGATTTTGCCCGTCCAAAAACGAAATTCCTCCTTAACGATTTCGGAAATGAGTATTCCCAATACAGTATTGACTGGCTTAATCCAAAACAGGATGGCGGAACCGGCATCCCATTGGGCACGTTAAAAAAGGTACGAGATAAAAGTATTCGTAACCCGACATCCACAGGCCTAATCGAAAAGGGAGTTATCGCTCCTTCAATAGGAGATTCAATACGTCTTCACAGGGCAGACGATACTGAAAGGCTCAGCCATAAGGTCAGTGTAGTAGAAAAAGATCCAAAAGGCTTTTGGATATCAATTCCTGAAGGCTTTCGCCAGGGAGATTCAGTATACCTTATCCAAACAAAGGCCATGACAAGGCGCTATCCAAAGGTGATAACAGGAGAAATGAGGGGCCGCAGTCCCGGCAGAGACAGAGCGCCCTTCCCGCGCGAAAGCGTCCGCGAAAACTCGCTCGAAAATACGCGCGCAAAAAAGCAGCAGGCCTTTCCCGGCGGGTATTATGCCTTTGTGTCAGGTATAGAAGACCTTTATATACTGCAATCGGAAAAACCCGTAAAGGTTATCCTTCCATTCAGTATGAAACTTGTTAATAAGCTCCTTGGCAGTCATCGACAACCCCTTCCATTTGCATTTAAGGACATCATCTTTTCTATCGATCCTTATTTTCCGCAATGGAAAGAAGAGGAATTAAATGAGGGGATCACCGCCCTGCTTGAGGAAGGTTATTCCACATTCATCGTAAACAATCTTGGGCATTTCTCATTTTTCAGAAACGAGAAAGATATTACCTTAATCGCAGGCCCCTGGCTCTATTCCTTCAATGTTTGGGCATGGGATTTCCTAAAGCGCTGCGGTGCGGACTACTGCATATCCCCACTTGAAAATAATAGGCAGAACCTTGAAAAAACCTTCAACCGCGAAAAAAACTCTAGTTTTAGGCGCAGTGATGTATTCCTTACCATTTTTGCACGTCCAAGTCTTTTTCGTTTAAGCAGGGACTTACGTGCTTTTTACGGCCTTGAATACTTTACCGACAATAGAAAAGAAACCTTCCAATTGATCCCTCATCAAACAGAAAGCCTTGTACTTCCCTTTGAGGCATTTTCCATAATAGATAAAACACCCTTCCTTAAAGAGGCCGGTTTCAACCGCTTCATTCTGGATTTCTCGTCAATGCGCTTAAAGAAATCTGAGTATAGGGACATAATGGAAGCTCTGTCACGTACCTTGCCGCTCCCGGGTACATCACGTTTCAACTGGAAAAATGGCTTTTACACCGAGAGCGACAAAGAAAATTCCTAGAATGCAACCTCCTTAATATCTTCAAGTTCCTTTGATGCAAGCCGGCTTTGGTTATGGTGAAGATCCTGTGCAGTTCCATAAGTTCTATCACTTGAACTTGTATCGGAATCAAACTCATCACCTCTTCTATAATCCGTCCGATACTCAACATGCTCAGCCACAATGAAAACCTTATTCCTGTTTTTGCCGTCTTCTGTGGTCCAGCGATCCTGCTTGAGCCGGCCTACAACCCGAACCCCTCTTCCCTTGCGGCCCTGGTTGGCACAAATGTCTCCCAATTTCCCCCAGGCCTCAATGTCGAAGTAGCCTACTTCCTCCTCCAGAACCGAGTTCTGCTTATAATAGCGGTTGGATGCAATCGAAAAATTGCATACCGACGCTCCCTTGGTGGTGGTTTTAACCTGCGGGTCCTTTACCAGGTTTCCTTCGATAAGGACGCTGTTTAGGTTACTCATAATCTCCTCCGTGCAAGTAAAATATGACAGCATTGATGCTGCAGCATCGATGCTGCCTAATGGCAAAAGCCATTACCTATATACTGCGCCAATATGAGTTTTGCTTTAAATTTTGAGAAAATTTAATAAAAAAAAATGATAATTATCATGACTATATCGCACATTATATGGTAGGATAGATTCATGAATTCTATACGGAAAGTTCTTTTTCTTTTCTGTCTCTTCTTTATGATAATCCCCCTCATTGCTCAGACAACGCCCGAGGTAGTAAGCGGCCCGTCGGGAGGAGATGCCTGGATTATCCCAATAAGGGGTGACATTGGACCTTTTCTTGCGAATTTTGTGCGAAGAGAGTCCCGAAGGGCCCTTTCAGAAGGTGCTGAGTATCTAATCTTCGAAATTGATACCTTCGGCGGCAGGGTGGATTCAGCCCTACAGATTACCTCTTTTATTACATCACTAAACAATGTCAGAACCATTGCCTGGGTTAATAATAGTGAGGATTCAATGGGGGTAAGCTGGTCGGCAGGGGCCCTTATAGCCTTTTCTTGCACGGACATTTATATGGCCCCCGGTACTTCCATGGGAGCAGCAGCCCCGGTAATCGCAGGTGCGGCAGGCCAGGAAGCCGCCGACGAAAAAACTGTTGCGGCAGTCAGGAGTCAAATCGCAGCACTTGCAGAGAGAAACGGCCACCCCATTTCCCTTGCCCTTGCAATGGTAGACCTTGATATCGAGCTCTGGGAAGTCTCCGTTAACGACGAAATCAGGGCCCTGACCCTTCCCGACCTAGAACGGCTTGAAAGAGATTTGGGCGGAGTTGGAGTTGAGCGACTCGGCATCATATCCGAAAGAGGAAAGCTCCTCTCTCTTACTGCGGGGGAAGCCCTGCGTTTTGGCTTAATCTCGGAGCTCATTGGAAGCAGGGAAGCCCTCAGGGCCGCCGTAGGAATACGGGGACAAATTGTAGAAACTTCCCCAAGTAACGCCGACTTTGTAATTTCCTTTCTCACTTCCGGCGCAGTCCAGTCAATCCTGATTCTTATTGGCATCGTGATGATATACCTTGAGATTCAGTCTCCCGGCCTTGGAATCCCGGGCGTCATCGCCATCCTTGCGTTTGTTGTTGTCTTTGGCTCTAGTGCTCTTCTTGGAAGGGTGGGCTCCATGGAAATTATCATTTTCCTCATAGGTGTTGCCCTGCTTGTCGTGGAAATTTTTGTCACACCCGGCTTCGGTTTCATGGGTGTTTCAGGTATTCTTATGATTGGTCTTTCCCTTGTTCTGTCCATGCAGGATTTTGTGATTCCCCGCTTTGATTGGGAATGGACCCACCTTGGCCGTAACGTTTTAGTGGTACTTTCCAGTTTGCTTGGCTCGACAACTGCCATTGCGGTGCTCGCACTCTTTGGCCCAAAAATATTTATTTTCGATCGCCTGACGTTAAAAACAGCTATTACAGGCACTTCAGGCGGCCCCGATACCGATCTAATCCCCGATAAAACCTCTTCAGGCAGGTTTTACGATGATAACGAAGACTATGCAGCCCTTATCGGGAAACAGGGCATAGCCGATTCCGTCCTGCGCCCTTCGGGCAGGGCCTCAATTGACGGTGAGTCTTATTCTGTGGATGCCGACAACGAGTTTGTGGATCAGGGCACCCCGATCATTGTGACCCGTGTTCGGGGCAATAGAATTATTGTAAGAAAAGCTTAAAAAATAGACATAAAGTAAGGAGTTTCTAATGGACGGAGTTTTCACGTATATTCTGTTTGGTGTTGTTGGCCTTCTCGCGCTGGGTTTTCTGGTACTATTCTTCCGCTTCTTTGGACTATGGTTCAGGGCCCTTCTTTCAGGTGCCCATGTAGGCATGGGGCGAATTATCGGGATGTGGATTCGTAAGGTAGATCCAACGGTTATAGTCGATTCAAGGATCATGCTCTCGAAGGCCGGAATTGATAATTCCTCCGACCTCCTCGAGACCCACTTCCTTGCCCGCGGAGATGTAAGAAAGGTCAGCCGTGCCCTGGTTGCAGCCGACAAGGCCAATATCGCACTTCCCTTCCAAAGGGCCTGTGCCATCGACCTCGCAGGGCGTGACGTATATGACGCAGTAAGAACCAGTGTTAATCCCAAGGTAATTGACTGCCCCGACTCCGGGAAAGGCAAATTGACCATTGATGCAGTCGCAAAGG
>Ga0099364_10004771_pt1 | contig 20450 bp, 16 predicted proteins | sample TergutTh196P3_FD_73070 | JGI IMG/M metagenome (GOLD analysis project Ga0099364, IMG submission 73070) | Microcerotermes parvus P3 segment gut microbial communities from Pointe-Noire, Republic of the Congo - Th196 P3 | ecosystem: Host-associated > Arthropoda: Insects > Digestive system > Gut ... | reverse complement strand
TCCAATTGCGGGTTCGAGATGGTTTCGACAAATACAGCACAGGTATGTTCGTCGATATGTGACTTCACCTCAGCCGGATTATTCAGATCGCACAGCCGAAGTTCCAACCCGAACCGGGTAAAAATATTGTTCATCAACGAATATGTGTTGCTGAATAAATTGCTTGTAGTCAATATATTCGCTCCTGAATAACCAATAGTCATCAGTGTCTCGTTGATGGACGCCATTCCCGAATTGGAAGCAATGACGTGAAGCGCTCCGGTGATTGCACGAACCCGCTCCTCAAAATACGCTACTGTCGGATTAGTCACTCTCGCATAGTAATGGTTCGGAATCTGTCCGCAAAATGCCTGTTCCATTTCTTCGGCGGTTTCAAATTCGTAGGCCACCGCATTATATACCGGCACGGATAAGGCATTGTGAACGTCCGGCCTCTCATACGGCACATTCAGTAGTTTTGTTTCAAAACTTTGTTTATTCATCGAATGATATTGTTTGTTATCTGGGCGACAAAAGTAATGATTATTAGAATTTATATGTACATTTGCTCTTGAAAAATGAAAGATTCTTTATAATTATCAAACAGCAAAAAATAACAAACAATGAAAACGAGACGTGAATTTTTAAAAAAAGGCGCTTTGGCAGGATTAAGCCTGACCATGCTTTCGGAATTAGCGAAAGCCATAGTTCATGAGCAAAATGGTGTTGTAGCCACAAAAATCAATTTAAAAAAAGACAGCGTAATCCTTTTTCAGGGTGATTCGATCACAGACGGCGGACGCAATAAGGAAAGTAATGTTAGTAACACCCCGGATCAATTGGGCAACGGATATGCCTTGTTTACATCAACACAGTTGTTAAAAACACATGCCGATAAACAACTGAAGATTTTTAACCGTGGCATCAGCGGCAATAAAGTATATCAGTTGCGCGAACGTTGGGAGGCAGAAGCGCTGGCTTTCAGTCCGGATGTGTTGAGTATACTGATTGTGGTGAATGACTTTTGGCATACGCTGACGGGAGGCTATAACGGAACGGTCGAAATGTATGACAATGATCTGCGGGCATTGTTGAAACTCACCAAAGACAGGTTGCCAAACGTACAATTGGTCTTGTGCGAACCTTTTGCAGTGAAAGGAGGTACGGCAATCGAAGAATCAAAATGGTTCCCGAAGTTTGACGCCTACCGGCTTGCAATGAAGAAGTTATCTGATGAATTTTCGGCAGTTTTTGTGCCGTTCCAGTCTGCATTTGATGAAGCGTTGAAGTTAGCGCCGGCGAGTTACTGGGCGAACGACGGCGTACACCCGGGTTTGCCGGGCAGGCAATTGATGGCTGATGTATGGTTGGAAGCGACGGGAGTTAAGAATAACTAAATAACGGAATGAAGAAATCTGATTGCTTATGTTAATGCTATCTGTTAAAAAAAAGAGAGCATAGCCATTGCCATTTCACAATTATTTTCTATTTTTGCAACAGAATTGAAAGTGGACAGATTTGTATTGCTTGCAACCACAGGAAAAAATGCTAAAAATCCTTTCTTGCCGTTCGGTTTCACTTTTCTAATCACTGTCAATTCATTATGTTTTATTGAAGTTTAAATGTATTATTAAATTTTTAAATATTGTATCATAATGAGTTATCTATTTACCTCCGAATCGGTGTCGGAAGGACACCCGGACAAAATTGCCGATCAAATATCGGATGCATTGCTGGATGAGTTTTTGGCTTATGACAGCAATTCGAAAGTGGCGTGTGAGACGCTTGTAACCACCGGTCAGGTTATCTTAGCCGGTGAAGTGAAATCAAAGGCTTATGTAGATGTGCAGGAAGTGGCACGCAAAGTCATTGAACAAATCGGGTATACGAAAAGCGCCTATCAGTTTGAAGCCAAATCGTGCGGCGTGCTTTCCGCCATTCATGAACAAAGCGATGATATCAGCCGTGGCGTAGAGCGCTCCGACCCTTACGAACAGGGCGCAGGCGACCAGGGAATGATGTTTGGGTATGCAACCAAAGAGACGACTAATCTGATGCCATTGGCCCTGGAGCTTTCGCATGCCTTGCTGGAAGAATTAGCTGCGATCCGTAAAAATGAGATCGCATTGATGCCTTACCTTCGTCCGGATTCGAAAAGTCAGGTTACGATCGAATACGATGACAGCGGCGTTCCCTTGCGTATCGACACAATCGTCGTATCGACACAGCACGATGAGTTTATCACAGCCGGCAGCGACTGTTCGCAGGAAGAAGCCGACCGGCAGATGTGCGAAAAAATCAGGGAAGATGTGATCCATATCCTGATTCCACGGGTCAAAGCGCATTTTCCGGAACATGTACAGGCGCTATTTAACGACCGGATTATCTACCATGTCAATCCGACCGGAAAATTTGTGATCGGAGGGCCGCATGGCGATACCGGTTTGACCGGACGCAAGATTATTGTGGATACGTATGGAGGCAAGGGAGCACACGGCGGAGGCGCTTTTTCCGGAAAAGACCCTTCAAAGGTCGACCGTTCGGCAGCTTATGCGGCGCGGCATATTGCCAAAAACCTGGTGGCAGCCGGCGTGGCCGATGAAGCGCTGGTGCAGCTTTCCTATGCTATCGGTGTAGCACGTCCTACCAGCGTCTTTGTCAACACATTTGGCCGCTCGAACGTACAGATAAGCGACAGTGAGATTGCCGAAAAGATCCAACAAATATTTGACCTTCGTCCGAAAGCAATCGAGGAACGGTTGAAACTGCGTCATCCGATTTATCTGGAAACGGCTTCGTACGGACATTTCGGGCGCGAATCACGTACGGTGGTAAAAACTTACGTATCGCGTTATATGCCGGAGCCTGTCGTACTGGAAGTTGAATTATTCACTTGGGAAAAATTGGATTATGTGGATCAGATAAAGAAAAGTTTCGGATTTTAATAAACAAACGCTGTAACCTTTTTTTTCGACCTGCGTCTATACAGTATAAAAACATCTTGCTGAAACCGGATGCATACAGTCACCGACACTTGGTATATTGAGAAGATACAGGCCGGCGAAACGGAATATTTTGCTGTTCTGCTGGAACGGTACAGCCAATCGGTCTTTTCGTTGATTGTAAAAATTGTCGGCAACCGGGAAGATGCAGAAGAGCTGACCCAGGATGTGTTTCTGAAAGTATTTCGTTCGCTTTCGTCCTTTCAGGGACACAGCCTTTTTTCCACATGGCTCTACCGGATAGCCTACAATACAGCCATTTCGGCAACCCGGAAGAAGCAATATGAATGGCTTGCCATCGAAGAGTCGATGATTGAGAATGTGCCTGAAAATGAGGTGAGTGATGAATTGGAACAATTAGACAGGGAAGAGCAGTTAGACAGATTAGAAAAAGCGCTCGCCCAACTTTCGCCCGACGAACGGGCGCTTGTTTCGCTTTTTTACATGCAGGAAAAATCGATTGATGAGATTACATCCATCACCCGGCTGACTGCCTCGAACGTAAAAACAAAATTGCATCGCATCCGCAAAAAAATGTTCGTTTTCATGCAGGCGATGGAGTAAAGGATGAATTATTTTGTATTTTTGTAACATCAAATAAATGAATATGAATCAAACCGAGCAAGACATACTGAAATCTATTTTCAGTCAACTACCTGAAGAAGTGTTGCCCCCCTCTTTCCAACCGGAAATGATGCAACGCATCAGGCAGGAAGCCCTCCGCATTTCCAAACGGAATAACCGGCTTCGCATACTGGCTTTGATTGCAGCCACCGGCATTACGATAGGGTTGGCTGTGGCGGCGCTTGTGTATCTGGGTATGCCGCCCATCCAAACTGAATTTCCTCAAATATCAATTCCCCCTTATTATCTGTCATTTGGCTTTCTTGTCCTTCTGTTGCTCATTGCGGATCATCTGCTCAGGCAGTTATATTATAAAAGGCGGGAGGGGGTGGAAGACCGGAAGATGGTAAGACCGTAAGACCGTAAGATCGTAAGACCGGAAGATTGGAGGAGGGGAAGAGCGAAGAAAAGCAGAAATAGGTGCATTTTTGCGGTAATATGTGCTTTGCTGTTTTTTTTTCAGGAAAATGGGGTGATTTTCTCAGGAAAAGTATTACCTTTGCGGCACTTTTTTTGAGATTTATAACTAATTGTCTAACTTTTAATTAAAAAACGGAGTATTAACATTTTAAAATGGAAAATTTAAAAAACATTAGCCCGGTAGAAGATTTTAACTGGGATTCCTTTGAAAAAGGAGAAACTTATAACGAACAGGCCAAAGAAGAACTTGTGAAAACCTATGACGAAACCCTTAATACGATGAAAGACAAGGAAGTCGTAATTGGTTCCGTTACATCATTGAACAAACGCGAAGTAGTCGTGAATATAGGCTTTAAATCGGACGGGGTCGTACCCATGTCTGAATTTCGATATAATCCTGATTTGAAAATTGGGGATGAAGTAGAGGTGTTTATTGAAAATCAGGAAGATAAAAAAGGACAACTTATCTTATCACACAAGAAAGCCCGTGCCTCCCGTTCCTGGGACCGTGTGAACGAAGCGCTCGAAAATGACGAAATTATCAAAGGCTACGTGAAATGTCGTACAAAAGGCGGTATGATCGTCGACGTGTTTGGCGTCGAAGCGTTTTTGCCCGGTTCGCAAATCGATGTGAAACCGATTCGCGACTACGATGTATTTGTAGGTAAAACGATGGAATTTAAGATTGTGAAAATCAATCAGGATTTCAAAAATGTGGTCGTATCCCATAAAGCGCTGATCGAAGCCGAACTCGAATTGCAGAAGAAAGAGATTATCTCCAGATTGGAAAAAGGACAGGTACTGGAAGGTACGGTCAAGAACATTACATCGTACGGAGTCTTTATCGATTTAGGAGGCGTGGATGGCTTGATTCATATCACCGACCTTTCCTGGGGGCGTGTTACGCATCCGGAAGAAATCGTGCAATTGGACGAAAAAGTGAACGTGGTCATTCTTGATTTTGATGATGAAAAAAGGCGTATAGCGCTCGGCCTGAAACAACTTACTCCTCACCCGTGGGATGCGCTGGATGAGAATATGAAGGTGGGCGATAAGGTGAAAGGAAAAGTAGTGGTCATGGCCGACTATGGCGCATTTATCGAAATAGCCCCCGGCGTGGAAGGCCTGATTCATGTATCCGAAATGAGCTGGACGCAGCATTTGCGTAGCGCTCAGGACTTTATGGCTGCAGGCGACGAAGTAGAAGCCGTCATTCTTACATTAGACAGGGATGAACGAAAAATGTCACTGGGAGTCAAACAACTGAAAACCGATCCATGGGAAAATATTGAAGCCAAATTCTACACAGGTTCCAAACATACAGCCAAAGTGCGTAACTTCACCAATTTCGGTGTCTTTGTAGAAATCGAAGAAGGAGTAGACGGCTTGATTCATATTTCAGACCTTTCATGGACGAAAAAAATCAAACATCCAAGCGAATTTACGCATATCGGTTCTGAAATCGATGTTCAAGTACTGGAAATAGACAAGGATAATCGTCGTTTAAGTCTGGGACACAAACAATTAGAGGAAAATCCGTGGGATGTATTTGAAACGCTCTTTACGATAGGTTCCATTCATGAAGGTACCGTTATTGAAATGCTGGACAAAGGCGCCGTCATTTCATTACCTTATGGCGTAGAAGGCTTTGCCACCCCCAAACATTTAGTGAAAGAAGACGGTTCTTCGGCTGTAATTGATGAAAAACTGCCATTCAAAGTAATTGAATTTAACAAAGAAGCCAAACGAATCATTCTCTCACACAGCCGTACATTTGAAGACGAACTCAAAAACACAAGGATGAGAGAAGGCGGCGAGAAGAAAGCAGGAAGAGGATCAGCCAAACACGATTCGAATGAAAATATACCTTCCATCGAAAAAACCACCTTAGGTGATATTGAAGAATTAGTGGCCCTGAAAGAGAAGCTGAGCGAAGCCAAAGCTAAAAAACCCAAAACCGGAAAACCGGCTGAAAAACGGACGGAAAAGCCAAAAGCGGAAAAACAGGTTGAACAGCCTGAGGTTGAACAGTCGGCTGAACAAGCGGAAGTAGAACAGCCAATGGAACAGCCAGTCGAACAACAGGTAGCTGAACAGCAGGATATTGAACAGCCGGTTGAACAAACGGAAGTAGAACAGCCAATGGAACAGCCGGTAGTGGAACAGCCAGTCGAACAACAGATAGCTGAACAGCAAGAGATTGAACCACCGGTTGAACAAATGGAAGTTGAACAGCCAATGGAACAGCCTGAAGTTGAGCCGTCAGTTGAACAGCAGGAGGAGGTAGAACAGCAGCCTGTAGTCGAACAGCAAGTTGACTGAAAATTGTATAACATAAATATATTTAGAAAGATGAGAAAAATTAATGTATTCGTAACGATGATCGTAGCAATCGGAATGATTGTTACTTCATGTGGAAAAGGAGTTAATACAAATGTAAGCTTAAAATCAGATGTTGACAGCGCTTTGTATGCGATTGGAGTTAATTACGGTGCAGGACTGAGAGAAGGTTTGCAAACATTACCTGGCATTGAGCGTTATTCCGGCGAAGGAGTTGTAATCTACCATGGTACAGTAAATTACGATGCTGTAATTGCAGGATTTGCGGCCGCCATGAAAGACGAAGCAACGTTAAAGATGGCGCCTGAAAATGCTCAAATGTACATTCAAACGTATCTAGAGGAAGTATCGATAAGAGAAGCTGAAGCTGCCAGGGCAGAAGGTGAAGCATTCCTGGCATCCAACAGAGGAAAAGAAGGTGTGATCACGACCGAAAGCGGACTGCAATACAAAGTCATCACAGAAGGCTCTGGAAGAAAACCTCAGGAAGGAGACCGGGTAATCGTTCATTATACAGGAAGATTATTGGACGGCACTGTGTTTGACAGCTCTTTTACCTATGGTAGCGAACCTGTTACATTCGGCGTAATGCAGGTGATCGAAGGATGGGGGTTAGCTTTGCAATTGATGCCGGTGGGTTCAAAATATATTATTTGGGTTCCTTCCAATTTAGCTTACGGAGAATATGGTTCACCCCCATTAATCAAACCGAACGCTACGCTCGAGTTTGAGCTTGAATTACTTGGTATTGAAGAAAACTCATGAAAAAAATCAATGTCTTATTGATTCTCGCAGCAATCGTCGCTACTCCGCTTGCCGCTCAGCAAAGAGAATCTGCCGGTATCAACCTGAACATGCCGGTTGATTCGGCTTGTTATGCGATAGGGGTTAATTACGGATCAGGCCTGAGAGAAAGCATGAACTCTTTTCCGGGCGGAAATGTCAATTATAATGCGTTAGCCGAAGGCTTTATCAATGCTTTCTTAGGCAATAATGATGCCTTATTGATAACCGCGGAAGAAGCATTGAATTATATTCAAGCCTATATTATGGATGTAACAAATAAAGAAGCTGAAGCAGCGAAAGAAGAAGAAATGCGCTTTTTCGCTGAAAACAAATCCCGGGAAGACGTCATCACCACCGAAAGCGGACTGCAATACAAGGTGTTAAAGCAGGGCGAAGGCGCTAAACCAACCGCCGAGGACAGAGTGACGGTACATTATACGGGACAATTTCTGGACGGAACTGTTTTTGAAAGCTCTGAAGAGCAAGGTGAACCTGTTACATTCGGCGTATCGCAAGTGATAGACGGGTGGACTGAAGTGTTGCAATTGATGCCCGCAGGAGCAAGATATTTGGTGTGGATTCCTTCCCAATTGGGTTATGGAGAACAAGGGGCTGGTCAAATTGGGCCGAACAGTACGCTTGTTTTTGAAATGGAATTGCTTGAAATTGAAGAATAATATTTTGAATTGGATTCAACGAAACGAGGCTGTCTCAAAAATCTCCTGAGCCAGCCTCGTTTTTTTTACAGTCAGGACACCCTCAACACCCCTTTGCCCGGCCGGATTACTTCAAATTCGTCCGATACGCACTTCACCACTGTTGATACTTCCATACCGCCATATCCTCCATCAATGAGGATATCTACCTGATGTTCATATTTTTCATAAATCAATTCAGGGTCGGTTACATATTCAGGTTGCTCATCTTTGTGAATCGACATGGTCAGGATGGGATTTCCCAGTGAGTGAGCGATTTCACGAATGATGGGATGGTCGGGGATACGGATGCCGACCTCTTTGCGGTGTTTGTATATCTTCGGCAGTTCGCTGCTGGTCGGGAGGATAAACGTAAATGGCCCGGGCAAATGCTGTTTCATCAATTTGAACGTGGCATTATCTATTTTGGCATAGGCGCTGACATTGGACAGGCCGCAACAGATAATCGAAAGATTGGCTTTCTGCGGATTCACCCCTTTGATCCGGCATATCTTCTCGACCGCGCGCACATTCAACGCGTCGCAGCCAATCGCATAAAGCGTATCAGTCGGATAAATCACAAGACCGCCATCGCGCAAGACGCTTACCACTTCGTCAATCTTCCTGGGATTCGGGTTTTCCGGATAAATCTTTAGTAGCATCTGTTTTCAGTTGATTTTTTCACGCTGTTTAAAACTTCGGCACAAAAATACGACAAAAGTTTGAAAAAAAAGCAAATCAGGGGGAACTGTATCAAAAAATTCAGTGAATTACGGGATTTTTTACAGTATAAATCGCAACGTCTTCTCCCCCACAAACAGGGAAATAATGCGTCCTGTAGCTTATCTTCTACATCCTAAACAACGGATTATAACCCGTTTCAATTAATGAAAATGTTGCAATCCGACTTCACGTGCCCAACGCAAAGCCTGCGTGAATTCTACCTGCGTTGGCCGCCGCGACAGGGGCGGATACTCATGTGCCCGGTATTGCGGACTATATTGCCCCATGCTATTTACGTGTGTCTCAGCGCCGAGTTCTGAGGCGACCCATTGTACGAAACGGTCAGTGCCCGCCCTATTTTCCGGTAAAACCAGATGTCGAATCAGCAGTCCGCGATGCGCGATGCCGTCAATTTGCTGAAGCGTTCCGACCTGCCGGTGCATTTCCTTTATCGCAGTGGCAGCATGGCGAAGTGTGGATGGAAAGAGGCAACTTTGAGCGTATCGTCACTGTTGCAAATACCCTTCTCACCTGCCATCCGGTTGACGCCACACTGACGTGGGCAGAGGCGGCAACGTTCAAGCAGCGTCCAGAGTGCCTTCTCGCGCCGTTCAAGTTCGCCTTGCCGCTCCAGTTCAATATACCCTGGCTTCGCCGCAACGCTGCTTTGACCTCTTACACCACTATAGCAACCCAGCGTTGCCGCTCCGACTGCTGCGAGGCAGCCTTGATTGAACAAACTTTCTTCGCGATGATTTCATTTGAATCATATGTCTGGCGTTTGTGCAAAGATACTGAAAAAACCAGCGATTCAGCGAGAAAAATGCAAAAAAATAATTTATTGAAAAGAAAATGCTTGCGTAATTAGTAAAAATAAATATTTCCGGCTAATTTTGCACGAAGAATGCTATAGGAGGGGCTTTCGCCCCTAACTTATTGGGGCTGAGCTTTTAACTGCAGTGTTCTTTCATATTTTAAAAATTAAGCCGCAAGGTGGTTGAGATAACCGGGCCTTGCGGCTGTTTATTTTTAATGGTTCTACAACACGTGCAAAGATAATAATATTTTCTTGAACAGCAAATAAATACATATATTTTTTGACAAAAATGTTCATTTTTTTTCAACGAAAAAGTTTGCATGGAAAGAACAGGAAAAATTATCGCAGACAGACTCAGAGATTCGCCGCCTTATGACCGTTTACCGCAAGACGCTCAGGCATCGTTTTGCCGGGTTGATACCCTCGTTTTTCCGTTTGCCTGATCCTCGCAGCGCGCAGGGCAGACAGTACAGGATGGAAGAAATCATGTTTGGCGGTTTGAGCCTCTTTCTTTTCAAGGCAGGGTCTCGCAATCAGTTTAATAACCATCGTTCTGACGGTTATTTCAGCGCACACTATAATCAACTGTCCGGCATGAAACTACCGCATCAGGATACTGTCCATGATGTCTTATGCGAACTTTCCCATGAAACACTGGAACAGGTTAAAATGGATTTGATGAGTGATATCTTCGAGCAGAAATGGCTGCGGGCTTACCGTTTACTGGACAAATATTATCCCGTGGCTGTGGATGCAACGGGTGTAGTCAGTTTTGATGAGCGACATTGTGAGCATTGCCTGACGCACAAATCCCGGAAAGGGAAAACCACTTATTTTCATTACGTGCTTGAAGCCAAACTGGTAACCCGTGACGGACATGCCTTTTCTTTAGCCAGCGAATGGATAGAAAACCCGACCGGCGATTATGTCAAACAGGATTGTGAGCGGAAAGCCTTTATCCGGCTGGCCGCCAAACTGAAGAAACAGTATCCCCGTTTGCCTGTCTGTATCCTTGCCGACGGCCTGTATCCGTATGAGAATGCGTTCAAAATCTGTGAATCAAACGGCTGGGAATTCATTTTCGTCCTGCAGGATGGCTCATTGAAAACAGTGCGTGAGGAATTAACCCTGACATTGCGGCGGGAACCGGCAGCCATGAGGTACACGGTCAAACAGGGTTGGCGTATCACACAGGAATACCGTTATCAAACCGACATCGACTACCATGAAAAATATACATTAAACTGGATGCAGTGTATTGAAAAAAAGAGCAAAATAAATCAGGGGAAAACTCAAACATCTCAACCTGAAGATTGCCGGTTCGAATATGTGACCAGCCTTCAACCCGACAGGAACAGTGTTCACATAATCTGTTCTGCCGGACGACTGCGCTGGAAAATAGAGAACGAAGGATTCAATACCCAAAAATGTGGCGATTATGAACTCGAACACAAGTATAGCCGCCATTCATACAACGCATTGAAGAACTGGTATACTTTGCTGCAAATTGCACATGCAATCAATCAGGCAGTAGAAAAAGGAACGTATGTAACTGCCCTGCTGAAACTGCGACCCAAAGAAACATTGCATAATCTGTGGAGCAAATTGAAAGGCTATATGATTTTCTGTAAACCCGATGCAAATGACTGTACAGCAGAAATAGAATATGTAATTCCGCCCGCGCCAACCTGATAGGCGTTACTTACGGCCTGGAAACCGTTGCGGAGAAAACCTGCTCCCCAAATCAGGATAAACACGTTGAATCACTTTTTATTTACGAAACAGACAACTTTTTTCTTTGGCGGTTTTTTGATTCACTGTCCGCAAAACCGGACAGGATGGGGAGGTTTTGGCCTGTTTGAGAATGTGAGGTTTTGACTTGATAAAAATTATTCTCGCTGAATCGCTGCAGTTTCATATTTATTGATTTTTTTGAACAGTTTTTTTATATCTTTGTTCCCGAATTTCAAAATTATTAAAATAAACCAATCCAATGGAAAAACGATTGTTGTTGGGCGACGAGGCAATAGCCCAGGCTGCTATGGACGCAGGACTATCCGGTGTGTATGCATATCCGGGCACTCCGTCTACAGAAATAACCGAATATATCCAACGTTCCGCTATCGCCCACGAAAAAGGAATCCGAAGTCGCTGGTGTACGAACGAAAAAACAGCGATGGAAGCGGCTTTAGGCATGAGTTATGCCGGCAAACGGGCGCTGTGCTGCATGAAGCATGTCGGGCTGAATGTGGCTGCCGACTGCTTTATGAGTACAGCCATGAGCGGTATTCACGGAGGTATGCTTATCCTTGTGGCAGACGATCCTTCCATGCACTCCTCTCAAAACGAACAGGACAGTCGTGTGTACGGGAATTTTGCGATGCTTCCCATGCTGGAACCTTCCAACCAACAGGAAGCATATGATATGGTTTACCATGGTTTCGACCTATCCGAAAAACTTGGTTATCCCATCCTGATACGTATCACGACCCGGCTGGCACATTCGCGTACAGGGATTACTACCCGCCCACAGAAAAATGAAAACCCGTTGAGTTTTCCAGACGATGGGAAACAACGCTTCGTCCTGCTTCCCGCTTTCGCCCGTCAACGATTTAAAAAATTGATCGACGCACAACAAGACATGCTTGAGGCTTCCGAAAAATCTGCCTATAATCAATACATTGACGCACCGGATAAACGTATGGGAATCATAGCGGCAGGGATTGCATTCAACTATTTGTCGGAAAACTTTCCCGCAGGTTTTAGCCATCCGGTTTTAAAAATAGGTCAATATCCGTTACCTGTCAAACAGATAGAAAAAATAACCGGCGAATGTGATGAAATATTGATACTTGAAGACGGTTATCCTGTGATAGAAGGACAGTTGAAAGGTTTTTTAAAAGTCAAAGGTCGTTTGGATGGAACCCTCCCAAGAGATGGCGAGTTGAATCCCGACCTTGCAGGCAAGGCACTTGGAAATGAAGCGCCAACTCATTTCTCTATTCCGGAAACCGTAGTAAAACGCCCTCCCTCTTTATGTAAAGGATGTGGTCATAAGGACTTGTTTGAAGCGCTGAACGCAGTATTAAAAGCATACGAAGCGCCTAAAGTTTTCGGAGATATAGGGTGTTATACCTTAGGCGCATTACCTCCCTTTCGGTCAATCGACAGTTGCATTGATATGGGCGCTTCCATCACTATGGCTAAAGGCGCTGCGGATGCGGGAACACATCCTTCGATTGCCGTTATCGGCGATTCGACATTCGCACATTCGGGCATGACAGGATTGCTTGATTGTGTAGACGGAAACAGCCACGTTACCATCATTATCGTGGATAACGAGACTACAGCCATGACCGGAGGACAGGATTCTACCAGCACGGGACGGATAGAAGCGATTTGCGAAGGCATCGGAGTCGCCAAGGAACATATCCGCGTGATGGCGCCCCTGCCGAAGTACCATGAAGAAATGAAAACAATTATCCGAAAAGAAATTGAATATCAGGGTGTTTCGGTTTTGATACCACGGCGAGAATGTATGCAGACATTAACCAGAAAGAAAAAAGCAAAATAAAGATGAAAACAGATATTCTTTTATCAGGTGTTGGCGGTCAGGGAATCCTTTCGATAGGCGCCATTATCGGAGAATCCGCACTCAAAGAGGGATTATTTATGAAGCAATCCGAAGTGCACGGGATGAGTCAACGGGGCGGCGAGGTACAATCCCATCTGCGCCTGTCAAACCAACCGATTGCTTCCGACCTGATTCCGATGGGGCAAGCCGATTTGATTATTTCGTTGGAGCCGATGGAGGGCCTTCGCTACCTTCCTTTTCTGAAAAAAGAAGGTTGGTTGGTGACCAATTCTGTACCATTTATCAATATTCCAAATTATCCGGAGTTATACGTCATTCACGATGAATTGGCAAAATTACCGCAAAAAGTCCTCTTAGATGTCGAATCCATCGCCAAAAAAGTGGGTTCGGCGCTTACAGCCAATATGGTGATGCTGGGAGCAGCCACTCCTTTTATCGGAATCGAATATGATACAATTGCAGATGGGATTCGTTCAATCTTTGCACGCAAAGGCGACGAAATAGTCGAAATAAATTTAAAAGCGTTAAAAGCGGGATATGATGTGTCAATAAAGTTTGGCTAGCTGGAATAATGGAACCATTATATCATTTTTACAAGAGCCAAATAGCTTTTTTTACACGAAAAAAAGATGTGTTAAAGAAAAAAATCCACCGGACAGGCACCATCCGTCTGCTGTTATTTGTCGGAGCTGTTTTGACAATTTGGTTTTGCAGAGACTCTAACCGGTTGATTTGGGCAGGTATTCTTGTTGCTTATGCCATACCTTTTATTGTGTTGATGATTTACCATACGAAACTGTTTTACCAAAAAGAATATGCCGAAGCGATGATTCAGTTGAACATCAGCGAATTGAAAGGAATGGACAATGATTTCAGCGCATTCGATGGCGCCGTCGAAGCAGTCGATGCGCATCATTCATTCAGTATCGATCTTGATTTATTCGGTAACCAATCACTGTTTCAGAGTCTGAACAGGACAGTCACCCAATCGGGTAAATCATATCTGATCGACCTGTTTACTAAACCTTTGGACAATAAACAGGCTATCATCCATCTTCAGCAGGCCGTACAGGAAGTAGCCGACAAAACACCATTCCGTCAACATTTTTACGTAACCGGAATATTGCGGAAAACTGGCAACGAATGTATCGAACGACTGCATAACCTGTCGAAACGAACAACATATTTTTCCGGCAATCTCTTTTGGAAAACGTGTATCCGGGTTGTTCCCCTGTTGTGGACTGGAGCTATAATCGGTATTGTGGCAGATATGGTTCCTTTAGGCGTTCTATGGTTAATGGTTGCATTGGCTTTTCTGCTTTCCAATATAAGGTTTCAACAAATTCACAAGCTATATCAATCTGTCGATAAAATTGAAAGTATGCTGTTGACTTACTCTAAGTTAATCGAACAGATTGAACAGGAATCGTTCAGTTCAGAATTTCTGCAATCGAATCAAAACCTTCTTAAAACCGGAGGAATACAGGCATCTGCTGCCATCCGGAAACTGTCAAAAATCATTGGGGCGCTCGACCAGCGGTACAGTCTGGCAGGCGCTCTGTTAAATCTTCTGTACCTGCGCGATATGCGACATGCCATGCAGTTGGAGCGATGGGTCGAAACGTATGTAAACCATTTTGAGGGATGGTTTGAGTCGCTGGCCTGTATGGATGCAATGTGTTCGCTGGGAGGTTTTGCTTTCAATCATCCGGATTACACGTATCCTGAAATGGCCGGTACGTATTTCGAAATGAAAGGAAAAGCGCTGGGACATCCGTTGATCCATCGCAACCAGTGTGTACGGAATGATTTGCTGATCGAAAAAAAACCATACTTCATAATCATCACGGGAGCAAACATGGCGGGAAAGAGTACGTATCTGCGTACGGTGGGAGTTAATTTCCTGCTGGCATGTGTGGGGTTGCCGGTTTACGCCGAATCGTTGACCGTCTATCCGGCGCATCTCGTCACCAGCCTGCGAACGGCCGACTCGCTGACAGCAAACGAGTCGTATTTTTTTGCCGAACTGAAACGCTTAAAGATGATTATCGACCGGTTGAACGAAGGCGAAGAACTGTTTATCATCCTCGACGAAATGCTGAAAGGAACCAATTCGGAAGACAAACAAAAAGGTTCCCTTGCACTGATCAAACAACTGATTGCCAAACAAACTTGCGGAATCATTGCCACACACGACCTCCTGTTAGGTACATTGATACGGGAATATCCCGAAACAATCAAAAATTGCCATTTCGAAGCCGATATTACCGGCGATGAACTTACGTTTACCTACCGGCTTCGCGAAGGCATTGCACAGAATATGAATGCCTGCTTCCTGATGGAAAAAATGGGCGTCACGATTGAATTATATGAATGAAGATTGATCGAATAATTGTTTTTTTTTACTTTTGTATCTGAAATTAAAATGTTTTTAAAATGAGAAGACTGCATTTATTACTAAACATGCTACTGTCAGGGTTAATCGTAACAAGCGGATTTGCCCAGACCGAATTGACGTTGGAAATGATTTACAAACAACGTTCACCTATTGCCACACAAGGTTTTGGCGGTATCAACTGGTTAAATGACGGCAACGGATACAGCCGTCTGGAACCCAACAGCGAAACGGGCGGCGTAGATATCATCCGCTACGATGCCGCCACCGGCAACAAAAATGTGATGATTCCCGCATCCAAATTTATCGTTAAAGAAACCGGCGAGCCACTGCCCGTATCCGAATATGCCTGGTCGCCTGACAATAAGAAAATGCTGATTTTCACCAACACAAAACGCGTATGGCGTTACAATACACGCGGCGATTACTGGGTGCTGAATCTGGAAACCGGCGAACTGGAACAACTTGGCAAATCATTGCCCGAATCAACGCTGATGTTTGCCAAATTCTCGCCCGACAATAACAGGGTCGCCTATGTCAGCCAGAATAATATCTACGTGGAAGATCTTGCTTCCCATACGGTTACGCAAATCACTTTTGACGGAAATAATGACATCATTAACGGCACATTCGACTGGGTATACGAAGAAGAATTCAGTTGCCGCGACGGTTTCCGGTGGAGTCCCGACAGCCGGTACATCGCCTACTGGCAATCCGATACGCGCGGAACAGGTATTTTCTATATGATTAATAATGTGGATTCTATCTATTCCACCTTAATTCCCCTGCCTTACCCGAAAGTGGGCACCACGAACTCTGCCGTCAAAGTAGGCTATATACCTGCATCCGGCGGCGCCACCCAATGGATTCCCATTCCCGGCGACGAACGCAACAATTACATCCCCCGCATGGATTTCATTCCCAACAGCAACGAACTGATGATTCAGCAGATGAACCGCCTGCAAAACACGAATAAAGTGTGGATTGCCCAAATCGGAACCGACAAGCTGGAGAATATTCTGACAGAAACAGACGAGGCATGGCTCGACCTGCACGATAACATCCATTGGGTAGACAGCGAAAGATTCTTTACCTGGACAAGCGAACGCGACGGCTGGCGGCATCTCTACTTAGTCAGTCGGGACGGCAAATCCATCCGGCCAGTTACGCAGGGCAATTTCGACATCGAAAGCGTAGCCGGTATTGATATGGCGCAAGGCTATGTATATTTCATTTCGACCATGGATAATTATACGCAACGCGACCTGTACCGCGCCCGGTTGAGAGGCGACGGCAAGGTAGAACTTGCAAGCCCCAAAGACCAGAAAGGGCAACACCGCTACAATATGTCGCCAACCGGAAAATGGGCTATCCATACGTTCAGCAATGCAAACACGCCCCCGGTAATCGACATGGTCGCTTTTCCAAGAGGCAACAGTGTGCGTATATTGGTGGATAACAGCGATGTGAAGAAAGTGCATGATGACATGGGACTGCAGTACAAGGAATTTGTCAAAGTAGATATCGGCGACATCGTATTGGACGCCTGGGTGCAGAAACCCAAAGAATTCGACCCAGTCCGGAAATATCCGGTAATCGTTTATGTATACGGCGAACCGGCCAGTTCTACCGTACAGGATAGCTGGGGGGTAGATATGTTTAATCAATATCTGTTGCAGCAGGGCTATATCATCATCAGTATTGACAACCGGGGAGCCAGAGTACCCCGCGGTCGGGAATGGCGAAAAAGCATTTACGGAAAAATCGGCATCATCAATGCTTCCGACCAGGCAAAAGGAATTGTGGCGCTTGGCAAGATGTTTCCATATTTCGATATGACGCGCGTAGGCGTTTACGGATGGAGCGGCGGCGGGTCATCCACGCTCAATGCCATGTTCCAGTATCCGGGCATCTATCATACCGGCGTTGCCATCGCCTTTGTGGCCGACCAGCGATTATACGACAGCATCTACCAGGAACGCTACATGGGACTTCCATCTACGCATCCCGAAGGGTTTATACAGGGTTCGCCCGTTACCCATGCCGGTAATCTGCAAGGCAACCTGCTGCTTATTCACGGCACAGCCGACGACAATGTGCATTACCAAAGTTGCGAGATTTTAGTAAACGAACTGGTACGCCACGGCAAACTCTTCAGCATGCTGTCATACCCCATGCGTAGCCACGGCATCAACGAACGCGAAAATACGACTTACCACCTGCGCATGTCCATGGCTCATTATATTGAGACACATCTTCCAGCAGGAGGCAGATAAGGCTAATCAGGGGTAGAACAGAAATCGACTTGGTCATCACCCAGCAGGAAAACAACGCATGGCTGTTTGAACTGAAACCCAAATCCACGCGCAGCGCAGCGCTTCGGACGGAAGATATGTCTAAAGTGCTGGTGCATAGCTTACACGATCGATGAAAAAACAGTAAGAGGGTACGATATTACCGTCCACAGCATCGCGTTCACGACACCCGGCAGCGACAACCTGCCCGAACCGGCTATTACTTTCCCTACTCAACTGAACTGCTGGAGTGTGGCAAACGAAGTATTTGAAAGCAACCACGTGTGGGGTCTCCGGCAGAAATCTTTTTGTTCGTACCGACCACGCCTGCACGCTGTCCGTATATTCCGTTCTCGGTCAGTTAATCCGTCAACAGACCATCAGCACAGGCGAAACAATGATTCCGCTACCGCAAGGTATCTACTTGGTAAAAGCAGGCGAAAATCATGGTGAGATAACATATCCACAGTGAAGGAAGCCTGAAAACATATAAATTTGCGATTATAATCGCAAATTTATATGTTTTTTCCGGTTATCGGGTTTTGCGGATAATCAAGTTATTGTAAAAACTTGTCATCGATAGGGCGACGCCCGAAGCAATCCAGAATGGCGGTGTTTTCCAGCTTGCTTCGCAAGCTACCGATGACAAGTCAAGTACCTCATTAAAAATATTTTTCGAATGGGTCTCGTATCATTCCATTATCTTTATCTTCTGTACTTTCGGAAGAAACGCACAACACTGTCGGCAATAAAGAGCATTACTTCGTTTGTCATTTCCGTATGAATCGGTAGAGAGAGTGCTTCCTTGCACAGACGGGTTGTAACCTGTACATTGTCTGCAACCCGCGCAACCCATTTATATCCTTCCTGTTCGTTCACTGAAAAGGGATAGTATACGATAGATGGTATGCCACATTCTTTCAGATATGCCTGCAATGCGTCCCGCTGTTCATTGATTACCCGGACGGTGTACTGGTGATAGATGTGGGTGGAAAAAGATGATTTCGCTGGGATTTTGATTTCACTTACCTTGCTCAGCGTTCGGTCATAATGTTGGGCTACCTTTTGCCTTGCCCGCGTAAACTCATCCATATAGTTCAGTTTCACATTCAATATGGCTGCCTGAATCGTATCTAAGCGCGAATTGCATCCGATCATTTTATGATGATATTTCTTCGTCTGTCCATGATTGGCTAACATGCGGATGCGCTCAGCCGGTTCACCATCTGAAGTCAGGACTGCTCCTCCGTCGCCGTAACAACTTAACGGTTTAGTTGGAAAAAAAGAAGTGGTACCGATATGCCCAATTGTGCCAGCCTTTTTGACCGTGCCGTCGGAAAAGGTATAATCAGCTCCTAATGATTGTGCATTGTCTTCGATTATGCTGATTTTGTATTTTTCTGCAATCTTCAGCACCGGCTCCATGTCGCAAGCCTGTCCGAAAAGATGCACAACAATGATGGCTCTGGTCTGTCGGGTAATGGCGCGTTCGATCAGTTCCGCATTGATATTGAATGTATCTGCATCCACATCGACCAGCACAGGAATCAACCCAAGGGAAGCAACCATTTCAGCAGCAGCAATATACGTAAATGCAGGTATGATAATTTCGTCTCCTGACTGTACGTTCAATGCGCTCAAAGCAAGACGAATAGCGTCTGTTCCGTTGCCACAGGGAATAACGTGCGGACTGTTCAAGTAGGCGGCGAGGCGGGTACAAAAGGTATTTACTTGCGGACCATTGATAAAAGAAGCGCTGCTGATTACCTCCTTCATCGCAGCATCTATTTCATCTTGCAGTCGTTTATATTGACTTTGCAAGTCGATCATTTGAATGTTCATATGCTTTATTTTTCCAATCAAGATTACAAAAGTATAAAATCAGTACAAATAGCCCTTTTTTTCACCGCGTCCCGAAAATCCGGTCGCCGACATCGCCCAGGCCGGGCAGGATATAGGCGTTTTCATTGAGCCTGTCATCCAGGGCGGCGATATAGATATCTACGTCCGGATGATTGGTCTGAATGGTTTCGACGCCACGGGGGGCAGCTACGATACACATCAGACGAATCGTAAGACAGCCTTCTCTTTTCAGCAATGCAATGGCGTCAGAGGCACTTCCGCCGGTCGCCAGCATCGGATCAACAACGATAACCAACCGCTGGTCGATATCATCAGGCAGTCTGGAGTAGTAATAGACCGGCTGACATGTCTCATGGTCGCGGTACAAACCGATATGACCGACTTTAGCTACAGGCAACAGATTGAGCAAACCTTCGACCATACCTAAGCCTGCACGCAGCACAGGGACAATCGCCAGCTTTTTCCCTGAAATCACGTTGGATTTCATCTTCATCATGGGCGTTTCTATTTCAATTTCCGATAAAGGCATATCCTTTGTCAATTCATACCCCATCAGGATGGAAATTTCTTTGAGAAGTTCCCGAAAATCTTTGGACCCGGTCTCTTTATCCCGCAAAATCGTAAGTTTGTGCTGGACCAATGGGTGATTAATAACGTGTAATTGGCTCATATATTCTGCTGTTTACAACGCCAAAGATACGAATATTTCAATAAACAAAACCTTGTAGCACTTAGAAATATTTTTTTGCCGCAAAGTTCGCAAAAAGAAACTAATGTCGCGTCAACGGCAACTTGACAAATCGTCATTGCGATGCATTCATTATAATCATCAAACAGCAGAAAATGACGGATGGAACCGGCTGAATATCATTTTGTTGCAAAAAACCCCGTCGGGTGGGGTGTAAAAAACATTAATA
>Ga0099364_10004770_pt1 | contig 20451 bp, 11 predicted proteins | sample TergutTh196P3_FD_73070 | JGI IMG/M metagenome (GOLD analysis project Ga0099364, IMG submission 73070) | Microcerotermes parvus P3 segment gut microbial communities from Pointe-Noire, Republic of the Congo - Th196 P3 | ecosystem: Host-associated > Arthropoda: Insects > Digestive system > Gut ... | reverse complement strand
CTCTGTCAACCTTGCCTGTGGCGAAATCCCATTCAGTGGTATAACCCGGAAATATAAACCAGCCGCCGAAACTATAACCTTCCCTTGTCATGACAGCAGGCCTGGGAATTATGGAGTTATACGCAAAGATTTGATCTTCCGGAGCCGGAGAGCCACCGTTGGCATCAAAAACTACAGTGTACGCTTGCCCAACCCATCTGGCATAGAGTGTTACAGGACCCGTCACATTATCAGCAAAATCCCATTCGCTTTGTGGATTAAAGTCCGGATCGCTGAACCAGCCGCCAAAACTTTGTCCGGTACGGCTCATTGCCAAAGGTTTATTAATCCTGGCATTACTGGCTATCTGTTGACGTTCAGGAACTGGTAAACCGCCATTTGCAACGAATGTTACTGTATGGAAGGTCGTTACCCACCTAGCGTAGAGCGTTAAGGATTCAGTGTCCACAACATCGGTGGCAAAATCCCACGGCTTTATAAAGCCCGGGTCAGCAAACCAGCCGCCAAAACCATGACCAGCGCGGCTTATTGGCGGGGGCTCAACAACTCTGGAGCCAGAAGTTATAAGTTGAGCTGGCGGAACCGGAACATCGCTTCTTGTGTCGAATGTTACTATGGAATGAGAAATAGTGACCGGATCCCATTTGGCGTGCAAAGTTAAATCATTTTTAATTCTGTCCGTAGCGAAATCCCATTCAGTGGTAAAGTCCGAATTTCTAAACCAGCCGCCAAAACTATAACTTGGCCTTTCCATGGCGGCAGGTCGGGGAATTATGGCATCGGCTGTAAGGTTTTGGCTTCCCGGAATTGGGGAGCCGCCATTTGTATTAAATATGACAGTGAATGTTTGTGCAGCTTCTTCGACCCAATTGGCATAGAGTGTAACATTACTCCTAACAACGTCATCGTAGAAATTCCATTCGCTTTGTGGATCAAAGCCCGGATCGCTGAACCAGCCGCCAAAACTTTGTCCAATACGGCTCATTGCCTGGGGTTTAACAATTCTGGCATTATGGGCTATCCGTTGAGATTCTGGAGCCGGGGAACCGCCGTTTGCAACGAACGTTACTTGAAAAGAAAATACATCCCACTTGGCATAGAGCGTTAAGGATGCAGTGTTCACAACATTATTGGCAAAATTCCACTCGCTTCCCGGAGCAAAGCCCGGATCACTGAACCAACCGCCAAAACCATGTCCAGGGCGGCTTATTGGAGTGGGTTCAACAACTTTAGAGCCAGAAGTTATCATTTGAGCTGCCGGAACCGGAACATCGCTTCTTGTGTCGAATGTTACTATGGTATAAGAAATGGGGACAAAATCCCATTTGGCGTGCAAATTTAAATCGTCTTCAATTCTGTCCGTGGCGAAATCCCATTCATTGCCATAACCCGGAAATTTAAACCAGCCGCCAAAACTATAACCTGGCCTTTCCATGGCAGCAGGTCTGGGAATTATAGCGTTATACGCAAAGTTTTGATTTTCCGGAGCCGGAGAACCGCGGTTGGCATCAAAAACTACAGTGTATGCTTGTTCGACCCACTTAGCATAGAGTGTTACATTACTCCTAACAACGTCATCGTAGAAATTCCATTCGCTTTGCGGATTAAAGCTCGGATCGCTGAACCAGCCGCCAAAACTTTGTCCGGCAGGGTTGCTAACTGCCGGGGGTTTAACAATTCTGGCATTATTGGCTATCTGTTGAGATTCCGGAGCCGGGAAACTTCCATTTACAAATGTTACTGTATGGAAGGTCGTCTCCCATCTGGCATAGAGCGTTAAGAGGTCAGTGTTCACAATATTATTGGCAAAATCCCACCGGTTTCCAAAGTTCTGGTCAGTAAACCAGCCGACAAAACCATGACCATCGTAGCTCATTGGCGGGGGCTCAACAACTTTAGAGCCATAAGTTATCCGTTGAGGTGCCAGAGCCGGAACATCAGTGCTTCCTGTGTTGAATGTTACTGTGGTATAAGAAATAGGGACTAAATCCCACTTGGCGTGCAAATTTAAATCACCTTCAATTTTGCCCGTAGCGAAATCCCATTCAGTGGTATAACCCGGAAATATAAACCAGCCGCCGAAACTATAACCTGACCTTTCCATGGCAGCAGGCCTGGGAATTATAGCGTTATACGCAAAGCTTTGATTTCCCGGAGCCGGGGAACCGCCGTTGGCATCAAAAACTACAGTGAATGCTTGTTCGACCCACCTGGCATAGAGTGTTACATCACTCCTAACAACGTCATCGTAGAAATTCCATTCGCTTTGCGGATTGAAGCCCGGATCGCTAAACCAGCCGCCAAAACTTTGTCCGGCAGGGCCGCTAATTGCCTGGGGTTTAACAATTCTGGCATTATGGGCTATTTGTTGATCTTCCGGAGCCTCGTCACTTCCATTTACAAATGTTACTGTATGGAAGTCTATTACCCATCTGGCATAGAGCATTAAGGATTCAGTGTTCACAACATTATTGGCAAAATCCCACCGGTTTTTAAAGTCCAGGTCAGTAAACCAGCCGCCAAAACCATCACTATCGTGGCTCATTGGCGGTGGTTCAACAACTTTAGAGCCATAAGTTATCATTTGAGCTGCCGGAACCGGAACATTGCTTAATGTGTCGAATGTTACTATGGAATGATAAATAATGACCGGAACCCATTTGGCGTACAATGTTAAGCCGCCCTCGGGAACCGTGTCTGTAGCAAAATTCCATTCATTAGTAAGGGCCGGATCGCTGAACCAGCCGCCAAAACTTGCGTCCGCCCTGGTCATGGCTTCTGGCCTGACAATCCTGGCATCGGGATCAGGAGCAATGTGTTGATTTACCGGTATCGGAGAACCGCCGTTTGCCTCGAATCTGACAGCATAGAAAATTTGGTCCCATTTGGCATAGAGTGTTTCTGACCTGGCCACAGGAGCGGTAAAGTCCCATAAATGGACAAACTCCGGCTCCATATACCAACCGCCAAAGCTATACCCTGGCCGGCTCATTGGCATTGGCGTAACAATTGTTCCGCCAACAGGTATACCATTAACTTCGCTAGTAGTTAGCCATTGGTCTATAGGAGGCGGAGATCCGCCATTGGCAACAAATGTAACAGGGAAAACAGGCTGAGGTGTGTCCACACCTGCCTGGAACCACCCGGCAGACAATGTAAAATTTCCCTCATCTTCAACAGGTTTGGAAAAATCAAACCATTCCCCAGATTCAGTAAACCAGCCGGCAAAACCAGCTCCAGACTGACTCATTGGTGCAGGCTCAACAACTTTAGCCCCTATGATTAAGCTCTGAGCCGCTGGAGGCGGCGATCCGCCGTTTGCTTCGAATGTTACAGTTATTTGGGAAATTGAAGCCCATTTGGCATACAAGGTTATCCCATCTTTGTCTACAATATCTTCTATTATATCCCACGCATTATTAAAGCCCGGATCGCTGAACCAGCCGCCAAACCCGAAGTTATCTCTTGTCATCGCAGATACTTTTGCAATTTTTTCGCCATGAGCTATTAATTGATCTCCGGGTTCCGGTGTTCCGCCCTTTGCATCAAATGTTACTTTATGAAATACAGGAAGCGCCTGCGGCTCCGTAGGAAATGGATCAGGATTTACGATATCATCTTTGTCCCACCATGTTTCCATGAATGGATTTGAACAAGTTACAAAACCAATACATGCCATCACTAACAAACTAATAATAAAAATTTTTTTTGTGTGTTTCATTATATTTCTCCTATTTTCCTGATTTACTCGGTATCAACCTGAATCATTATTAATTCAACACGGCGATTCATATCCCAGTGATCATGATCGCTGGCAACAGTTCTGGAAGCGCCGTAAGCGGCAACAATAATTTGTTCTTCACTAACGCCCAATTCCTTAAGCACTCTGGCTACTTCATTCGCCCGGGCTGAACTTAGGTTAAAAAGTTCTTCGATTTCTTCGGGAGTGTTGTAAACAGGATTAGCGTGACCTTCTATCCTGACCCGAAAATCAGGGTTCTCTTTTAAAACGCCCGAAACATGATTTACAACCAGCTCGTTAAGTGATTGAGCGCCATGCTCATGATCAAGGCCGTAATTAAATCTTGCTATATTTGGCGCGAATAAGATGTATTCAACCTGGGTAATCAATACTCTTCTGACAATCTCACTGGGAGGAAGTATTCTTATCACCTCAACATATTCAAGCTCACGGTATGTTCTTCTTAATGGAAATTTATATCCGACTGTTATGGCAGCTCCGCCCATGAATGGATACCCTCCGCTAATTGAAGGCTCAATATGCCACTTGGAAGACAGCGGTATGGTTACTCCCAGTGTCGCATCGGCAACTAAAGAAGAACGGGAATTTCTTACATCGAATTTACCGTCATATTGATCTTCAAATCTCCTGTATGCCCCAAGAAAGCCTATACTGCCTTGAATAAAAATATCGGTGGTATTATTCCTGGAAGAACCCAAGCGCAGGAAATTCCAGCGAAAGAACGCTTGAGTTTCCAGAGCAATTATATCATCAGTACTAAAGTGCAGGACATTCTTGCTCCCAAGCGTTATCGCGGGCGTAATACTAAGACTGGGGTTCAGAAGAAAGCTAAAAGACAACCCTTCTACAAGGACATCGCTTGTTCCTACCCCTCCGTCCAAAGAGAGATACGGTGTATCTCTATTCGAAAAACCTGTTTGATCGTACAGCCAGCTTGTAAGGGTTAAAAATGCTATAAGCAAAATACCCCTGGCTGCACCACACGAATTGTTTTTTAACAACATCATAGTTCTTCCACCTTAATTACAAAAATACACAGTAATAAACTGCGTTAATTACAAAAGACAGCCTTTTTATGGCAAAAAAGCAAAATCTTTTACCAATTATACCATAAAATTAAACTCGGACAAGTAAGGCCAAACAAAAAATTGCGTTATTCTCCACTATTCCTTAATTATCTACAAATGCATAAAAAAGTAGTCACTAATCTGTACCCTTTACAAGCTATAAAAACTATAATAAGGTTTATTCATGAGTGAGCAGCTACTTCTAATTGATACAGACGCAGAAAAATTCACTTCCAGCAAAAAATATGAAAAAAGCGAATATCTTACAAAGCAGCTTATTACATATATAGGAAATAAGCGGTCTTTGTTAGATTTTATTGGAGATGGGATAAAAAAAGTACAAAAGAAACTGAATAAAGATATGTTAAAGACATTTGATGTTTTCAGCGGCTCTGGAATTGTTGCCAGATATTTTAAACAATTTTCTGAACTTCTTATAACAAATGATCTGGAAAAATATTCAACTATAATTAATGAATGTTATTTGTCGAATGAAAATGAAATCAACACATTTGCATTACGTAAATATTATTTTGAAGTTATAGAAGAAATAGAAAAAAATCTAAAAAAAGGGATAATATCCGAGTTATACGCTCCAATGAATGACAAAAAAATAAAACCAGATGAACGTGTATTTTATACATCAAGAAATGCGATGTATATTGATACTGCAAGGCAAGTAATAGAAAATATTCCACAAAAAGAACAAAAATATTTTTTGGCGCCATTGTTATCAGAAGCGTCTATACATACCAATACTTCAGGTGTTTTTAAAGGCTTTTATAAAAACAAAGAAACAAATGTTGGACAATTTGGGGGATTAAATAAAGACGCTTTATTTAGAATAACTGGTAATATAAAATTACCATTTCCCATATTTAGTAATTTCAATTGTGAAACAATTATCTCTAACGGTGATTCAAATAAAATAATTAAAAACCTTCCAGAAGTAGATTTAGCGTATTTGGATCCGCCCTATAATCAACATCCTTACGGTTCAAACTATTTTATGTTGAACTTAATTTTGGATTACAAATATCCTGAAAACACCAGTAAAATATCAGGAATCCCCGAAAATTGGAATCGTTCCGATTACAATAAAAACCATAAAGCTATGCAGGCATTAACAGAACTTGTAGAAGGAATTAAAGCAAAATATGTAATGATCTCATTTAATTCCGAAGGGTTCATTACAATTGAGCAAATGAAAGAAATGTTAAAAAAAATAGGCAGATTACAAGTGTTGGAAACAGAATATAATACTTTTAGAGGCAGCAGAAATTTAAATAATCGTGATATTCATGTAAAGGAATATTTGTATTTATTGGAGAAATAATCAGTAAGTAATATAATTGGGGGATTTTATGATTCATTTGAATCAGGTTGGTTTTGGCGTAGATATGCCTAAAAGGGCAGCCATCACCGGAAAAGGTGAAAATTGTTTTGTTATATCTGCTGATAACGAGGCGGTATTGGAGCCGTCCATGACCGATCCGCGTTTTGACGCAGCTTCAGGAGATACTGTACGCATCGTGGATTTTACAGAAATCAGAAAACCGGGTAAATATTTCCTGTTTGCCGACGGTTTGAAAAAAACATTTTATATCAACGAAAGGCCTTATCGTATCCTTGCAGGCGCACTGGTTAAAGGTATGTATTACCAGCGCTGCGGCTGTACTCTTGATGAAAAACATGCAGGACATTTTTGTCATAATATATGTCATACAGGCAAGGCAACGCTGATTTGTAAAGACAGCGGTATCACTGACGACAGCGTTGTCATGGACGTATCAGGCGGATGGCATGATGCCGGCGATTATGGAAGGTATATCGTACCCGGGACGGTTTCAGTAGGGCATATGCTCTACGCCTATGAACTTTTCCCGAAAGCGTTCCAGGATGAGCTGAATATCCCGGAAAGCGGAAACGGCGTACCGGATATTCTGAACGAATGTCGTTACGAGCTTGAGTGGATGATGAAAATGCAGCGCCAGGACGGCGGGCTTTACCATAAGGTCGCGACACGTTACTTTGCGCCGTTTATCATGCCGGAAGACGACCATGAAGAATTGCTTCTATTTCGTGTAACTCACACGGCGACAGCAGGTTTCGCAGCAGCGCTTGCTCAAGCTCACCGTGTTTATAAAAAATATGACAAGAATTTTTCGGATAAGATGCTTACGGCCTCTGTACGCGCCTGGGACTGGCTGGAGAAAAATCCTGTGTTTGAGCCGTTCGTAAATCCGCCAAATACCAGATCCGGGTCTTATGGCGATGAACATTTCGAAGATGAATTTTTTTGGGCGGCATGTGAACTGTTTGCCGCAACCGGAGAGGAACGTTATGGGGAATCCATGCGTTCGTTAGTTGATAAAGTGGATATCTCTAAATTAGGCTGGAGGGATGTCGGGGGATTAGGTTCGCTGTGCTGTCTTTTTGCTTCGGAAAACCTTGACGCTGACTATATAAATAAACTACAGGAGCGTTTTATTGCAGCCGCCGACAGCTTTTATGCAAAATATCAGTACAGCGGCTACGGCACCGCGCTGGACGAAGACGAATATAAATGGGGTTCAATATTGCCCATTATGAATAATGCCATTATATTGATCTGCGCGAAATTACTTACTGGCGAAGATAAGTATCAGATCGCGGCGCAGGCGCAGTTGGACTATTTGCTTGGAATGAATGCCACTGGTTATAGCTTTGTAACAGGTTTTGGCGAAAACGCCTTCCGCTTCCCGCACCACAGACCTTCCTATGCGGATGGTGTAGATGACCCAGTGCCGGGTCTTGTTTCCGGCGGTCCCAACAAGAATTATCCTGATAAAACCTGTAAGGATCTTATACCGCCCGAAACCCCTACGGCTAAATTCTACATCGACCATACCTGGACAGCATCAGCAAACGAAAATGCCATCTACTGGAATTCTCCGGCGATCTTTGTAACGGCTTATTTTGATTCTTTGGCTATACTGCCTGAAATCGAAAACAATGTTAGCAGTTCCGGCTAAGTTGAAAAAGGCAAAAACAAGCCCTTCGCAAGATTGATATTTTATGTTTATAATAGATTATATTCCTATGGTTGTTTCAATGATACAGATAATTTTTGAAATTCCCGACATAACCAATATCAAGGAAAAACGCCGTATAGTCAAATCTATCATGGAAAAACTTAGAAGGCGGTTCAGAATGAGCGCCGCAGAAGTTGACCTGCAGGACTCCCTTACTTTCGCGCAAATCGGCGGAGCCTTGGTTTCAAATTCCCGTACATTTGGCGAAACCGTGCTGCGTAAGGCATTTGACATGATTGAAAAAGAAACCCCTGTCCGTATACAGGACATGAGCATACATTCGGAGGAATTTTAATGAAAAAAAAGCCCTTTTTATTGCTGCCCTTGTTGATATTAATCTTTAACTCATGTATCGGCATATCTGCGGATATCCAAATGCGCAGGGATGGTTCGTTCAGGCTTGTTCTGGAATACCGTATTTCCCGTATGGCCGAAACTATAGGCAGGCTCGACGGCAATGAAATATGGCAATTTATCCCGACAGGCCGCGCCGATTTTGAACGAACAATCGCACGTATAGACGGCGTAAGGCTTGTTTCGTTCTCCAGCCGAGAAAGAACAGGCGATATTGTAAATAATATAACCCTGGATTTTAAAGACGCTCAGGCTCTTCTTAACTTCCTTGATCCTCAGGGTAGGCGGGCGTCAATTAACCGCGAAGATAGTTTAAACAGGTTTAATATTATTTTGAATGAGCCGGTTTCTTCGGAAATAAACACGGACCTTATGAATTTATTCCGCCAGGCAGCCGTAGGCTACAATGTCAGAATCAGTTTCAGCGCCGAAGGGCAATCCTCAATGATGCTAACTGACGGCGCGGGGAAAACAATAACTCCCCCGCCGCAAGCGGAAGTTGTTTTATCGGGAAGAAACGTATCGCTTGAGATTGAAACCGCTGAAATCCTCGGCCTTAAGGAAGGGCTTGGTGTTGTCTTTGCCTATACAGTACCCCGATAATATGATAGTATCTTTTTTATATGTATAAGAACTCATCAAAATCCCTGATTTGATGTATGGAAAAATTTAAAAACAAATTTTATTTGCCTATTGTCTCATAGATTATCTGTAAGGTGCGTTCTACGCAGCGTTCCCAGGAAAAGGCTTTGGCGCGCTCAAGTCCAAGACGGCGGCACTCGTTGTAAATGCCTGAGTCGGTGCTTACAGTAATCATTCTGTCCGCCATATCCTCAACACAGAGCGGGTCAAAATAGAGCGCCGCATGATCCGCCGTTTCGGGCAGAGAGGCAGCCCGGGCGCAAAGAACCGGCACTCCGCAAGCCATGGCTTCCAGCGCTCCCATACCGAAACCTTCGTACATAGACGGAAAAACAGTAAAATCCGCACCAGCGTAAAGTTCCGGCAAACTTGTTGTTGGGAAATGCCCGGTAAAAAATATATCACTCCTCCATGCAGAAGCGGCAACAGCCTCCTTAACCTTGGCAGCGTTAATACTGTCGCCGCCCGCAAGCACCAGGCGGTGGGGATATTTTGTATTCTCTTTAAATATACCAAAAGCTTTTATAAGGCGGATGTGATTTTTGACAGGGTACTCAATTCGTGAAACACACAGAACATACGGCCTGCGGAAACTGAAAGGCTGAATTAACAAAACGCTTTCTTCGTTTCTTTGCCGGGGATAAAAGGCCGAGTGATCAATACCGTTAGGAACCACCTCTATCCGGTTTTCCTTTATGTGCGCACGATCTACCAGTTCCTGTTTAACCCATTCGCTTACCGCGATAATCCTGTCCATTCGGCGCAGGGAGTTGGGCAATATAACACGCAGGAGCGCGCCAAGATGAACCCTGGTTTTTCGCGTTCCCCAATAGGCAGCCATATCATGAATCACGCCAATTGACGGACACGGAGATTTATAGGGCGGATGCCTGTGAGCCGCCGGAAAAAAACACGCATCGTATTGGCGTTGTATAGCGAACTGGGGATATTTAAAAAGATGCCACAACGCATTGGCAGTCCTTCCGTCCACAGAACATTGCGGAATAAATTCAAAGTTCGGCGCAGCCTCGCTAAAAGCGTATCTATCGTACTCCCAGCCAAAAAGCTCAAAAAGAGCTTGTGAAGGCGGTATTCGTTTAAGAAACTGGGACAAATACATACCCACTCCGGACATACCGCCATCGCAGGCAAAGGTATCCAACCCTATTTTCATCGTTTCCTCCGAACATTGAAATCATATCACAAAATCCGGGGAATGGGGAGAGGGAAATCAGGGACTGGGGTAGAAAATACTATATGTTATTTTCAAGCTCAGAAAACTAACAACACTCCTCCTGTTCCCTAATCCTCGCTCTTTTGAATTAAGACTTGATACACAAAATATAGTGTGTTATATTGACAGTAACGCTACATATATGGCACTATATAATGAAGATAATGACGCTATATATAGAGTGCTACATATAGCGGTACGAAGAGTGAGGTAACACAATATGCGATGCCCTCATTGCGGCACTATCGAAGACAAGGTTATAGAATCGCGGTCACTTGCTAACGGCGATGCAGTACGCCGCCGCAGGGAATGTATCAGTTGTAGTTATCGGTTTACCAGCTACGAACGGATTATCGACGAAAAACAACTCATGGTGGTTAAAAGGGACGGCAAGCGCGAACCCTTTGCCCGAGAAAAACTTGAACGCGGGGTGGCGCGGGCTTTGGAAAAACGGCCATTTTCCCAAATGCAGATAGAAAACCTTGTTAACGAAATCGAAGATGACACCGCAATTTTAAGCGAAGGCAGCCGTGAAATCGCAAGTTCCAAAATAGGGGATGAGGTTTTAAAAAGACTGGGTGAATTGGACAAGGTTGCCTATATCCGTTTCGCCTCGGTATACAAACAATTTAATGATTTAGATGAGTTTATTAATGAAATTGATAAAATGGGCTTAGACCGGAAATCTTGAGGTTTTCCTGCCGGTCTCGGGATGGGTCCTTGAGAGGAAGGTCGGCAGGTTTCACAGCTTAAAGCTGCGCGGGGTTGCTGCCCTGCGCGGCTTTTTTTATTAGATACCTTGTCTTACAGTCATTATTACGGTTTACTTACATATATGACTGCCGTGGAAAAACAAAGGATTGCCGGGTTTCTAGACCTTGCCGGGGATTTTCTTGCCTCCGGTTACCGGAGTGCGCAAAAGGAATATCATTTTAAAGATGATGACATTTCGCCTGCCACAGTTCCAGCACAGGCAGCCGAAAATTCCGTACAGGACGATACAATAGACAGTCTCGAAAAAATAGCGGAAGAAATCCAGGCGTGCAGAAATTGTCCGCTCGGCGCCTTAAGAACAAATGCTGCGCCCGGGGAAGGAGCAATACAGCCGCTGGTAATGGTTATCGGAGAAGGTCCTGGCAGGGATGAAGATATCCAGGGCCGCCCCTTTGTCGGCAAGGCCGGACAACTCCTGGACAAGATGCTCAATTCCATCAATCTTTCGCGTAACAATAACTGTTTTATCGCCAATGTGATAAAATGCAGACCCCCGAATAACCGCGACCCCTATCCTGAAGAGACAGCAGCCTGTGCGCATTTTCTACAACGGCAGATTATCCTGCTTAACCCAAAGTTTATACTTGTCGCGGGAAGGATCGCGGCTCAAACCATTCTGAATACAACCGAACCGATTGGAAAAATACGCGGAAAGTTTACAGAGTTAAATGTGGGAAATGCCTCCTACCCGCTCATTGTTACATATCATCCTGCGGCGCTTTTACGTAACGAGGATCTGAAACGTCCTACATGGGAAGATTTAAAACTTCTGCGTTCAAGACTGGATAACATAAACGGAGGAAGCTGATTGGCCTTCTTCGATCTTGTTTTTGATATTCCGGCAGATCAGAGTTTCACCTACCGCATTGATGAAAAAGGCCAAGCTTCTCCCGGAAAACGCGCCATGGTTCCCTTTGGCCGCAGGGATTGCCTTGGCTATATTATAGCAGAGCGGGAAAATCCGCCCGAAGGCGTAAAGGACGAAGCCGTTAAAAAAATCCGCCGTGTAGTGGATGCCGAATCGTTGTTTGACAACAACGATGTGGAAATCGCCCGCTGGATGGCAGGTTATTACCTGTGCAGTACAGGGCAGGCGCTCGCGGCAATGATTCCTTCCGGCAGAAGAATGATCCTCCCTACCCTGCCCGGCAATGATGAAGATACAGAACCCTCTCTGGCGATTTCCGATGAACAAGCGGCGGCGTTGAAAGCTATTATAGGGAATGGCAAAAAAGAAGCGCAGTCAGAAAACACGATGCATTATTTTGAAGCTCAGAGAAATAACAATTCGCCCCAGTCCCCGGCTCCCGATTCTCAGTCCCCATTCCCAAAAATGTTCTATCTTTATGGGATAACGGGTTCCGGGAAAACTGAGGTGTTTCTCAGAGCAGCGCAGTATTTACTGAACGCGGGCAAGTCGGTGATTTATCTTGTTCCGGAAATTTCTCTTACTCATCAGACTGCAAAAGTAATTGGGAAACGTTTTGGGTCGCAAACCGCTATTCTACATTCCGGGATGAGTCCTTCTACACGTCTTGCCGAATGGATGAGAATTCGCCGGGGCGAGGCGCCGATTGTTGTCGGTCCCCGAAGTGCGGTATTTGCGCCTGTTCCGAATCTTGGGCTTATAGTCATTGACGAAGAACATGACGGCTCCTATAAGTCTGGAAACACACCGCGTTACCATGCCCGCCAGATTGCTTTTAGGCGTTGTTTGCAGGAAGGCGCGCGCCTTGTAATGGGGTCGGCTACTCCTTCGGCGGAGGCGTGGAAACTCATGTCCGATGGCAGTATAACGCGCCTTGATCTGTCCCGCCGTCTTTCAGGCGGTGGAATGCCGGAGATAAAACCGGTAAGTCTCGCGCAGACTGACGGCTGTCTTACAAAGGAACTGAAAGATGAAATCCGCCTGACTGCTCAAATGGGGAGGCAGACCATCCTTTTTATGAACCGCCGTGGGTTCGCGCATTTTTATCAATGCCCCGACTGCGCCTGGGAACAAACCTGCCGCCGATGTTCTGTGTCGCTCACCTGGCACAAAAGCCGAGGCCGTTGTATGTGCCATTACTGTGGTTACAGCGAAGCGCCGGCTTCCGCCTGTCCAAAATGCGGTTCTTTAAGAGCAGGTTACCGCGGTTTCGGCACTGAAATGATAGAAGAAGAAGTGCGGCGGACTTTTCCGGATTTGCAATTGCGCCGCGCAGATGCAGACACTGCCGGGAAAAAAAGCGGATCAACACAAACCCATCTTGAAGAAACCCTCTCACTTTTTAAAACAGGCGTGATAGACATACTTCTTGGAACCCAGATGGTTGCCAAGGGACTTAACTTTCCAGGAGTGCGGCTTGTAGGAGTAGTTTTTGCAGATACCGGCCTTCATCTGCCGGATTTTCGCGCTGCCGAGAGGACATTTTCCCTGATTGTGCAGGTTGCGGGACGTGCAGGACGTTATTTCCCAGACGGCAAGGTTATTGTCCAAACACTGCGAATGGAAGACCCTACAATCACCCGTTCCTGCGCCATGGACGTGGAAGGCTTTTTCAGAGCGGAACTTACCCAGCGAAAGGCGTTAAACTTCCCGCCCTTTTCAAGGCTAATCCGTTTTACAATCCGCGCCAGGGACGAAGCCCGCGCCAATGCCGCCATAAAACGCCTTGCCTCTTTCGCGTCTCCCCTGCTTCCCGCCGGTGCAGACATGCTAGGCCCCGCCGAGTGCCCTATCGGGGTAATCAGCGACAATTTCAGGCGGCAGCTTATCCTTCGAGGTACATCAATGGGCGCGCTTCATTCAGCGGCGCGAAAGATTATAGCCCGCTACGAAAAAGGCAGGGACAACAGGGTATATCTTGAAATTGATGTAGACCCTGTGAGTATGCTGTAGGATGGATTTTTATTCGCACTGGGGAATTACACCAACCGAACAACAATCTCGCCCCTTTAGAGCGAGATTGTTAATTCGTGGCTAGAGGTTTAATACCTCCCTATTCTATTACTCTACCTTAAACCGTGAAACATCAGTAATCAAGGATCCAATGCCATTGCGGTTTCTGCTGCTTAAATCATTGACAGCATTCACTGCCACATTAATCTGCTCAGCGCCGCTGGCCATTTCGTTCATGCCAGAGGTTATTTCCTGTGTTGATTTTTCAAGATTGGCGCTTTCACGTATAACTTCTTTCGCTCCCTGAAGCATTTCATTGGCGGCGCTTTTTACCTGACGGGTTATTTCGTTCACATTGCCGACACCTTCAAGAATCTGCCTGCTACCAACTTCCTGTTCTTCCATTGCGTTCCTGATAATTCCTTCCTGTTGAACAACTGTTTTTATATTTGAGTCAATGGCTTCAAACTTGTTAAGTACATTTTCTGTTGAGTTGGTTATTTTGTCGATAGAAGTTTTAATTTTCTTTAGTACATTGCTGATGGTCTTTGACTGTTCGCTGGAACCTTCGGCCAACTTTCGTATTTCCTCGGCGACAACCGCGAAGCCCTTACCAGCTTCACCCGCATGGGCCGCCTCAATAGCGGCATTCATGGAAAGCAGGTTTGTTTGACTGGCGATATTTTCCATAACGGCATTAATTTCCAAAAGCCCTTCGGACTCGCGCGCGATTTCCTGAATGTCAGAAGAAACCTCAGACAGACCAACACGGCCAACTTCGGACGCTTCCATTAAGGTATTTACATTTGCCGCATTTTTAATAAGCGTATCGGTAACAGAGCGGGTATTGGCTACCATTTGTTCAATAGCGGACGAAGCCTGAGCGATATTACCGCTCTGGTTTTCAACATGGCCATTGAGTTTGTTGATGTTTGTTTCAAGCTGCTCCATAGTCGCGTGGGTTTCGCTGACGCTGGCGCTCTGATTCATTATCCGCACCTTGATACTCTGAATATTGGAAGTGATTTCGTTCACAGCAGCTGCTGTCTCGTTCATATTGGCAGCAAGATCATTACCGATACCGGACAAGTTCCCTGCCTCATTTTTTATGCCAACTATCAGCTTTTTAATTTTTTCAAGGGTCAGGTTGAAGTAATGCGCAAGTTCGCCGGTTTCATCCTTGGTATTGAGAATTATGGCGCGGGTCAGATCTCCTTCACCTTCGGAAATATCTTTAAGGGTATTAGTAACATCTACAATGGGTTTGGTCGTAAAGTGGTAGACAAAGTAGCTGATTACCGCCCCAATAAGAAGAAATATAGCGGCCATCATTATCGCGAAATTTTGCATATTCCGTACAGGAGCCATGACTGTTGACTCCGCGATAGCAAGCATTACTGTCCAGGTGGTATTCGAGTTTCCAATGGTAAAGGGGCTAAGATCAATTTCTGTATTAGAGTTAAGAACAGCCGAATAGCCTTGAAGTATTAAAGATTCACCGTTTTCCACTGCCCTCCGTACATCATTAAGCCTGTTGCCAAACATAGTGTTTACTTCGTGCAAATAACTTCCAACGTTATCGGGAATATAACTTGCTATGATATAACCGTCGTTGGCATAAATTGATATCGCGGCAACTTCAGGATTATCCATCATTGCCTGCATTACCGAGGGCTGTACCGCAATAAGATCCAGGTTACAGGATAACATACCAACAACCTGATTGAGACGGGGGCAGATAATTGGAACAGACATCAAAATGATTATGTTATCAACTCCCCTTCTTTGGATAATGTTTGGAGTCATTATCCTGTCCCGCCTTGCGTTTGGCCCGGTCATGTGGGCCATCATATCGCCTACAGCTCCGGATGTCCTTAAGCCTAATTCGCCGGTATACTCATCTCTTGTTGCAACTGCGGCATACTGCCCGGTTGCAGTAGAGCCTTCCCGGCCTATATTTTGGGCATCAGAGTCAATGGCATCAGGCCTCCAAACCATACCAATTTCGAAAAAAACTTCCTGCGATTCCAATACTCCCCGTATCATTTCATCGAAAATATCCCGCCTTCTTTGCTGTTCATAATTTTCATAACATGCCATAACATCCGCTAAAGTGCGTAAAGCACGTAGATGACCGTTTATTCTGCCATCCCAGTATTCTGCTTCCTTGTCGGCAAGGTTCTCCATTGAATCTCTACTTAAATCCATGCTGATATCCGAAGCCCGGACAACAAGCAAGAAAGTAAGCGCGACCGCTACAACCGCTATCATAGCGATTCCCATTAATGTTAGTTTAACCTTAATTTTCATGTGATTTATATACTCCTTGATGAATTTATTTGACTTTTTTTTACTGCTTTGATTATAATCTATATATTTAGAGTTTGTCAAGGAATTTTGAGCTTTTTCACTTTTTTTTGTGGAATTTATTCCTTCAAAAAGTATAAATCATAGAAATCTTAAAAAGTTATTATCCTGGTATTGCCTTCTGCCCAGCTAATCTATCGGACAATAATTGGAGCGATTTAACAAAAATAGGAGTTTCTGACTTTATTAAGACCAGGTTCCCATCAATACCTGCCATCTCAAGTTTCAACGCAACATCAGACAGTTCTGTTTGACCAATATTTATTAAAGCGTTTTTCATACCGTGCATGGTGATGACGTACAATTCCAGGTCTTCATTCAGGATGAAGGCATCTGTTTTCTTAAAAATATCCTCTAATTCCTTTATGGCCCCTTCCGCGTCCAAAATAAAGCACTCGTGTAATTCAGAGATTCCATTCTTCAACGGATCAAATGTATCTGCCGCTTTCTCTGGAAGGCCGCTTTGCCCTGTTGATTCTGTCTTTAAATTTCTATCCAATATAAAATCGATCAGCAAAAGATCCAATTCGCGGACATCAACCGGTTTGGATATAAATGCGTCAAAACCGTTAGCTAAAAATAACTCCGCCTGCCCCACTATGGCATTGGCGGTCATCGCCACAATGGGGCGGGTATAACCCATTCTGCGGATTATTCTGGTTGCTTCCATCCCGTCCATTTTAGGCATCATGTGATCCATGAACACTATGTCGTATACGCCGCCGCCCTTGATTTTCTCCACAGCTTCGACACCGCTTTTTACGGTTTCGATTTTTAATCCGTAAGGCGCCAGCAGCCCTTTGGCGACATATAAATTCGACACCATATCGTCTACTATAAGGACACTGCCGCAGGATAAATCTTTACGCATGATCCGCAGCTTCATGGACTTTGGCATATTCTGGAAACGGCTTTGCCGTAATCTTTCGGCCATCCCTTCTCCGCAGACAGCCGAGCCGATACGTTTCTGCGGAAGCCGAACGGTAAACACGGAACCTTTTCCCGGTTCGCTTTCCACTAAAATTTCGCCGTCCATAAGATCAACAAGGCGTTTTACGATGCTCATTCCCAAGCCAGTGCCAACGACAGCACGATTGATATCCAAATTAAACCGGCTGTAAGCGTCGTATAACTCACTTAACTGTTCCTCCGTCATTCCCTGCCCTGTATCGCTCACGCTCAAAACAAGGACGCATTGGGGCGATGTTTCATCAAAGCTCTTGTCCGGCTCTCCGGAAACAGACAAGGTAATTTCGCCTGTATCGGTATATTTGAAAGCGTTTGACAGTAAATTGCAGGATATCTGTTTAATACGAAGCTCATCGCCAAACATTTCAAGAGGCGTGTTTTTGTCTATTTGAAGTAAAAATTCAATCGGTTTGCTGTCATACCGCAAGAGATTTAACTGCATTATATCGTTAATCAGGCTGGTAATATTATATTTGGCGGAGACCAATTCCAGCTTGTCGGCCTCGATCTTGGAAAAATCAAGCAGGTCGTTAATAATATCAAGAAGGAGATACCCGGAATTATATATTGTGTTAAAGGCTTCTTCCGTTTCCGGCGGGTGAGATTCATTTTGCAGTTGAATTTCAGTCGATCCTAAAATAACGTTCATAGGAGTGCGTATCTCATGGCTCATTCGGGACAGAAATTCACTTTTTGTACGGCTGTTCTGCTCGGCTTGTTCTTTTAGAATCGCAAAATGCTCTTTTTCTTTACGGTTTTTAAAGAAAATGACAAGTATCAAGATAATTATGATGAAAGAAAGGACGATTGCGCCTATCAGCCACGGGCGCTGCGCAGCCAATACCTGCGCCTGGTAATCATATGTTTTAGTTAACCATTGATTCACGATTCTATCGGTATCAATAACCAAAAACGCCTTGTCCATTATAGAACAAAGAACGGGTTGATCCTTGTTAAAAGCAAAAGAGGATTCATAAAAGTAATTGAACAGGTAATTGGCTTTATAACCTGAAAATTCATAATAATTTGAATAGTAAAGCAGCTTGCTTTTAGCCGCCATTACCATGTCTACTTTATTTTGCTCTAACGCTAAAAATGCGTCATCGGCATTGTCATATAACGTTGCGTTTACGGTGCCGGGAAACCATGTGCGGAACATTTCAGCGTGGGCGGTATTTTTTATCAGGGCTACATGTACATAGGAAATTTCATTTATGCTCACGTTGGGAAAGTCTATCTTGGACAAAAGCGCGAATTGATCTGTCATGTATTTATGTTCCGCCCAAAGGAAAAAGGGTTCCCGTTCGGCGGTAAAAATCAAGTCGGAAAACATATACGCCCTGCCGTCAATCAACATTGCCATCAGTTCGCCCATTTCGGTGCGCTCTTCGTTTGCAACATCAAACGTAAGCCCTGTAACTTTTTCCGCTTCCCGTAATAAGTCAAAGGTGATGCCGTCCCATCTTTTCTCGTGGTCGTTATAAAAAACGATGGGATAATTGAAATACTGAACCGCTATCGGTACGGAAGCCGTGTTTTGCAGATATGCTCTTTCTTCATCATCAAGGCTCATAAGGAATTTATGTTTCCTATACTCATCGTTGCCCCGGTTATACAGATGGTTCAGATATGGCATGGCGCCGTTTCTTAATGCCTTTGTTATAACCGAAATGACAGGTTCAAGTTCCGGTTTTGCCGCTGTCATGGCAATCGGGTTAAAAAGGATAGGGTAATATTCTTCTATAATTAAACCGCCGTATTCGGCAAAGGATGCATCGGCAACTTGCGGCCCGACAAAAGCATCAGCATCCCCATTTTCCAGGGCACGATAAGCTTCTTCATAATTTTTGGCCCATACTGGTTCATATGTACCCGGTTCCGTTACAAGGGAAACAAGTTCTTCAATGGGGGTGTTGACTAAAAACACATATTTAAGCGGCCTCTCCTCCTGGATTTGGCTAAGTTCACGGCTTCCCTCAAGCCGCATCAAAACAATCTGCCGTACAACAATGGAATCTGTCATATAATATCTTTCCAGGCGTTCCTCGGTAGGCATCATATTGCCCGAAAAATCAACTTCATGGGTGTCCAATTTTTCAAACAATTCATCAGTACGGAAAATTTCAGGTTGGAACCGGATGTCAAAAATTTCGCTCAGCCATTCGCAAAATAAAGCGGAAAACCCTGCGATTTCTCCGTTGTCATTTACAAACGCCTCGGATGTCAGGGTCATTCCGTAAGTAAAATACTCATATTGTTTTTTTAGGGCCTCAATTTCTTCGATTTCCCTATTCGTTACGCCGGGTATATATTGGTAGGATTTTATGGGGCTTGCGCTGGAAAAATCATCGGGCGATTCCTGTGCCGCATTAAAACAGCCGGAAAAGCCGACGAGGCAAAGAAACGCAAGGATCACCACTGTTGTAATCCGTTTTTGGGCCGCGATCATTTCAACACTACCTCATATATTGTTGATTTATCGCAGAAAACGTAAATCCCTACCCAACCGGTGACTGAAATTAAGCGATAAATTATAATAATATTAATATAGCACACCTACATTGAAACGCGCAAGGGACTGTGCAAAACAAAAATGAAAAAATCTGTCCCTTTACCCAAACCCATGTTATAATACCGAAAGGAGTAATCATCATATATGGCGAAAAAAGCAATGATACTTTGCGGCGGCTGGGACGGGCATCAACCGCAGTTGGTTTCGGCAAGGTTTAAGAAATTCCTTGAATCCGAAGGTTTCGAGGTGGCGGTCGAGGAAAGTGTTCAGGTTATCAAAGATACCGAAAGGCTGGCGGAGCTTGATTTGTTTATCCCGGTCTGGACAATGTGCAAGGAAGAGCTTGGCTATGGCTTTTTTGAACCCCTTATCGAAGCGGTTGGCGGTGGGCTTGGAATGGCCGGATGCCACGGCGGTATGTGCGATGCTTTCCGTAACAATGTTGAGTATCAGTGTATTACAGGGGCTAACTGGGTTTCGCACCCGGGAGGCGATGGCACGAAGTACCACATAAATATAAAGAGTAAATCGAATCCCATTACCGAGGGCATAAATGATTTCGATGTCGCTTCCGAGCAGTATTATCTTCATGTAGACCCGGCAAATGAAGTGCTGGCTACTACAAGGTTCCCAACTGTAAGATGGTATCATTCAGCTAACGGCGAAGTTGATGTGCCGCAGGTCTGGACACGCAAGTGGGGTTATGGACGGGTCTTTTACAGTGCTCTTGGACACCTTGATAATGTGTTTGAAATTCCCGAAGCCTGGGAACTTAAGAAGCGCGGATTGCTGTGGGCTGCGGAAGGTAAAAAAA
>Ga0099364_10004769_pt1 | contig 20454 bp, 25 predicted proteins | sample TergutTh196P3_FD_73070 | JGI IMG/M metagenome (GOLD analysis project Ga0099364, IMG submission 73070) | Microcerotermes parvus P3 segment gut microbial communities from Pointe-Noire, Republic of the Congo - Th196 P3 | ecosystem: Host-associated > Arthropoda: Insects > Digestive system > Gut ... | reverse complement strand
CTATTTGATTGTCCAAAACGGCGACCCGCGCAAAGAACAAATAGCGCTTGGGCAAACCTATTTTGCCATTCAAACATACCGACAGGAATTGAACGACAAGTACAATCAACTTGCCGAAGATAAAAAACGATTGCTTTTGAGGGGCGATATAAAACAGATGAACCAACTTCTTGTTGAAGCCGCAAAAGGTGCCGGTATTATTTCAAACGAAGAATACGCCATATTTCAAAATCGCGGCTATCAGGGTTTATACGGCGGACTCTCGGTTGCCGACATTCATTATAGAAAGCAGCTTGCCGAAAAAGATAAAATTTTGGATTTTATGGGCAGCGAAGAAATGATAGCCAATTTATTTAGAATATCCCAAACGCAGAGCAAAATGACAAGGGAAAATATAAGAAGCAAAGAACTTGCAAGTTATGCTCATTTCACGTTTGGTAAAGAAGTTAGAGCAGCAATAATGCGACTTGGCGGAGTAATGCCCGAAGATTTGCCAACTCCGCAAAAAGGAATTGTTGAACTTGAACGGGAAGCAATAAAAAAATTGAAAGAAAAAAATAAAGAAATAATGACAGATGAGTAGTGCGTCAGTCCGTCGTTAAGCGGCAATTGTATTGCTCGTATAACCATAATGATAAAAGAAAAAAATGGAAATAGTAACAAAGGAAGGATTAGCAGAGGTTTTGAAGAATGTAGAGGCGTCAAATTTATCAACCACTCTCAACGATTATCACAAAAAGAGGAGATTGGAAGGAGTCTTGGAGGTTCACGAAATGTTGCAGCAACCGAGTTCTTACGAGGATATGAAAAATCAGATATTCAGGAACAGGAAGAAAGACTTTTTGAATACGCCCAAAAGAATAATTGCTGGTTCGATTTTGAAGCCATAGAACAAGAATTTGGAACTGAATTTTTTGAAAAATTGAAGAAAGATTACGGTCAAGAAGCGCCAGAATCGGGCGCAGAAGCATCTCTTTATCAATATGACAGCAGACACATTCTAAAAGTGATGCGCTATAATGCTTTTGATACAAGACCTCTTGGATTTTTAGACAATCGCATTGCTCTTCATAATCATTTGTTCCCAGAAACTTTTTATGAATTAATCGGTTTTTGTCGCGGAAAATACGGCAAGTTTAGTTTCGTTTTAAAACAGCCTTACATACGTGGGATAGAACCAACTGAAACAGATATATATAATGATATGACCAAAAGAGGTTTTTCGCGAGATTATATCGAAAATACTACCTATACATCATATTGTTACATAATAAAAGATTTACATATTGGGAATTTCATAAAAAATAGAGATGGAAAATTATATTGTATAGATCCGGCTCCAAGTCTTAATTTCATAAATAGAACATATAACAATATTTAATTCATTGAATATGAAATATTTATCTGATAGTGATTTGCAGGAGGAAAATACGGAACTTTATGAGCATCATCATTGGGTGGTAGATAAGGGGCAGGCGCCTGTTCGCATTGATAAGTTCCTGACGCATAAAATCGAAGGTATATCGCGTACCAAAGTTCAGGCTGCTGCCGGAGCAGGTTGTATTTTGGTGAACAGCAATGCTGTTAAGTCGAACTATAAAGTGAAGCCTTTGGACGATATTTCGGTCGTTTTGTCGCATCCAAAGTACGAATTAACCATCATTCCGCAGGATATTCCCATCAAAATCGTCTATGAAGACGACGAGTTGATTGTGATAGACAAGGAAGCGGGTATGGTAGTTCATCCCGGACTTGGCAACTATACCGGTACGCTTGTAAATGCTTTAAGTCATTATCTTTTAGACTTGCCCATGTTCAAAAACGGCGAGATGCGTCCCGGATTGGTGCATCGTATCGACAAGGATACTTCGGGTATCATCGTCGTCGCGAAAACTGAACATGCGCTTAACCATCTGGCGCGGCAATTTTTCGAGCATACCATCGAACGCAAGTACTTGGCGTTAGTGTGGGGCAATGTTGCCGATGATACGGGTACAATCGTCGGAAATATCGGTCGTCATCCAAAAGAGAGGATGCAGATGTGGGTATTTGCCGACGGTTCAGACGGCAAACATGCCGTAACGCACTACCGCGTGATAGAACGTTTTGGATATGTCACTTTGGTGGAATGTCAGTTAGAAACGGGACGCACGCACCAGATAAGAGTGCATTTCAGACATCTCGGGCATCCGCTTTTCAACGACAGTCGCTACGGAGGCGACCAGATTTTGCGCGGCACGACGTTTGCCAAGTACAAACAGTTTGTGAACAACTGCTTTGAAATACTTCCACGTCAAGCCCTGCACGCGCGTTCGCTCGCCTTCGACCACCCCGCAGAAGCAGGAAAACGAATGTCCTTTGAAACGGAGTTGCCGCAAGATATGGCGGATGTGATTAGGAAATGGAGAGTGTACGCGAATGCAGTGAATAGTGAATAGTGAATAGTGAACAGTGAATAGTGATAATTGTTAAATGTTAATTGTTTATGAGGTTATTGTTGATAAGTAATTCGACGAATGTTGGGGAGGCGTATTTGGATTATCCGAAAGGGGATATAAAGCGTTTTTTGGGAGAAAAGACGGTGAATGCGCTGTTTGTGCCTTATGCGGGCATTATGTTTTCGTATGATGATTACGAAAAGAAAGTAGAGGGACGATTTTCGGAAATCGGACATCATGTGACGGGTATTCATCGTTTTGACGACCCAGTAAAAGCGGTGGATGACGCTGAAGCAATTGTTATAGGCGGTGGAAATACATGGAAGTTGGTGCAGATGCTGCACTGTAATAAATTGATTGACGCTATCCGCAAGAAAGTATTGAGCGGTACGCCCTTTGTCGGCTGGAGCGCCGGCAGCAATGTGGCATGTCCCACGTTGCGCACTACCAACGATATGCCGATTATTGACCCGATAAGTTTCGATACTCTCAACTTGGTTCCGTTCCAAATCAATCCGCACTATTTGGACGCACACCCGGAAGGACACGGCGGCGAAACACGCGAAGACCGTATCCGCGAATTTATCGAAATAAATCCCGATGTATATGTCGTGGGATTGCGGGAAGGAACAATGTTTTGGTTAGAAAACAACAAACTGTCGCTTATCGGAAAAAAGCCGGCGCGTATTTTTAAGAAAGGACTGGCGCCGCAAGAATTAGATGGGGCTGCTGATTTTTCGTTTTTGTTAATTAATAAACTTTTTGTAGCGTGAAGGCGGTAATTGGCGGCTCGCCCCGACATAGCGTTAGGAAACGTGATAGGCTCAAATAACCCTTGATAACACAAAGAAAACACAGAGTAGCACAGAGAAAAAAATCTCTGTGTCCCTCTGTGTCTTCTTTGTTGTTCTCTGTGTAACTTTCGGAACTACAGTTCTCTGATTTTGATGTTGCGGAACCAAACGTTAAAATCGTTGTGGTCTTGCAGCCCAATGAAGCCTTCTTTTGCAGGTCCATTAACAAAACCGGGCCACGTAGCAAACTTACTGGCGGCAACCAAGTCTTTCCATTCCTGCGTCCAAAGCGTGTACTCAACCACTAATTCGCCGTTTTGCGTGTGGGTGACGTGTCCGTCTTTTACCCGCACAACGATTGTATTCCATTCACCTGCGCGTTTTGCGTTTGAAGGCAATGCGGAACGCATATCATAAAGAGAGCCTGCAAGGTGGTTGGTCAACTTGTTGTCGCCTGCATTCCAATTGTCTAACACTTGGATTTCAGGCGCCGAAGAAAAGATTTGTTCTCCGGGAACTTCAACAACATAGTAGAAAATTCCCGAATTTGCACGTTCGGCAACTTTCCAATCGATAGAAAGTTCGAAATTACTGAACTTTTTACCGGCATAAATAATGTCGGTTGACGGAGCAGGAACCCGAGGGGTATTGGGGTCTCTCGGCGCATTGGGGTCTCTGGGCGGTGGCGCTGGTCTTCCTCCCTGACGGACGCCGGAGGCAACTTTCATTGCACCGTCTTCAATTGACCATACACTGGGCATCTCTGTTCCATTGTATGCGCGCCAACCATCAAAATTCGTGCCGTTAAACAACAGTACCCAACCGGCTGCTCTTTCTTGAGCCGTTAGCGTATTGTTCTGGGCAACAGCATCAAACGCTAATGATGCTAACAAAATCAGTGAAATTACAAAAAACTTTTTCATCTTAAATAAAATTAAATTATACATTTTTATAAACGTGGCAAAGATATGTATAATTTTGTAAATACATTGTTAAAAAAATATAAAAAGTAAAAAAAGTAAAAAAAATTTTCATTTTGATGTAACAAATTTCGTTTTGAATCGTCTTCATATTGAAAAACGTTATGACGATGTTCAAAAAAGTCGGGGCAAAGTTGTAAAAAGAAGTTGTAAAAAGTTGTAAATGAATGGATAGTACCGTATTTAACCGAATAATGACAGATCTGAGGCCAAAGCTGTATCGCTTTGCCCTGACTTTTACCAGGCGGACGGAAGAGGCAGAAGATATTGTTCAGGAAGTCGGGATGAAGTTGTGGGAGCGACGCAAAGACCTTGCCGCAGTTGATAGCATAGAAGCCTATGCCATGAAAGCCGTGCGCAACAGTTGCCTCGACCATGCGCGCTCGCCTCACAATAGAACGGAAGAGCTAATCGAACCATTCGATACCGCACACGAACAAACGCCGTACAAAATGCTCGAACAGGCAGATATGGCGGCGTTTGTAAGGCGGTTGATAGACAGACTGCCCGAACAGCAAAAGATGGTAATACGTCTGCGCGACGTCGAAGGGTACGAATTGAACGAAATTGCCGAAATACTCGATATCAACGAGGGCGCAGTGCGAACAAATCTGTCGAGAGCAAGGCAAAAGGTACGCGATGAACTTTTAAAACAGTATTAAAAACAGTAAAGAATAGTAAAAACAGTAAAAAACAGTAAAAAAAAAAATGATATGAACGAGCAAAAAGTACATGAACTGCTCCAGCGATATTTCGACGGAGCCACATCATTAGAGGAAGAGCGCGACTTGCAGCGTTACTTTGCCGGCAGCGACGTACACGAATCGCTGAAGGCGTATCGCCCAATGTTCACCTTCTTCGCGCAGGAACGCGCCGTAGAACCGCCGGTAAGAAAAACAGAAGCGCGCCAAATACGCCTGAACCTGTCAATCATCACGGCAATAGCGGCAAGTATCGCAATACTGCTGTGGATAGGACTGCCGATGATGAAATCAGACGATTACGTCTATTTCGTTAACGGACAGCGGATATACGACGAAAACGCTGCAATAGCGTTAGCCGAAAACAAGTTGCAATCGCTGGCGACATCAATGCAATCAGCCTTCAACGGCATGACGGCGTTAGACAAGTTGCAGGAAAGCAATCAATCGTTGCAACAGTTCAGTAAAATATCGAACGCATACCGACAAATTGAAGAATTAGGTTCTAAATTTGAAGAGTTGAAAATTGAAAATTGAAAGTTGAAAATTAGTAGTTAATAATTATAATGTATTAAAAATGAAAATAGTAGTTAGAATTTTGGTCGTAATGATTTTGATAAGTTCGCCTTTGTGGGTTTACGGACAACGGGACAGCAGCGCAGAAGATCCCGTAATCAGAATCTTTAACAAGTACGAAGAGCGGGACGGCGTTGAATCTGTTACCATATCGCCGGCATTGCTGGGTTTGATGAAAAACGGAAGAACCAACGACAGTAAGACCCAGGAGTTGATTTCAAGAATATCCGGTCTGCGGATAATGTCGCTTACAGACGGCGAACAAGGTAGAGGCAAAGCAAATCGCGAAGCGCTGACAGCCGAATTGCAGGACGTAGTGAAAAAGGATTTCGAGGAAATCATGATAGTAAGAAGTTCCGGCGAACGAACGGAACTACACGTCAGAAACAAGGACGGAAGAGGAGCGTTGCTCTTTATTACGTCCACGTCAAATTCCGTTACGGTGATGCACCTTGCCGGAGTAATTGACAAAACATTGATAGACGCCGTAATGAACGGCGAAATAGGGATTTCTAAATAGTTGAAAATTGAAAGTTGAAAATTGAAAATTAATTGAAAATGAAAAAGTTAATAGTAATTTTAGGAGTTGCTTGCATATCAGCAAGCGTAATAGCCCAGCACGTTGTGCGTATAGGCAGTATGGAATTTGTGGTTAAGAAAGCCGAACGCGATACCATTGTACAGGTTTTGACGGACAATGAGCCTTGTCCGCCATGCCCTACGGAGAACAAAACCAAACCGAAATTCTTACCATACAATAAAACGTATTTCTTTGGCGGCGTAAGCGCTGTTTATCCCGACCACAGCAGCAGTTATTACACTGTTATGGGCGGTAGAAGCGTTAATCTCGACGCCGGTTGGATACATTGTAACGCAGTAACACGCTGGCTCGGATTAGGTGGAACGCTTCAGTATTCGTTCTATAACTACAATTTGAGAGATGCGGCAAGCGAAACGAAATTTGCGGAAGAGGTGATAGGCGCTCTTTTTCCTGACGATGATATTCGCAGACAGGAATACCGAAGCCATAATGCTGCCGCCAGCGCCTTTGCCCGATTCTACCTTACAAACCATAACATCAGAAGGGTAGCAAGAAATAAGGTATTTATTGATTTTGGCGTGCAGGGTGATTATGCTCTCAACAAGTTTTGCCTGCTCAATACACGTTCGGATGGAAAGAAAAGGTATTTCGATGACTACGTCTTCAATCCCTTCACGGCGTCAGCAATTGCTCGTATAGGATTTGGCAGCGGATGGTCGATATTTGCGCGCTATCGCTTGACAGACGCCTTCAACCAAAGAGTCTTACCGATGGATCTTCCACGAATGAGCATTGGAGTACACTTTTTATAATTGAAAATTGAAAATTGAAAATTGAAAATTAATTTATAATGAAAAAGTTCATAATAATATTTTGTGTTGCATCTTTTGCAACAAATGTAATAATGGGACAACCGACAATACGTATTGACGAAAAGGGGATCAGCATCGGTAACTGTCGTAACTGTTCAGACTGCGATTCGGAAATCGATATAGAAATTAAGCCCAAGCCTGCGAAAAGCAAGACGTTTTTTACCAGCGTAGGGTTCATTTTGCCGAACAATACAGGCAATTACTTTGCAACGCTGGGCGGCAGCAGCCTTAACCTTAACATGGGGATGATGCATCGTTACCGTATAACAGACAGGTTTGCGCTCGGAAGAACGCTTCAGTATTCGTATTATAATTACAGGTCGTGGAACGAAGCAAGCAATCCGGAGTTTGTGAACGAGGTAATAGGCAAGGATTATGACAGGCATGGAATACGCAAACAGGCGTTTCGCAGTCATAATCTGGCAGTCAGCGGCTTTACGCGGTTTTATTTAGTTCCGGACAAAAGTCGATTGTACATTGACCTTGGCGCGCAAGGCGATTTCGCATACAGCAAGTTCTTTAAAATCAAAACGCAGTCGGAAGGAAAAAGCAAATACCGCGACGATTTTGCCTTCAATCCCTTTGCAGCATCGGCAATTGCACGTATCGGGTGGGACAGAAAGAAATGCGCGTGTACAGTTAATGGAAAATGTTGCTGGGGCAATAACTCGCGTTCAATTTTTGTGCGCTACCGCTTCACCGAGGCATTCAATTCGAAAGCGTTATCGATGGATCTTCCACCAATAACCGTCGGAATACAAATCTTTTGAATAGTTGAAAATTGAAAGTTGAAAATTAGTTTAATATGAAAAAGTTAATGATAATTTTGGGAATTGCTTGTATTTCGGCAAGCGCAATAGCCCAGCCCGCGGTGCGGATTGGCAACATGGAAATAATCGTCAGGAAGCAGGGGCAGGATACGACAATGCAGGTTAATGTATTGGAAGATCCCTGTCCGCCGTGTCCGCCTTCGGAAAACGAAACAGGTAGCAGGGCGCGTAGCAATACGTACAAATACCACTATAAGTCCAGTTTTGGCGGCTTAGGATTCATTCTGCCCGACATCGGCAGCAATAACTACACGACATTAGGCGGTAGCAGCATCAACCTTGATATTGGGAGTATGCATCGCTATCAACGCACACGCTGGTTTGCATTAGTTGGAACACTCCAGTATTCGTACTATAATTACAAGTTGCATGACGCCGCAGAAGACGAGGATTTCAAAAGAGAAGCGCTTCGTAGCGATTATTCCAACGCCGAAATCAACAAACAGGTTTTTCGCAGTCACAATGCGGGAATTGGCGCCTTTACGCGCTTCTATTCGGGGCAACCAAGACGACACAGCAACGACGGAGTATTCATAGATATCGGTATTCAGGGCGATTGGGCGTTCAGCAAGTATTACAAACTCAAAACCCACAAGGGAAGCAAGGAAAAGATTCGCGACGATTACGCCTTCAATTCTTTCGCAGCGTCGTATGTTGTTCGTGTGGGAATGACGCGGTGGTTCTCGGTATATGCGCGCTATCGCTTCACCGATGCTTTCAATTCAAAAGCGTTGCCGTTGGATCTTCCGCCTTTTACATTCGGAGTGCTTTTATTATAAAGCTTCAGAACGCCACAGTTAAATCTACGCCAATTTGACGCGGCGTTCCTTTTTGTGCTAATTGCAGGTTTTCTGTTTTGAACCAAAATGCTGCGTAATCAGCGTTTAAACTGTTTTGCATCCAAACGTTCAGCCAGAAAATGCCCTTGCTAATGCCTGCTTTCAGGTTCAGTAATCCGTAAAAATTTTGATAAACATCGTTTGCTTCCGTCCAGTATATTTTTCCGGCGCCGCCGTAATGCGCATGAATATTGAAACGGTCTATAAAGCGACTGTTATGCAGTCGGCGATTATATCCGGCGGCAAGTGAAAAAGTATTTTGCGGAGCAAAAGGAATATACTTGCCCGAAAAATCTTCTGCATCGTCAGTTTCGCCTGTTTTATAATCCTTGAAAACAGCGCGCGCGTATCCGTAGTTGGCAGACAACGACAAACCGTCAATCAAATGAGCCGTCATGCTTAAATCAAAACCTACCGATTCGGCGCGTCCGGCATTTTTCAACAATCTACCCTGTCCGCTTTCAACAAATTGCGTAATCTGAATATCCCGCACATCAACATAGAAAACAGCTGCTTCTGCGTGAAGCAAATCGCGGACGGGTTCGCCCTTGAAGCCTATTTCGTAATTCCAACTGTGTTCAGGTTGATACGACGTCGCGGCAAGTATTGCCTCGGGCAATTCAGAATCCATAGGTTCATCGGGCGGGTTCATCATTCTACCTTTTTCTTCAATGACGTCGCGCACTATGTCGGCAAACATCTGAATATTGTAACCGCCGGCTTTATGACCTTTTGCAAGCGAAGCATAAACATAATGTTTTGAATCGAACTCATATTTCAGGGAAACTTTTGGCAACCATTCTGTAAATGATACATTGCCCAAACCTGTCAGCATTGTTTCTACCGAACGCTGCATTGTCGGTCTTTGAGGCGGGGTAATGTCTAAATTCATTTCCATGGAGGTGTCGTAATCCAATTCTGTTTTTTCATAATCAAAACGTATTCCGGCAGTAAGCGATAAGCCGTTGATAAAAAGGTTGTTATAAGTTGATTGATGAAAAACAGCGACGCCACGGGCAGGCGTTTTGAACGTTCCCGGAATAGGGATCTCGTTATCGGTAACCCTGATAATCATCGGACTATTGGGAATATTGTCGAAAACGGGTTGCAGGATGCCGCTGACAGCGCCTTCCTTCATAGTAGTAACCACATCGGTACTCAAATTACGACCGAATCCGAAAGCGCCGAACGACCAGCGATAATTGTTCTGCGCGTTAGATTTGACGGCAAACTCCTGCGTCCAGTTTTTTTCGGTTTGTATTTGATTGATAGTGAAAACCGATGCGGGTGAATAATCCAGATCCATGTGCATATCATCATCGAAATATTGATATCCTGTTGAGGAGGTAAAAACAAATTTATCGTTTTTGTATTCCAGATTGAAGTTGCTGCCTGTCACTTTTCGTGTATATCGTCCCGGATGGTCGTAGTTGGGAGCGGTAATATCGCCGTTTGCGTCTTCACCGTAAGGGAAAGCGCCCTGTTGAGAATAATCGTAATTTGCCATCAGTTGCAGCGTCCATTTTTCGGCGGGTCGCAAATCCAAACGTAGACGCCCTCCGCCTGATTGCAGATGGTCGGCGCTTTTTTCGTCGTATTGATTTTTGAAAAAACCGTCATTGCCGTCGTAATATCCGCTTAATGAAATTCCTGCTTTTCTGCCTAATTTTCTCGAAACGGAAGCGTTTGCACGAAAAAGCCCGTAATTGCCGGCGGATAACGTTACTCGGATTCGCTCGTAATCAAGAGGCGAATATGTAAATACATTAATAATACCGCTCATTGCGTTTCGTCCGTAGAGCGTTCCCTGCGGACCGCGAAGTACTTCGATGCGCTGTACGTCCATAAACTCGAAGTTAAAAACCGACTTGTCCAAATAAGGCATGTTGTCCACGTATAAACCTATTGATTGTCCGGCGCTGCGCTCGCCTATCCCGCGAATATACACAGGAGTAGACATCTTTGAACCGTATTTGGGTATGAAAAAGTTTGGAATAACGGCGCTCAAATCCAAAATAGAAGTAATTTTCAGATTTTCCATCATTCGCGGGGTAATGAACGAGATAGAACCCGGAAGCGTTCTCAATTCGTTGGTTTCTTTGGTCGAAGTAACAATAATTTCGTCCAAATCAAACTGCATTGAAGCGTCTGGCTCTTGATTTTGAGCAAATAATACGTTGCTCAACAAAAATATCAGTATTATAAAATTAGTTCTCAAAATCATCATATATTGCTTATATTTTCTTCAATAACAGCGTCTGTCACAGACAGTTTTATTTCGTTTTCCTTGTTGGTAAGGAAACGATACGGATTGCCGCCTTCTTGCGCTACCGTCACATTTGAGCCTTTTGCTTCAAAATTTATGGTTATGGCGGGGTCACTAAATCTCATGTAGTTGAGCAGTACAAAGGCTTTCTCTATACCATCGCCTAATTCGTAGTTCCAAACCTCGTCGGGTTGCGCCAAACGATTGCCGCTGTATATTGATTCGTCGGGCATATCGCATAGTATTTGGTATGCTTCCTCAACGCTTTTGCCCTTCAAACCTTCGATACTTACAGGATTACGTTCAATTGCCGCTTTTGTAAACGGTATCCAACTGACATCTTTCATTTCGCGGTAAACGTAGCGTGTAAGTTCTGCAAACTCATTATGCAACGCCATTTCGTCAAGAAGCTCCATAATCTCTTCGCGAGTTTGTTCGGTAGTTATTTGCAGTCGCGGCATTGACTTATATTCTTTTTGTTCATCCGGTAAACGCGGCTCAATGTGAATAAATGTTCGCATTTCCTCGAACATGTCGCGCATACGGCTGCAACGCTCCTGCATGATTTTTTCGATAAAATAATCTTTTTTCTCGTCAAAACTCAAGTGTTTATTTTTATTCAAAAAATTCTCAAAATCATTGATGATGATTTTTTCATCTTTTGGGGTGATATAGAAATCGCGCGGGTCTATTTCCTCAAACAGCGCTTTTCGTCTATCTCCCGAAAATTTGTTTTTACTGGAATGTTCGTAATGGAAAATTGTGCGTAAATCAATGAAACACATTTTGTTGTTGCGCATGTGTCTATATTGGAAACAATCCCAAAATTCATTTTTAGTGCGTAGAAAGTTGATAAACAATTCAAAATCAAATTCTGTGGTCAAAAAACTTCGCAGGCTTTTTCCGAAACTTTTGTATGCTTCAGGGTCAATTGTTGCTACATTATATAATGTATGAATACACCCTGTGATGTGCGAGACAATAGTAATTTTTTCATTTTCTATTGCCCGTCGAGCCTTTGCCGATATTTCAGTACCGTTATACCACATTGTTTTTGTTACAATGCGACGATTGTTTGTGAGAATACCATCGCGTTCGGCAATAAAATTTTGCGAGTGTAAAGGCGTGGCTATCAGGAAAATTTTCTCAAGCGGGATGCGTCCTACAATGAACATTGCGGCGGCATAAAGCGACGAAAGCGACACACATTCGCCTGCTCCCGCTGCATAACCTTCCTTGTGACGAAAAGCCATCATCGCTTCAACGGTTTCGGTCTTCCAATAGGGAATCACATCGTTTGTGTACTTGTCTAATCCAAAATGACGGCGAATGTCAATATCAAAATAATATTTATCGCCTTCGTAGCCGAACAGGGCGTTGCTTTGGCTCAAACTTTCTACGTCAACAAAATCGCTGAAACGCGCCAATTCTGCATCCTTATCGGTAAGTCCCCATGTGTCAAGGTCAAGATTGAACGCAAAATGATCCATGATATACTGCTTAACGCGATTAATTTTGTAGGTGAACGATTTTTTTTCGATGTTTGCGAACCACGGGTCATCACGCCATTTCCATATTTCAGGCGACATAATGTTTGCTAAAACTAACGCATAAAACAATTCCGGGAATATGAATATTTCCATATCCGAAAGGGTATACGCCGAAGAATATTTTTCTAATTCCTTGGGACAGAAGCCTTGAGAGGTCATTGATTTTTTATTTTTATCCTGTATGGTCTTCAATATTGATTTTTTATTCAAAAAAAATTGCGTGCAAAAATACAATTTTTTTTGAAAAAAGAAGAAAAAAATTTGCAGTTATGTAATTTTTCTATATCTTTGCAGCGTTTTTTATAATCGGGGTGTGGCGCAGTTGGCTAGCGCACTTGCATGGGGTGCAAGGGGTCGCAAGTTCGAGTCTTGCTACCCCGACGGTGAAAATCAGAGGTTTACAGAGGTTTGTAGACCTCTTTTATTTTTTGTTTGCATACAATTTGCATACAACTTTGGCTATTCGACTTTTTTGTCATTTTATTGTCTATTTTTATGACCGTATGATTTATAGTCATAAGGTCGCCTCTCTGAAATGTTTACTATACGTGCGTTTTCAAAGGCTTACAATTTTCTGCGCCCGCAATTTGCCCGCAACTTTGCCGATGTTGCTATTTTGATGTTTATTTTGAACAATATTTTATCAAAAAAGGGGGCGGTTTCAATCTACCCCCTTGTCAATTCAACTTTGATTACTGCTACCGGAAACGGCTTTTTTATCGTTGCCGTCGGTAACGTTTACAGAAATATCGCCTTCAATATGGCTGTTATCGCCGTATGTGGTATGACCGATATTGATAACCACCACTATAACGCTGCTGTTATTGCTGTTATTGTTCCCTTGCTGTATGACACTGCCGTATACATCGTTGCCTATGATACCCAAAGAATGTAATACATCTTTGATGTCGTGATTATTCAGTGGCTTCATTTGAACGCAGAACGGAATATGTTACTTTGAATACGGCGTAGATACACATCTTCTAATGACGGGTATAACGCCTCATCAATTCTACAAAGCAAATTGAAAAACACAAAATCGCGTGTATCGCGTTCGGTACGGACACCCCAAACGTGTAAGTCGTCAGGATACACAGCGCGTCGGCGTTCCTCGTCGGCTGCCCTTATCGCGTCCATGTGGTCTTTAAAGCCATAGCCGGTATTGGTACTGCTGCCGTCGTGTTCTCTTTCTTCTGTCGTTGATTGTTCAACATACGCACGATAATAGACTGATTGCAGCAACTCATAACCTGCCAACTGTGCTACATGGAAGGCGGCATCATTCAATCCGTTTAAGGCTCTATCAACATCGACCTCAATATTATCACGCTGCGCCTCGTCATCGTCTCGTGATGCCTTGTATAGTGTAATATTGTCGGCAATTTCTGACAGTTGGCGCATGATTTTAACAAGTTTAGTCATGCGGTCAGCGGAATTTTCCGTTGTGAGATTGTCATTGATGCCTCCGCGTTGTGAGAGGTCATCGGTGCGGGTTTGAGGCTCGCCGCTGCCTTCGTTTGACCTGTGGGTACTGTTATTTGCCACGTGGTCGTGTTCAGTTATTTTTAGCATATTACTACAAAAAAAACGCGCCTGTCCCTTTGCTAAAACCTAACTGGTGGTTTGTATCGTTCATTATAAACTATACAAGGGGGTGCGCGTGATATTTTTATTACGTTCCAACGCAGGCACAAAAAATGCCCTTATTTCGGGCTGCCTGCCCAGTTATATTTTAGCACTATCTTATACGTACAAAATTGAAAATTGTTGTGTAATGTGCAAAATATTTTTTGTCGGTTGTACGGTAAAATGGCGTATATCTGTAAATCAAATACATACGTCTGCGAATTAAAATAAGCGCGTTTTGCGGCGTCTTTTCGCTTCGGTTAATACCTACCATCAAAAACAATAAATATTGTCGTAAAACGCAGATTTGAGGGCGTGAAATGGATTTTATCGTTTTGATACCATGTAAAGATTGTTTACGTCCTCAAACAAACAATGTTTGTGTCAGGTCGCTGTTGCAATAGTGAAAAAGCGAGATTTATAGGTTTTTCATAAATTTGTGATAAACTATGTCACTCCCCAAAATTGGGGGGCGTGTTTTGCGCAGGGCGGTAAAGCAGATTCATCAGAGGTAGTTATAACAACTTTGCCTAATACAGATAACAATGTTATAACAACGTCGCGCTCTATGATACAATTTAGGGCGTGTAACACAACGCAATAAAGGGGGTGGTTGCTTATTACCCACCCCCGCGCATTGAACGGCTTACTCACCTATTCCTTCGGCTTTCCAAAATCGCCGCGACGAATAGCAGCCAAAAATCCCGCCATGTCATTCGCATACGGTAAACACCGCCGCTGGAACTCTACGCCATTTACACTCTTTCCAAGTCGCTCCCACTCGGTTTTTATCTGCGCGTCGAGAATACGTTTTGCTCTGTTTATCTCTGCGCGTTCCTCTGCGCTTAACAAATAATAATCATCTTCTTTTAACATAATACTTAATTTTTATCGTTTAACTCTTCGTATGGGATATAAATATCATCTTCCCCCAACTCCTCGCCCTTTTCGTTTACCCAAACGCCATCTTTCCAAACGCATTCACCATAAACGATATTTATTGTGCGAGAGCCTTTGCCGGCTTCTGTCATCAAAAAATCTATTCCACTTTCTTTATCCATTTTTATTATAAATTATTGATTAATACTATTTTCGTAATTCTTTACGATTGTTATTACATTCGGGTCGTGTGTCGGCTCGTATTCATCACAAACGCCGTCTACCCTGCGCACTATCCGTATACGTTGGTGTGCATCTTCTTTTCCTGCCTCATTTAGCAAGTAATCTATATCGCTACTCTTGCTCATTTTTTTACTGTTTTTGAAATCTCTTTTAACTCTTCTATTTTTTTTACAATTGCCGTCACCGCATCATCGGGAGCATTACGTAAAAGCCGCTCCAATTCTGCGTATTCTGCGGCAACTTGCGTCGTTATATCGACTTGCGCCATCTTTGGCACTGCATACGATAGAAACCGTTCAAACAATGCAACTTTATCCCTTACCTCAAGTTTGCCAAAATCCACTACTACGTTGTCAAATTCGTTCTCAATGAATTGTTTGATACGCTGCTTTATGTCCGCCGTAACCTTGTTAGGCGTTCCTTTTTTCCTGCCGCCCAATTTTGGCGACCCTTTCGCTCTTGCCATACTATTTTTTACTATTTTAGTTTATAACTGGGTCATTTCGTTAAGAATGACCGATAACCGCTTGGCTTCCGACAATGATACAGAAACAGGCGTATCAATGATACCGCCGCACTCCGGGCAAAGTCCATACACAAAGAAAACTATCTCGTCTTCCGCTTGAGCGTTGTTTATGGTTGTTTCTACCCTTTGAACGCTCATTAGCCATTCATTTGCGGTGTGAATAACCACCGGCATCGCTACTTTGTTGCTGCTTCCTGCAGCGTCATTACTACTATTCATGTTTTTACTACTTTATTTATTGTTATTTACGTGTCATTGAGGTTTTTAAATAATTCAATCAAAGGCACCTCAAGCGCATCGGCTATGCTTTGAAGCCTGCACAAGTTGGGCTTGCCAGCATTTTTTTTGCATTTTGCCACTTTCGCTAAATACTTGTACGGTAAACCCATCTTTATTGATAATTGCTCTACATCTATGCCTTTGATGTAACATAACTGATATATCCGCAGCCTGTTGTCGTTATTCAAATACTCCAAAACGCCATCGTAATACAAGCCGTCTAAAAACTCAACGCCATCAAGATAAGAAACCAAATATTTATAGGTTTTCATGTACTTTTGCCGCTCAACTTGCTCTTTCTCCCGCGCAAACTGTTTTACATACTCCAAAAGTTCACTGACCGATTTCATCGCGGGGACTTCTTCCCCCTGAACTTCCCCATCTTCTTTTTTTTCTTTGTGCCATTCCTCATTACCCGGACATATTCTCTTCAAATCTTCTTTTTTTTCCACTTCTATTTCTTTTGAAAAAGAGGATGAGGGAGTGTTACAAAATCCCCCTTTATCTACATGTGAAATTGTAACATCGTTTTCTGTAAATTCCTCAAATTCAACATCTTCAAAAAACGGTGAATTTGTAACAAAAAACGGTGAATTTGAGGCGTTTTTCGGTGAATTTGTAACATCATTTATTTTGTCGCAAATCAATTTTCTTACCTCTTTTTTCATCGTGGAATTTTCCGACAACTGAATGAATTTATCAAGTTCGCGCTTCTTTTTCATTCTGCATGGTATTTCGTTAATCCTTTGCAGTTCCGACGCGCTCGCGCTGTCATCGCAAATAACCAACGCATCGAACGCCCGCACTAATTCATTCCCGAAACATCGCCATACTGCCGGTTGCGCCAAGTCTGACAACGTTCTTACGACGGTCGTATTGTCGTCCATTAGTTGATTGCGTATGCGCCGCGTCCGCGTGATGTCTATCTCAAATCGTAGCGTGTCCTTTTCCGTATGCTTCGGCAATACTTTTGTTTTGTCGTATGCCTTAACGATGTATTCCGTAAATTCTATTCTTATTCCGTGAGGCTCGCGGACAACGCCCGCCGTTTTTTCGCCACGATACAATATAATAGATTGTAGGAACTCATCTATTGCAAAGGGTAACGGAACATTCAAACCAAATTCCACGTTGCTAAAAACAAGGATTTCCGGGTTTATTTCAAGTTCAGAAGACAGCCTTATAAGCGTATTTCCAAAGTCCGACAACGTAAAATCGTCTGCGTTATGTTCGCCTCTGTTTTTGAAACGATGCAAAGAACCGCGCACATAACAGGCGTCCGGGGTTATTCTTAACCGCAGCCCATCATACGTCGCCTCGCTGAATTTCAGAAGAGGATTTTGCCGCAAATTATCCTTTGCCGCACCATAAACACTAAATTTAACGCCGTCTATCATAGTGGAAACAACTCTAATTGTGTGATTTTTTGCTCTTTTGGCTCGTTTCGTTGCGGCGGTGGCTCTGCGGGTATAGGCTCGGTAGAAACTCCCGCAAATCTAACGTATTCAACTTTTCTGCGTGAGTGTTTGCTCGGTGCATCGAAGGCGTATACAATATATCCCTCTTTATACAAGTCGTCTACTATGCGGGTTGCGTGATTTTGCGGTTTTCCGATAATCGCCGCCACGTCTGCGCGGGAAACAGGCTCGTTGGGGTTGCTTGCGAACCATCGCCGCATGATTGCAAGTTCGCCGCGTCGTACATGTGCCGTTTCTACAAATGCCTGTCCTTTCGTTGTCATTTTTTGCCTTTTTTGCCGGTTACAATACTGGTAGCAACTTCGCCGTCCAATTCGTCATTTGTCCGAACACGACAGGACAACATCCACTTATCCAATTCGCTGCGGTCGAAATACGTAATTTTGCCACCTGCGCTCTTATAGTATGGTATTTCCTTACGGTGTACCAACTTGTAGACGTGACTGCGCGACAGTCCTAACAAAAGGGCTGCATCTTGCGTCGTTAAGGCTTTTTTGCAACTCAACAATGTAAGTTGCATTAGTTCGGTCTGTGAGGATTTCAAATCCTGCAATACAGACAATATATTATCTTGCATAATTTACAAATTTAAAATTTAAAGAAAATAGTTTTTGCCATAATCGGCTTGTTTCCCTTTCGGGACGGCTTTTCCCTTTCGGGACATGTTGTGGTTATTTCCCTTGATGGCGAAGGGACAGGGGGTGTTGTGCCATCTATTTCCCTTTCGGGACAGTTGTTATTTCCCTTTCGGGACGGTTGCCGTTAGGCTATTTCCTTTTTACAGGACAGTTAGTATCTCCCTGACGGGCGGGGACGTTATTATTTTCGTGTACCGTCGTGTTTCCCTGATGGGTGGGGACGTTATTATTTTCTAATGCCATCGTATCTCTTTTGCGCCATTTTTTAGCATCAAAAGACGGCGCAAAGATACAACAAAAATCAATACGGACAACAAATGAAAGTATTTTTTTTCAACATTTTGCAAATAGTTATTAACATTCAACTTTTTTTGCTCAAGCAAAAGACCAAACAAAACGCAAGCAAAACCGACATTAATGTCATCATTTATTGGATTAATGTATACAGAAACCCGATTAATGCGTACCTAATGTATACAAAAACGCGGAAAAGCGCGTTTTACGACCGGCAAATGTGGTATACCAAAAATACCACTGGCAGTCTTGGTATCAAATTTTGACACCTTAACAGACACCTAAATTGACACCTAAATATTTGATTTTGGTTGCGGCTCCGGTTCCGTTTCTGCTGCAATCTTGGCAAACCTCGCCCCGCAGTTCGGGCAATTTGCCGAAAACAACGAAATGAGCGGAACGCCTAACGCATCGGCTATCTTTTGAAGTGTGCCGATGGTGGGGTTGCCGTTGATAGCCTTTGACAATGATACCTTATTGATTTTCATCTGCTCGGCAAGTCCGGCAATCGACAATCCTTTTTCCTTACATATTTTTCTTACTCTCAATTCCATAAATATACGTTTTTAATTTGGCGACAAAGGTAATATATTTTTTGCAATTTGATACTATTTTATAGTAATATTTTACTAAAAAACGGCTTCTTGAATACTATACAAGAGGTCGTTCTTCTGTATTCCTTACTATACGGCATTTATAGAACTTCGCAAAATATTTTCGGTAAACTATCGGTAAATTCGACAAATTTTGTCATTTTGTCAGTAGTATTTTGACGCTATATTATAGTATGCTATTGCTATAATGTAGTGTGTTTTGTACTGGTAAAATGAGGGAGCGGTGTTTTGCCGCCCCCTTTTCAATTCACAAAGCAATATCGCCTTCAATCGGGCTGTTATCGCCGTATGTGGTGTGTCCGATATTGATAACCACCACAATAACGCTGCTGTTATTGCTGTTATTGTCCCCTTGCTGAATAACACTGCCGTACATCTCGCTGATTTTGATACCCAAAGAATGTAATACATCTTTGATGTCGCTATTCAGTGGCTTCATGGCTGCAGTTATTGAAATACACACAAATTTTTCGACACTTCAAACTTTTCATGTCTTCGGGGAACAAAGCCCGCGCCGCTGAAATCTTTTTGGTTAGGCGTAGTTCGGTAAAACTATTTTCTTTGATTTCCTCGCCTATAAACTCGCGAAACGCCTTGAGAATTGAAAACAGGTACAAGTTATCATCTGCGCCGGTGATTTTGATATACTGACCGTCTTTTGATTTGGCTTTCAGTTCGTCCAATTCATAGTTCAACATGTCATTTTCACGACACAAACGGTCTATTTCGGTATCACGCCACAGAATTTGCTGCGATTGTCGGCGTTTCTTGTACCGTTTCCGCCGCTTTTTACTGTCGGTGCGGTTGTTACTACCAACCGCATCGTTACGGTCGGTTATGGCTGAATTTTCAGCCGGGAAATCGTTCACAGCGGATTTTTCCGTTGTGAGATTTATCGTGGCGCAATTTTGAGCCGCGAGATTGTCATTGTGCGTGTTTTGAGGCTCTACGCTGCCTTTGTTCAAATTGTGGTTTAGCATAATAATTTGAAATAAAAAAGTCCGACTGTCCCGCTGCTAAACCACTCCAGAGGAATTTTGCGTCGCCATTAAGCAAACACACGGGGGTACGGACAAATAAATTTTCGTCTGCGGGCATAATAATAGCCCTCAAAATCAGTTGAGAGCATTAACCCGCTCTCTGGGAGGTTTAGCGCCGCAAAATTACAAAAAAAATCGAAATGCAACAAAAAAATGAAAAATATTTTGAAAAAAGTTTGTCAGATAAAAACTTTTTTGTATTTTTGTGCCGTCTAATTAGAACTGCAGTGTCAGCAGGATAAAAACGACGTAGGTTCTATGACACACTTGGTTGATGCGATTTTAGCAATCGCAAAACAGAGCCCGGAGGGGTTTACCGTCGAAGTGCCAAGTCTGCAACCCGTAACAGGCGGATTTATTTCTGCCTGCCAAGAAACCCAAAATTGTTTTGGGCGGTCGGGGTTGGAAAAAGTGATAAGCCATGCGCTCGAACACGGAAAGGTGGTCGGG
>Ga0099364_10004768_pt1 | contig 20455 bp, 8 predicted proteins | sample TergutTh196P3_FD_73070 | JGI IMG/M metagenome (GOLD analysis project Ga0099364, IMG submission 73070) | Microcerotermes parvus P3 segment gut microbial communities from Pointe-Noire, Republic of the Congo - Th196 P3 | ecosystem: Host-associated > Arthropoda: Insects > Digestive system > Gut ... | reverse complement strand
TTATATAAAATAGAAAGTTTTTAAATTTTGGCTTCGAGTGCAGCTATTCTGGTTACAAGGTTATTGAGAATACCTTTTAAATTTTGTGTACTGCCCCAAGTGCCTGTACCAAGTTGAATATCTTTGTTTGCGCTCGACAGATTAATATCGCGATACATTGTTACGTTCGAAGCCGAGGCTTGCATAAAAACGCTCGAATTTGTATTGGTCGAAGACATATCATGGAATCGTACAAAAGTATTGGTGCTGTGTTTTTCAATTAAAGGTACCGCGGTTTCGTTGTTGTCGATACCGTAAAGCACAAATGAATTCTTTTTGAAGTCGAGTACCCGCTTGTTGTCATAATACAAAGAGGTATAAGTTGGGGATGCTTCTAATACTTTTTTAGAAATATTAGTAGTGCCTCTATCGTCCACCAAGTTCAATGCCGAGTATGGCATTGGGTTTGCAAGACCAGCAGTTGCTGTTCCATAATTTAAAACAGCCATGTTTTTATGAAATAATTTACATGTATCTTGGTCTGCATGCAGCAGGTTTATCAAGTTGTCGTTTGTTGGATTATAGATATGCAATTCTGTGTAATTATCTCCAGCTTCAAATACTGTTTTCCCGTTTACAAATACACCGGTATGATTTTGCCCTTGCAAATTTTGTCCTGCCGAAAATACCGGTTTGTTGTCTCGAAATAATGTTGTTGTGGTATCAATGGCGCTAAATACTGGCTTTCTCTGAAGATATAAAGCTGTGTGATCAGCAAATGCTGAAAATACAGAATAGTCTTGCACTCGTAACGTTACTCTATCAAAGCTTGCTAAAAATGCATCCTGACCACCATAAGTTCTTAGAGTAGTATTTGAATCGTTTGCTTGTAAAATAACACGGTCTTTATGCAATACTCGTGTAAAACTTTCAGTTGCCGTAAAATTATGATATCCATTTACTCCTAATGCAACAAGATGCTGATATACTTTTAGGAACGATGAATTTGGATCTTGGTCACTTGTAGTGAATAAACCAATGGTATTAATACCTGGTGCTTCATCAACCAAAATCTGATTGCCGCTGCCACCAAGTCCCATATTTTTAACAGAAAAATATGTATTTCCAAATTCATATTTTGCGGACGGATTCCAATTGCCGCCTCCACCGGCCAAAGAGCCAGCAGTTACTTTTGCCGTTATACGTTCTGTTCCCTGTGTTCGCACGATGGGAATTAAGTCGGAATTTTGTAATGCCCCGGCATCGGGCAAATCTGATATTTTTAAATCTGTCATAACTGATATTTTTTAAATTGTTAATATATTTTCTTCTAAACTAAATAATCCTGATGAATTTTCTACCGTTACCTTAAATCTGTAATAAATCGTGTCTCCGTCTTCGTCTGTTTTCGGTAAACTGTCGGGAAGTTCGTATTGAATGAGCGAGTCATTGGTTTTTACTCGGTATATTTCTGTCCAGTTGCCCGAATTGTTCATTTGATACAAATAATATGTACTGTTATAAGCCGTTCGTTCCCATTTTATCACAACATTTTCCAATACATCTTCTGTAGCATTTTCGCTTGGCGAGGTCGGTACCGGCGCAGGTGGATTGTTTACATCAATAATATTGGCAAGTATCGGCGCAGTCGGATAAGACGGTACGTCATCAGTTTCATAAGTGCCTTCATTCTCGTTTATTACTGCTGTTTTTACTGTCCGAACAGCTACGAGTCTATAATACAACGTTTCGCCGAAAGGATAATAATCCAAATCCGAGAAATCGTCTATAATCTCCGTCATCGGCTCATCAATGTTTATTGTTGCTGCCAATTGCATGGTGCGGATTGTCATGGCGTCAATAGAATTTAATGCTCTGTAAACTAAAATCTTATTGATTCCTTCGCCTTCGGGATATTCATTGATTTCAAACAATACAGCTGTTGTATCTCCTATAACTTGATTTTCGAAACGGGTATAAAATTTCCTGATTTCGGGTGCTTTAGGCGGCGCTGTATTGATTAATTGTATCGGACCTAATATCGGGCTTCTATCACTTACGGCAAGCGTATTGTTCATTTCCTTTGCATAATAGAAGAAAAATGAAGTGGAAGCGCCGTCTAATGTATAATCGGTAAAGCGAACAAAACTTTCATCTCTGTTATTAACCGATTTTATATATTTTACTGCCATTGGTGAGCCGTCGTAGTTTGCAGTTCCAGGCATAATCAATTCTCCATTGGAGTCTCTTATTACCGGTTTTCTGTCTGATGTTTGACTGCCGCTTTTTACATGTCTGTAAAGAACCGGTTGCTCTGTCAAAGGCAAAAACGCACTGTCAATGGCAAATTTTACTATATCTGCATGTTCTCCCGGATTTTTAGGTGTTTTAAACGGATAAACAGGCACTGCCTCTGGATTTTGATTGGGTATTCTGAACAGATCATTATCGGGATTCGGGAAACGATAGCCGTTCCATTCCTCAAACTGTCCAAAATCATCTGCATTTGTATCTGTTACTGTTTCTACATTTACCAATCCGCGCCAACGGTCTGTGAAAAATGTATCGTTTTCTATTTGAGCCAAATCTTCTTGAATTTCCAACACAGTTTCGTGCTTGTACAACGTATCCAAAATAATTTGTTCGTTGGCACGGTAGAATAGCAACGCGTATGGTTCTCTGCCTTCGTCCGTACTTACCATTGTATCAAAAGTGTACGAGGCTTTTCCGTAAAAATTGGGACGGGTAGCAAACAATGCGCCACTCGGCTGTTCGGGTGCTACGGGTTCAATTATTTCTCGTGCGAAAATAACGCCCGGACTTGAAAGCGGTGAGTTTAATCTCCCTGCCTTTGTGTTTATGTCGGTAGAGCGGCAGGCAATAAGGGTTTGTTTACTACCGGCTCCCGTAGCAGGTAAAAGGGATTGTTGATTGAAATTCGTTTCGTGTTTGAAATATACTCTGTATCCGGGGTGAAAATTCACGTCAATATTAGGTCCGATTGGGATAGGTAAATAGCCTGTTTCCAGTATTGGATTGTTCTCCTCGTCAAGTTTTGGAATTGAGTTATAATTTTCATCAACCTCAAACATTCCATCATACGCAATAAGTTGCAAAGGGTGTTTTGGAGTACCGTCTTCTTCTGTTTCGATATTCCATACTGCCAACGTCCGCATTTCTCCTTTGCTGTCTTTTATACGAACTGAACCTTTGTACCATTCTACTTTTGAATCTCCGTGTGGCACGAATGTAAAATTATTGGCGAAAGTAATTTTATAGAGTCCGGTTTTAGAGTTTTCTATTTCATTCCCGTTTTCATCAATATCCGGAAATTCGGTAATGGTAGCTTTCTCAAATATGCCGCCGATATGCAGTTCGGTAGTATTTCCTTCATTATCGGTATAATACTCTTTATAATCGCTGAGTTTTTTCAACTTTACTTTTTGAGTCAGTTGCACGGGCCAGCCTGCCGTAAGCGAAGCATTTTCCGGTACTGAAAAGATACTGCCGACTTTTGGTGGATTAATAGGAGCATTAACAATCTGCTGTACATTGTCAGTACTGTTGGCTAATTGTCTGTTTTCGGCTTCTTTGACTCTAAAAATTGCTCCTTCGCCCGAAACATTGGATTGACTTACGCTTTGAACTTCAAATAGATCATCTTCTGTGGTTAAAAAGCTTTTAACAAAACGGTTTTCTGTCCCGGCGGTAACAATCGGTTTAACTACAATCTTCGGATTTGCACTTGTAATGTCATAAGATTCTGTACGTACATCATACACGCCTGGTCCGACACTCGGTACCGGCGTTACCGATTTTATTTTTCCTTTCACAAAATTCAACATTTCGTTGCGGAAGAAAAATTCGGCTTCGGCATTTTCTGTGCTGTACTCATAGTTGGAAGCTTGAATGTCGTTCCATTCAAAGGTTAGTCTTACCAATGTACTGTCGTTCGGGCTGCTTAGCTTTAGTTCTGCTAATTTTTCCTGTTCTGCTTGTGTAGTGAAAATCAACTGATCTTCTTTTTGTATGAGTTGAACACCCAAATTCAACGGCGGCATCAGTGTATTTCTTACTGGGAAAGAGGTGTTGTCTGTCTGCTTCCTATTACTTAATTCGGAAGTACGCGAGAACCAATTTATTCCATACACGGCATAATCGTGTATGCCTTCTCCTGTTTCAAAATGGGTAAAAATGCGGTCGTATCCCGGAACAGTGTCATCATCGCCATAATCGGGACGGATAACGGCAACCGGCTCGTTTATTTCTCGATTTTTTTGAAAATCGAAGTAAGAAAATTCAGGATCGTTGTTTATTTCCGGTTTGCACCAATCGGTTTCAGTATTCTTTTTGTAAGCTATCCCGAATTGTATGGGTTCTGTGAAATTTTCTACATAACTAAATTCCGGGTCGAGAAAAGAGAATTTCTCCACTCCTTCTTGTACGACACTAAACGGTTCTACATGTAAGCCGATGGCACGGCTGTTATTATATCTACTGTATCCGTTATCGTCTGTGAGCGAAACGGGAAGTTCTGAGCCGGTGTTTATGGTCAAGTCGTATTTTAAGTCATTTAATTGAGGAATTGCCGGCAGTTTATAATCTTTTTGACCTACCGGAAGTGTCATATAAGTGTGTGTTCGTGATTCTGCGGACATACCATCTAATGCTGCTGTTGTTTCATAGACGATAATATACATATACTTATCGTAAGGCAACATACCGGTGTCTATGTGACCAAAACCGAGCATACGGGCTATATGGTAGTCGAATGCTACCAACTTTAGTAATGCTAAGTAGCTGATTTCAAAATCTTCTGTGTAGTCTTCGTCAGATGCATCAACGCCGGTTGGTTGGCAATTGGCTTCCAAGTTATTGGCGTTTTTGCTTAAGTCTAGGTATTTCTTAACACCATCGAGCAGTGACTCTTCTTCTGTATTATTGAGCCAACGCGTTTTATAGTTTTCTACATTTACGGTTGCTCCTTCTTTGTATTTGGGCCATAAACTGTTTATAGGGTAGTTTGCGTTTTCTAAGCGGTTAAAAACTTCATTTTCATTTATCGACAAGGATAGTTCTGCCACTTGTTGCCAATCGGAAACTTGATTTTTACCGAGCAAGAAATCTTGATAGGTTTCTAACCATAGCAGGGTAGGGAAACAGTTGTCGCCGCAAAAACGAATGTATTGGATATTCTCTGCCATGATTTTTTCTTCGCCCATGCCCAATCCATCTATTTCTAAGTAACCGCCATTTTCTTGCAACAAGAAATCCAAATCTTCTTTCAGCAGGTAGGAGGTGCCGTTGACTGCGTATCTTTTTCGGTTAGAAATAAAAGGCTCTTCTCCGATTTTATTGGTACGTGATATGGATTCTATTTGTGTAATACTTTCCCGAGCTTGGTCTATTGCTTGCATTTGAATGTACGTGGAAAACATAAAACGACCTTCTACTTCTACTTCAATAACTTCGTTGTAGTTTTTCAAAAAGTTTTCCTGGTTTGTAGCAGGATTGTATTGTTGCTTCAACTCATTGTATTTAATGGGATTGGTAAAGCGTACCAATACTTTACATTTATTATCCGACAGGTTCGGAATAGGTATAATATTATCGTACTCCCATGTTTTTGGTCGATTAGCTACATCAATAATCTGCGAAGGCGCCATTTCGGCAAAGTCAATGATGATAGGAAAATTTTGGTGGTAACTTGTACGATATATTTTTACGAAATCGTTTGCCTTGTTAAAACCTGCGGTGGTACAATAAGGGTCTCCTTGTACATGTCCCGGTGTGGCTAAGTTGCCTTTGGGAATATGTTTCTCGGCAAGTGGTTCGCCGAAATCCCAACGTAAATGCACACCCTTTGCGGAACCATCGGTTCCGTCAGACCCTGCTCCTTGCAGGTAAATGTAAGGAGATTGAGATAATAAAGTACTGTTGTTTGGTATAGTTATAGCTGCCATAATTAATTATTGATTTACAAATTATTTTTTTTGAATCCTTACACTCCAAATGTTACCGTTTCGATATCTTTCGTTTTATAACGATATTTTTTTGCTGTATCGTCAATACCGTATTCTTTATACCGGAAGGTAAATGTTGCGTCTCCCGTCGGGATATTCAATGCTGTATTGCTGATAAATGCTTGTGTTTTGTCTTGCGAGAAAATTACTTTGTAATTACTTGCCGGAGTACTGCCAACAGCTAATTGTATGGTATCGCTCAAATCGCTGTCAGGAATTTTCGGGTCGTTAAACGGTTCGGGATTGCGAACAATGATACCGATAATTCTATTGCCGTCTTTGATGATATTAAAATCGGTAGTTATGGCAGGCGGTAACACGCCGAGCTTCAAAATACCGTCTGTTAAGCGGTCGAATACGTTGGCGTATTCGGTCATTAATCCGGTATAAGTTCCGTTCAAAATAGCACTTGCGTTGTTCAGCATTGTAGTATCAAATGTTTTTTCTACCGTGAAAATGGCTTTCTTTTCCTCACCGTTTTCATTTTGCAGTATATAACTTTGTACTTGTTCTTTAAAGTTTTCGTACTGCGAGGTTTTGAAAACATACGAGTGTACTTGGGCTGTCTCGGTTTTATACACGGCATTAAATATGGCTGTGTATAATGAGTCGGGTCTCAATGTGTGCGTTTCTATTTCCTGTACAACGGAAAGCGGGGTAAATTCTTCAAAACCAGAACAATTATTATCGACATTTATTGCCATATTATTTATTAGACGAATTTCGGGTGTTATCATCGGATCGGGATTTTTCTTCCAACTGATGGTTGTTACATAATCCTCTACGTCAGACAGCACACCGGTCGGTTCTTTAATCAATACGCGCAGTTCGGATATTATGGCTCCGTTATTGCCGTAGTTCACAAAATTGTTGTACATGGCATGTACCGTGTTTTGTTTATAGAACATCAACAGTTTCGGAGATTCATAGAACAACGGTTTGGCGTTAATCAATCGTCCGTCTGCATTTGGATACGAGCGCGAATAGTCTATATAAGGATTCAACGTTGCCAATCTGAATTGGTCTTTGTCTTTTTCCGCCAATACTTGATAAGCAAGACTATGCTGATGGAAATGCCCAATAGGTCCGGCTGTTTTGAAGTAGAAGGAATAACTGTTTAGGTAAGACTTGTTGCCTTCACTGGTTAAAGCGTCTTTTGTTTTGATTACTATTCTGTAAGTCGTATCGGGGCGCCATATCGGGTCGGTTACATTCATAAAATTGTCTCGCATGGCAAGGCTTCCTGCTGTTACTGCAGCCTGGTCTTTCACATGCTCGTTGTAATTGAAATCTATGAGATTCATCGTACAAATACTGAACAACTGTGTATCGTTGGTTTGAGAATCTTCCAACAGCAACTTTCCTTTGTTTTTGTTTTCTTGTAATATATAGTCTGGCTGTTGCGGGACAGCGTATTCATTCAACAAGAAATTCTTGTTTGCCGTACCGATAGATTCTATTGTTATTATATCTACTCCGAGATTGTTGTGTTCGGTATGTTTATAAGAGATTGTTTTTTGTCTCTCTGTATCGGTAGGAGTGAATACTTTTTCCGTTATTAGCACATTCTCAGTCAACGATGAATTTTCTGATATATGCTGTTGACGGAAATATTTCACTTTCACCGTATCGGCATGTGAAATCAGCCTTAAATCGACTTCTACCTTTGACTCGGTAAAGCGCAATTCTATTTTTTTGCCAAATGTTAACGCATTGGCTAAGTTAAACGGATTGGCTGCAGGACGCACTACACCGTTATCGCCTGTTGCGCAAATAGATACACGCTGTTGTTCTCTGAAAATACCTTGTGCAAATATTCTATTCACTTCGGGAAATGTAACGCATGTTTTGGGTTTTCGCTGCCCTTCGCAAAACAGGAATCCTTCTTTGTATCCGAAATCTTCGGGATGCGATGGTACTCCGCTCGTAAAAGTGGTGAGATATGACAGTGACGATTTTGCAAAAACACGTAGTTTGTTGTACTTGCCGGGTGTTTCATCCTGCCAATGGCCGCATTTAAGGTTAGCTGTATAGGTCGGGAAATTTATAATGCTATCCGGATACAAAGGATTTGGTCGAATGGCTTCGTACATATCATAATTATTAGTCCAACCGCTGCTGCTTTTATACCAAATTTCAATATCTACTAAGTGAAATTCGTGTGTTACTTGCTGGCTTTTTCCTTTTTGTGGAGGTACATGCTCGGTATAGTTGGCTCCATGACCAATAGCACCGAATTTTGTTTCGGCTGCACCCATCGGTTTCATCCCTTTCAGGAATTCTATATCGATATAGCTGTCCACCGGAATTATGTACTTATGCATATCGCTTGGCTCGCTCGCACTGTAACATACAGCAAATGATTCTCCCGTAAGCCTGTTAATGGCTTTTACATTGTTGTGTGGATCTATCAACTGAATTTCGCTTAAGTCTCTTTCTTTCTTGAAACTCCACGTGAACTCAAGAGAGTATGGACCGCCCAGTTTTTTTATCGGCCAAGGCAGTTTTAGTTTAAACGAGAATTTACCGGTAATAATAAATGGCTTCGGTGCTTCGGCTGCAAGAAACGCGTGTACTTCTATTCCTAATTTTAATTTCCAAATACCGATAGAGGCACCTGCACCTAATCCGATGCTTCCGCCTAACTGAACGGGTTTGAAGCCGACTTTTCCGGCTACATCTAAATAGGCAAAAGCGGATATACTTAATGGTCCTAGTTTTTTCTTAAAATCCCAATTTGCTCCGGCGCCTGTCTCAATGCCTTTCTTGCTAAGCATGAAGTAGAAATAGGCATTGAACAGGGTAAAGATTTCTGCTCGCACTCGTTTGTCTTCGGGTTGGTTGCGTCCGATATTTAGGTACCATGAGCCGGAATTGTTGAAGAAAAATGCCATTTCTGCTGTGCCGGTTACTGTGGCTATTTCGCCACCGCCTTCGGGTATTGTTATGTTTGCTCCAAATTCTGCTTCTACCGATTGGGGTGAAATGGCAATCATGGCTGAGAATGGTGGATCATTAGTTGTATCCAAGCCTATTCGTTCGCGAAGAATAGCGCCTTGTCCTTGTATCAACAGGATTTCGGGCAGCGACAGCATGACAAATACTTTTGCGGAAAATACTTTACCGCTGTCGAATGCTGTTGCCAGCGAAACGCCTGCACCTACCGAGAATCCGTCTTTTTGGGCAAATTTACTTACTTGTATGCCCTCTTTGTAGTCGGGTGCTATTTTCGCTTTGTAGTATTGGTACCAGCTGCCGTTTTCGGGCACTCCTGCTGCCGGGCGGCTAGCTACATAGCGTTGCCCAAGTAATCCGCGGAAACCGTAAATACCTACTCCGGTAGGTCCTAACGGAATAGCGGTAGGAAGATTTAAATTCACATCTACCAAGTATGCTGGTACGGATGGATTATAGCGCATAGCGGCACTTGCAGATATGCGTAGCTTAGGTAAATCTAAACTGATACCGCCTATGTATTCAGTGCCTTTTGTATCACCTTCTTTCATCGACAAATAACCGTTGATAATAACGGCAGCGCTTTCACGTGAAGCCGAACCTGGTATTATTAAATCGATGGCAAGGCTTTGTATACGGAAGAACATGTGTGGCGGGCGACCGGCACTCGTGTCGTTATCTACGGTAAAGTAAACTTTCACACCATCGCCGCGAGCGTCTATACCGCCCGGATTGATGCTGACGCCGCCATCGAAGCCGAAGTACCAGTACTTGCGCATTTTGTTGTTGTACATTCGTTCGTCGGTACCGAAGTGAATAGCGGTAACGGTAATATCTGCGGGACCTAACTTCAGGGTTTTTGGTTTTGGCAGTTTAAATGCTCCGTCTAAGCCTTTCAGCTCTATGGTACCGTCTTGCCAGATAATAAGTTGGTCTATTTCCAGCGGGTCTGCGAATAATTGGCTGACGAGTCCTGTTCCTGTGAATTCTATAGAACCGGAAGTGGAGATGAAGAATTTATTTTCTCCATTTTTTTCCGCTCTGCCTACTGTCAGCGATTTGATATTGAAAGTCAGTACGTCCGGTATTCTGATAGGGATACCGTTGGTTTCGGAAGCGGTAATGCGGAAATTTCCGTCTTTTTCGAAAGACATGGAGACATTCACTTTGGCAGTTTGCCCACTTGCATTTTCAAAGCCGGGTATTTGTAACGAACCTTTTATATTGGTAGAAACAAATTCGCCACGATTAAGAGTAAAATCGAAATGCTTGAAGCCAATAGTGAGACCATTGTCTCCTCCTAATTTAAATTCCATTTCTGCATCGGAATCAGGATCGCCAATGGGTTCTCCTAATGCATTCATGGCTTTTAGTCCGAATTTACCAGATATGCCGCCTGTGCCGAGAAGCAAGTTTTCTCCAAAAATGCCCAGTGTGGCTCCATTCGAAGCAATACTCTTGAACCATTTTGCGGGTAGACCGATTTCGGCGCTTTCAACAAATACGCCTACAAAATCATCGGGATAACCGGCGGCTGTGGCTTCGGGGATGTTCTTGGTACGGCTGAGATCAAGTTTCATCCGCTTGAAATCCAATGTCATGCCGGTGTTTCCGATTTCGGATTTTTCAAAAGATAAACAATTTTCGCCTTCAAATTCTAAACCGTTTTCGGTGGAATAGCGCAAAGCTCCCACATTAAAGCGAAGCATGGATTTCCTGTCATCTTCGTAAGGCTGATTTGTAGCAGGATTGATAGGCTTGAGCCAAGTGCGAGGAAAAGCAAGGGCTAATGAAATATTATTTAAAGAAGCTGATATTTTAGGCGTAAGAAGATTTTTAGAAATATCTTTTAATTTGAAAATACCAAAAGAAGTATAGAATAATTGCTCCAATTTAGATTCAATTGTTCCAAAATCGTCATCCTGAGTTAAATAGTCATTGAATATGACATCAATAATATTGTAATCATTGCCATTGGAAGACATTTGAAGTAATATGTCATCTGCAATTAAATCATCATCATAAATATTATTGTAAACTATCGGAGTAGCAGGATTGTGTTTGTTGTTAAAATCGTCAATAAACAATTGATAAATATCCTCTTCTTCATCTTCATCACCATACGGACTATATAAACTTCTTGTTAAACTTTTAAGCAATTGGGGTTCATCTATGCCTGCTACTTTAAGTAAAAGTTCATAAATTGCAGAAATGGAAAAATCAAATTTGCTTAAATCGAAGCCTCGTATATACTTGATAATGGGACAATAATAAGAAAACGACATAGGAAATTCCGAAGTATTACCTTCAGTAAAATCAGGATTGAGCAACAATTCTAATCCATTATCACCCATAATATTCAATCCTATCTTGGTATTGGTTACAATGATAATGTTATAATATGCTTCTTCATTGTAAAAGCTTTTATTTACAGTGAAATTCCTAAAATACAGTTTTGAAAAAACGGTATTGATAAAATCCAAACCGGATGGCAATTTATCGACAGGGAGTAATAAGGAAAGAGGTGGTAAGTATCTTGACATAGTTGTATAATTTAATCGTTTTGAACTATTTTATTTATTATAAACTCTTTGTTTTTTTTGACTTTAATTTCGTGTGATTTGGATAAAGTGACAACTGATTTAGTCCACTCCTGTTCATAGAATGAATGATTTATGTAATATTTAGTAGTCTCTCCTTCAAAAATATGAATGGTATTATCTTTTGAAATATAAAAAAATCTGTCAGAATATGTTTCATAAACAGGAATAATTGTTCCATGCTGTTTTTTGCGCTCATAAAAAATCAAATATCCTTTTGAATCACATCCAAAACCTCTTGTATAACAACAGTTTTCTTCAGTCTTATCCCATCCGTCAACACCACATTCATTATCATGAGAATCTACTCCCGTGGTTGAGTAATAAACTTCAAATCCCTGTATATTTGAAATTCTTACAGCAATATGACCTATATTTATATCTTCTTTAAAATTATCTTCTTCAATATTTTCCTCATCACTTAAATTAATATATTGACGAGTCTTCAATTTCAGATGTATTCGATCTTCGCTATAAGGAAATTCTCGTGGATGAAAAGCCAGATAATACATCCAGGCATCATATATTAATTTACGGTTTTTTAGTTCTTCTTCATCTGTTAAATCTTGATCTTTGAAAATAGTAAACTTAATTTTATTTTGATTGGTTTCTACGAGATATTCCAACGATTTCGGTCCAAATGGAAGTGTTGAGTCCACAGGGTGAACGACATTTTGCAAACGTTCTATCTTGTTCAAATATTTTATGCTGTCATTCATAGCCCTTTGATTGCCTACTTCCACATATTTAGCCCAGTATGCAACGCTGTCTTCAACAACTAACTCCACTTCTATTGGAGATAAGTAATTTAACGCAGGATAAGGAAAACGGTGGACTAATTTCTCATAAAGATCTCTATAGTATTGACATGAATCTTTTTTAATCAAAATGTCGGGTATCTCATCACTGCTGCTGAAAGAATCATATACATTTCGTTGATTTAAACAGTTATGCTCAAAAATATTAATTTCTTGTTCAGAATTTATTGTTATCAAATATTTTTTTGCCATCGAAAAACCTTCTTCATAAGCAGCCGCGTTAAATATCGTGATGTTGTAATTTTCATCTATGGTAAAATATCTATACGCGATATGTTGATCCCCGTATCCTACCAAAAAAACATTGATAAGTTTTGCTTGTCCCGAAATCGTATCCACCAAAATCAAATTACCACATATTTCATCCATATTCCATGTATATCTGGCGTCACATCCTTGTTTTGTTGAATAATAAACTTGAAATCCATGTATATCAGGCAATCTGTAATTAAAACTGTTCATTAAAACATTATTATCTTCACAATAACAATATCTATCGTCCTTGTCTCCTATTTTTACGTATTCTATTTCTTTAATAACAGGTGATTCAGATAAAGAATCTTGTGATAAACCGTAATAATAACTATTTAAATTTTCTGATAGATACTTGAGTGTATTGTACTCTTTTGCGTTTAATAATAATTCATGACCAACAGGCACACGCTTATATGTTTCTTGCTTTTCTATTGTACGTTGAGAATGGCAAGAACAGATTGAAATTAAACTCAAAAACAATATTATTATCTTTCTCATAACGTTTTATTTCCGTTTTTTAATACTATTACCCCACAATGAAGATGACTATTATGAAGTTCTCCTCCGTTAGTAGCATTAGTGAGACCTGTTGAATAATGGGTGCCAGTACCTCTAAGGACTTTTGTGGCACCAAATTTTCGCATAGCATTTACAAAAGCTTGATCTCGTGCTAATTTTTGAGCATTTGTAAGACCTGTTACTCCTGTTTGATATTTGGTATCAATAGCATCTCCATTATTATGTTCAAGACTAGGGAATCCTGTTCCGTCTTCGTAACTACTACCTGTTGATTTAATTACAAATGGTATTGTGGAGGCACTGTCACTATAGCTTCCTATTTCAACTAATGACCCGAAAAATGCAGCTGTAACTTCTAATGCACAATAAAACCGCCGTGTTTCCACAAATTCAAATCTCATATTTAACGATTCAACATTTAAGTCGTCGTCGAGTTCGAACATAAATATTTTTTTGTTAAGTTTGTTATATTTAATTTTATAATGAGATTGTCCATATTTTGATCCTTCAGTGATAACATATCCTGGATATATATATGACGTTTTTGCATCCACTCCAATACTATTATATGGAGTATAATCTATGGTTGAAGTATATCCATTAGGGATGGTAGTAATAGTAGGAGTCTGCTGCCCCTTTCCCATTTTGTTTATTAATATAATATTCAAATTGGTTATTTCTGTTATGGTATTGTTTTCCCCATGATAAAAAAGCCAAATATTTTGTATGTCATGAATCAACGCAAAATCAATGTTATCATTAATTTTAACAACACCATCGTGGTATATATGGAACTCTACTTGATTTATCTGATTTTGTCCATTTTGTCCTGTCGTTAAAGGTTCATTGGCGGAAAAATCGGCAGAACTAAAAAATTGATTGTCTCTACTATATACAATTATCGGTGCATTATTATGTTGTGGTGTTACAATATCACGATTACCGGTAGCATTTAAGCCTTGTAATTGTAGTGTATATCTGTAGTATCTGTATGTTGTATTATCATTGTTAGTGTCAGCTACAGTTGTTAGAGGATTATTGGCATGCGGTTCTAAATGGATAAACCGATGATGACGATTATCTAATTCTGCGTTGTTATTAATGCTGTTCAATTGGTCAATAGTAAGACCGAGCAACATCGCATTTTCTTTGTGATTTTTTTGAGAACTGCCTTCTCCTCCTAAATCATTACTTTTAAAAAAATTAATTCCCGGTATTCTTATTGTGTTATTGGATTCAATTTCATATCCTCTACAAATTATTTCTGTTCTTTCGCGTAACTTAGATCCATTATACGGTGTACTCAAGTCTAGTTTTTGAGAATATGTATTCAAGTATTCTTTTTCAGAAGTAAAACTTGAGTTTTCGTATTGTATTGTCGAATAAAACAAAATACGATCGCCATTCCAATATGCACCATTAATCATATTTAATTGGAAGTTGCCTGTACTATTTTCATTGTTTGGTTCTCGAACATAAATAGGGTCAGCACTTTCAACTTGTTTGGAATTGATATTTGGATTACCAATGTTAGGTAGATCAATAGAACAAAATGCAGAATCGTAGTAGTATTGATTTTTTAAAACTGTATTTGGTAATGTTGCATTATGTATAGTTCTAAAATAATTCATCTTTACATAACTGCAAATATAATTTCGAGAAGTTTCCGATTGTGTATTGGGAAGTTTTAGTGAAAATTCATTTGTCCATTCAGTCAAGTAAGTATTGCCGTTTTTTACCAGCGTATCGGTTTTAAAATAATCCGTTTTTCCATCTGTTACCTTTATCTTGTTTTTTTCTTTTTTTGTATTTAGGTATAAAATAGGTCTTGTGTTGTCGTTAATCCTTAATTTTAATCGTAATGTATTTTCATTTCCATTGGGATGCTGAGATTCAATGAAAACAATGGGCCAATTATTTGTTTGATATTTTTGAGATGTAAATGTTCCGGTACCAGGTGCATGTCTTATTTGAATGCTGTTTAAATCTGTATCAGATACATTATAATTTCGATAAAAATTATATGAATATCCTTTTTCACTTCGTATATCGAGATAAAGTCTATTTTTTGTATAAAATTTTTCGATTAATTTGGTATATATAAAATTTATTCCAGGTGCTATAGTGGTTGTTAATTTTTTATTTTGTGTAGTATCAAAAAAATCAACTTTCTCGTTAAAATGTCTTCCATATAGAGCTGCCGGATCTAAAAAATTAAGTATTTCTTCTCTTTTGATTTTTTCATTAAAACTGGATAATCCGCTAACATCCACTACATGTTCTCCTTTTCTTACATAATTCACATCAACTTTAAATCTATTTGTTTTTAGAATAACTTCAAAGCCAATTTTATGGTCATTAGAATTGTCAGTAAATGTACCTATCCATTCGCCTTCTTTTACATAAATATAATCGACATCAAATAGACAATCATAAATATCTGCAATATCAACATTTCCATCTATATTATTATCATAACCAAATGTTCCACAAGAAAAATCTGTAGGTGGTTTTTTCCATATTCTTTTAATCAGATCGTTTGATGATCCTTCGACTAACTGTGCTAAGTTATTTTGCTCGTCTATTAACGAACTTTTTAATACGCCTCTATAAACATAGAACTCAACATCGATTGGAACATTTAGTTCAGAACGTGGTTTTAGTATAAGATTTACTAAAGAGTCATCAACGTCAGATTGTTGTACTATCATATTTGCATCGACGCATGCAAAAACTTTAGCTGTGGCACTTAGACTAAATTTAGATGTTACATTATATTTGTTAGTTGGATCTGTATTGACTGGTCCATAAGAATCCCCAATTAATTGATCTGGTAATTTTTGTATGTCTGTAAAAAAGTACATATCAGTTTGTATTATTTAAGAGAAAATTAATTTTTAGCGCTATTCAATACGCTTTTTTGAATAATGGTAAAAGATGTTGTTTGTGCTCACCCACACAACTGCAAAAACTGCCCATAAATAACAGCCGGGCTTCCCGCAAGGCTATCCTGCAGTATTACAATGTCGTCGGCAGAAAATTCAGTATCTTTACTTGCTTGTGCCACTTTCTTGGCAAGAGCAAGCGCCGAAAGAACGCGAGCGTTGTATTGTTCTTTTGTTTCGCCCTGTTCCATGCGTATTTTCACCGAACGCAAAGATGAATTTAACAATTTTTGAAATGTGGCAGTTTCAGGTACTTCAACGGATTGTCCGTTTTCGTCTGCACGGCGCGCAAAACCAAATGTGTAAGGAGTTTTGTCGTCTGCTTCCATCACTGTTTTTGTTAAATCAATTTTTTTCATGGGTAACTATTTTGTTTGTTTATAATTTTTTAAATCGATAACGGAATATAATAATTCTGTCCATTGGCAGATACGCGTATCTTTGGAATTCCGTTGGTAGTATCGAAGCCCATTATATGAAATTCATTGTTAGTATTAGGAAAACCAAAATGAAAGGCGCCTATTTCGCTAATTTCAATAGATGTGTTGTTGCTTTGAGTACTGATTCGCGTCATGCTACTATTGGAAAAAATAATTTCCGTACCGAATGGACTAACTCGAAAGTTATTGTTACTGTAATCTACTTGAATAATTCTTCCACTATTTCTTTCGCCAAGAATAAACTGGTTATTAGGAATATCAAAAGATAATAAACGCTCACGAGTAGCACTAAACGCACTTTGTCGTGGGTTATATATTACGCTTTTGTTTGTATCAAACTCAAACGTATAATAATAACTACTGCCAAGTATACCCTTTAATCCAAAGTTATCGGATATTATTGTGTTCAATTTGTTATTACTTACTATCCTGTCGAATGAGATGCTGCTTTGTAAAGAGTTGATTGTTGTTTTTCGCGTTTCGGATTCCGTTCCGGAAGTTTGCACTATAGGAATAATATCGGAGTCTTGCAATGGACCGGCATTAGGTAATTTGGAAATTTTTGAATTAGCCATAACTAATATTTTTTTTAAAATTATTAATATTTCATTTTATAGACAAATAATATGATAAATTCAAATTATTTATACATTAAACAGAATAAAATTTAATTAACATTTGTTAATAAATTATTTTAATTGTTTTCTTATGCAGTATAATGCATCTAAAAATGAATATGCAATGTTAAGGCTTTAATTTTGAGTAAACAACTTTTTGTCATAAGTTTATCTTATGCCTTAAAAGCTTTTCTATGACAAATAATGTATTGCGTTTAAATACAGCGCATTACAAGGCCTGAAAATAGTGTAGTTTCAAAACACATTCTGAATAAGTTGAAAATTATAACTCGGAATTCGGCTATAGATAAAAAAATAGAGGAATGTCGGGATTCCTCTTATTAAAAACTTGTTTTCTTATTTGTTAAACTCACGCTCTTTCCACCTGTTTTACCCCTTTTACCGCTTTTATCTTTTTGATTAATCCATCAAGTTCGTGCAAGTCGCCGAGCATAACAGTGAGATTTCCTTGGAAAAGTCCGTCGTGCGAATCGATGGAGATTGACCGCAGCATGATATTCTTTTCTTTCGAGATGATCGATGTGATGTTTGCCACAATTCCCACATCGTCGTTTCCGATAACGCGCATGGTAGTCGAATACTGCGAACCGGCCTTGCCCGACCATTGAGCGGCAACAATCCGGTGTCCAAGTCGCGAAATCATTTGAGGAGCGTTGGGGCAATCTTTACGGTGTATCTTGATGCCGCCCAGCGAAGTTACAATCCCAAAAACCTCGTCGCCGTAAATCGGATTACAGCATTTTGACAGTTTATATTCAATATCTTTCAAGTTTGTATCAATAATCATCACATCTTCTTTGGCAGTAATTTGTTCCAAAGGCGTGTGTTGCATAAAACCGTCGGCGCTGCGGTTTTCAGGTTCAGCAATGATGTGTTTATCCAAGTTCAAATACGTGTCGCGCACTTCCAAAATGTCTATTTTTTCCGATGCAATGGCAACATAAAAATCGGTAACGGTCTTAAAACCATACTTTTTTGTCAGTTGCATTATTTTGGCGTCTTCGAGCTCGATTTTCCAGTTTTTAAACCGCCGTTGGAGAAATTCGCGCCCGATGTCGGCGTCTTTATGTTGGTCTTCTTTGAGCGATTGGCGAATTTTATTCTTGGCACGCGATGTTACCACCATATTCAACCATTCTTGCTTCGGCTTCTGAAAAGGTGCCGTTTGAATCTCCACTTGGTCGCCGTTGTTAAGCTTGTATTTCAGCGGAACATTTTTGCCGTTTACCACTGCTCCCGCGCACTTGGCACCCAATCCCGTATGTATGGAAAAGGCAAAATCGAGTACGGTTGCTCCTTGCGGAAGCTGGTGTAAATCGCCGGCAGGCGAAAACACAAACACTTCTTTGTCGTAGAGATTAAGCTTGAAATTATCCATATAATCGATGGCGTTCATATCCGGATTTTCGAGCATATCACGCACACCTTTCAACCAATTATCCATACTTTCTTCACTTTTCACTCCTTTGTATTTCCAGTGAGCAGCAAAACCTTTTTCTGCCACTTCGTCCATTCGGCGCGTGCGAATTTGCACTTCCACCCATTTGCCATCGGGTCCCATCACGGTAGTGTGAAGGCTTTCATAGCCATTTAATTTCGGGATTGAAAGCCAATCACGCAATCGCTTAGGATTGGGCTGATACATATCTGCCACGATGGAATATGCTTGCCAACATTCGGCTTTTTCTTTTTCGGGCGCGCTGTCCAAAATGATGCGAATAGCGAACAAATCGTATATGCTCTCAAACGGCACATTTTTTTTCTTTATTTTATTATAAATGCTGTAAATTGATTTCATGCGCCCTTTCAGCTCGAACCGGAAACCAGCTTCTTTCAATTTTTCATTTAGCGGAGTAATAAATTTGTTGATATACGATTCGCGCGACAGCTTGGATTGGTTTAGTTTTTGGGCAATTTCGGAATAAATTTCGCGGTTTGTGAATTTCAGCGCGAGGTCTTCCAATATGGTCTTGATGCTGTAAAGTCCCAAGCGGTGTGCCAATGGAGCATACAGATATGATACTTCGCGGGCAATCTTTTGTTGGTCTTCTTCGGGATAGAGTTTGAGCGTTTGCATCGTATACAACCGCTCCGCAATCATAATGAGGATTACGCGCAAGTCTTGGGCAAGTGTGAGTAATAATTTGCGGAAATTTTCTGTTTCTATCGAGGTGTTTTTTTCGTACAGCTCTTTTACGCGAATAAGTCCGGTAATGATTCCGGCAACCGTTTCGCCGTATTTTTTCTCCACTTCCTTTATGGATAATGTGCCGACAAGTACCACGCGATACAAAAGTACACTGATAACAGCTGTTCGCCCAAGGTTCATTTCATTGATAAGAATAACGACGGTATGCAAATCTTTCAATACGGGATGAACGCAACTGCTGCATTCACGGTTCATTCTTCCGCTTTGCGCCGCTTTTATTATGAGCTGTTTCACATCGCGAATATCTGCGCCGGACAAAAAATTACTCGAGAATGTCAATATCTGTTTATAAACATCAACTAATTCTTTTTTTTCTGCGGGTGTGAAATCAATATTATTCATATAGGATATTTGTAGATATTTATTGATATTCAGATATTTGCTTCGCGATATAATTTATTTTCATTTTATAGATTTTGATAAGCAAATATCTTATTTTTTTAGACCAATATCAAGATATTTATAAACATTTTATTTATATTTAAGATATTTATAGAAATCGTAAAAACACAAAAAAAGACCTCGTTTTTGAATGAGGTCTTTTTCAAATTTATTTATCCGGTTTTACTACTCTGATGGTTCCTTTTATTTGCCCGAGACATGAATGTTCTAACACATAAAAGTAATTACCCGGATCGACCGGTTTACCTTTGTGTGTACCGTCCCAACCTTTTCCGTTTTTGCCTTCAAATATGGTTATTCCATGACGGTTGAAGATTGTTAATTTTTCTATTTCGTCATCGCCCAATAAGAAATTATTATTAACTCCTTGGTTTCCTCCCCAAATAATGGCATTGGGTAGTTCCGGGCATTCAATTTCCGGTTCTTCCGGATCTGGTGGTATTGGCGCGCAAGGAATAAAAATCAATGCATGTTCTATGGAATCTTTTTGTCCGCATTCTACAAACACAAGACGAACATAAGCGCTATATTCCTCTTTATTGGCTTCTGTTACCAAAATAGGAAATGACGGAAAGTCAGTCCAACCGCTACCATTATTATATTGCCAACGCTCAGTACCGTTTTTAGTATAGTCCGCAAGAAGTGCCTCAAGCATCGCTTCCGTTATTGTTT
>Ga0099364_10004767_pt1 | contig 20458 bp, 20 predicted proteins | sample TergutTh196P3_FD_73070 | JGI IMG/M metagenome (GOLD analysis project Ga0099364, IMG submission 73070) | Microcerotermes parvus P3 segment gut microbial communities from Pointe-Noire, Republic of the Congo - Th196 P3 | ecosystem: Host-associated > Arthropoda: Insects > Digestive system > Gut ... | reverse complement strand
CTTGCCCCCCCGCCAGAATCATCGCCACACATTCTTTTTTTACGTGTTTCATGTTTTCCTCCAAACGAATTATTGAGTATAATCAGTGTTTGCTTATTTTGAATCTTTATCACTTGTAGTTTTTGGTTCGGGTCGCTCTTCTTTTGGCTTTCTTGCTTGTCAAGCGGACTGCTCGTCGGCAGAGCCGCCGACACCTCCGCTCTTCTTTTGGCTTTTTGTTTGTCAAGCGGACTGCTCGTCGGCAGAGCCGCCGACATTTTCGTTTTTCTTTTGGCGATTAAGCGGTCTCAAGAAAAACGCCGACATAGGTGCGATTTTTACGCTTAATGAAAAGGGTTCGCCGTGCATTTGATTTGGTTCGGCAACGGCAACAAGGTCGCTGTTCAACAGACCGCTTCCTCCGAATTCGACATCGTCGGTGGTGAAAATCTCCTCATACTCGCCCGCGTAAGGCACGCCGAACTTATATTCCGCGTGTTCCCTCGGTTGGAAGTTACAGACAACGATGAATTCGTCACCGTCGGAATTAATACGCCGGAATACGATAACCGAATTCATGTTATCGTCCGGGACAATCCACTTGAATCCGCTCCAGTCGCTTTCGTTTTCCCACAACTCGCTTGATTTCAAGTAAAAATTGTTCAATTCACGGACGAATCCGTGGATTTTTCCGTGTTCATCGTGACGAAGAACGTCCCAGTCCAGTCCCGACTGGTAATCCCACTCTTTATATTGAGCAAATTCCTGCCCCATGAACATTAGTTTTTTACCGGGGTGGGCGGTCATGTATGCCAAAAAAGTCCTGAAAGATGCGAAACGTTTATCCCGCGGCCCGCTCATCTTGTCCAACATCGAGCATTTTCCGTGCACGACTTCATCGTGTGAAATCGGAAGAATGTAATTTTCCGCGAAAGCGTAGTGGAATGAAAACGTCAACATCCCGTGAAAATCGTGTCGGAATTCCGGGCTTAACGACATATAGCTGAGCATATCGTTCATCCAACCCATGTTCCATTTGAAGTTGAATCCAAGCCCGCCGATGTCGGCAGGTTTCGTGACCATGGGCCACGCAGTGGATTCTTCCGCAATCATCAGAATGTTCGGGAACTCTTTAAACAGACCGGCATTGAGTTTTTGCAAAAACGCAATCGCCTCGATGTTCTGGTTTCCGCCGGATTTGTTGGGCCGCCATTCCTTCCTGTCATAGTCAAGATAAAGCATGGAGGCAACCGCATCAACCCGCAATCCGTCGATGTGATATTCGTTAATCCAATAATAGGCATTCGAAATCAAAAACGATTGAACTTCGCCTTTGCCCCAGTCAAAAACCCGTGTTCCCCAACTGTGATGTTCTTTTTTCAGCGGGTCGGAATACTCATAACAACATTCCCCGTCGAATTTATACAGCCCCGATTCATCTTTAGGGAAATGTGCGGGAACCCAGTCTAAAATAACCCCGATGTCGTGGCAGTGGCAGTAATCTATGAACTGCATGAAATCGTGTGGTGTTCCGTACCTTGAAGTCGGAGCGTAGTATCCGATTCCCTGGTACCCCCACGAGCCGTCATACGGAAACTCGGCAATCGGCATAATTTCGATGTGGGTGTACCCCATCTTCTTGACGTAGGGAATCAAAGCCCCCGCAAGCTCCATGTAATTGAAAAGCCCACCGGTGTTCTTGCTCCACGAACCCAGATGAACCTCGTATATACTCATAGGGGAACGATAGACGTTCGCCTGTGCGACTTTTTCGCGCCAGGATTTGTCTTTCCATTCGTACCCGGAAATGTCGTAGATTTTTGAAGCGGTGTCAGGTCGGGTTTCCATGTGATAACCGTACGGGTCGGCTTTGAGTACTTTTTTGCCGGTAGCCCCGATAATCGAATACTTGTACGCGTCGTACTGTTTAAGTCCCGGTACGAAAGCCTCCCAGATTCCGCTTAACTCGATTTGAGTCATCGGGTTAACCGCTTCGTCCCAGTTGTTGAAGTCACCGACAACGCTCACGCTTTTCGCACGGGGTGCCCAAACCCGGAAAACGTAACCCGTGACAGAACCTTGGATTTCAAAATGCGACCCGAAAAACTCATACCCTCTCAGTAATTCGCCTTCCTTATAAAGGTGCAACGGGATTTTGTACTCTTCTCTCATCATTAGCTCTTGTTCCTTTTCGGAGTATTTTCAGCCGTGCTGTTTTCTTTAAGGTTAATTATACCATAATTAGAAATAGATTGCAAGGATTTTAATCATTTTCTACATATTTGACTAAATTTCAGCCTTGTTTTTGTGCAATTTGCACAAAAACAAGGCGAAAACACCCCATTTTGACTCCCGAAATTAGATTTTGACACCAAAACCGATAGCATCGAAGAAGGCGAGAATTTCGTCTTTGTATTCTGCGTCGGCGACTACGTAGAGGTTTACGTCGCCGATTCGATATGCGATTCCGAAGCGGGTTTCGCTGCTGTTGACTTGATATTCGTAGCCGCTTCCGGATTCTGAGTTGGAAATGCCGCCCATTTCTTTGACTTTGTCTACGTACAGCAGATATTCAATCTTAGAGTTGTGGATTGTCGCGTCTTTGGTGTAGTCGATTACGTAAATCTCGTTGCCTTCTTTCTCGATTACCCCTTCGGCGAATTTATGCGCACCTGCCCAGTAGGTGTTGAATCCGTCGTAATCTTCTTCGATTATCATAGTATATCCCATTTTGCTTGCCGCACTTATGAAATTTTCGGAATTGATAACCGGCTCACCCGATTTTGTGGTGATTTCGCCGTTTTTCTCCGAAATTGGATTGGAATCTTCATCATCTTTGTTTAAAACGACGGCAAGAATCCCCATCGTGATTATCACGACCGCAAAAATTACGAGCATTATTATACAGCCTTGGATTACCGACTTCTTCCCTTGCTGTACGTATACATTGACCGGCGTCTGATTCGCCCCGGAATTCCCTCCCGGTAAATGAGACGCAATTAAAATCTTGGAACCGCAGAATTTGCAGGTGGCTGATTCCTTCGAGTCATCAACATCGGCTGCCCCTTGACAGTTCGGGCATTTCAAGTTTATCAGCATAAGTATGAGCTACCTCCGACTAAAAAAATAATAAGTAATCCAATTATGCTAATTATAACACGAAGCTCTTTGAAACGCAACTGTTTTTAAAAAATTTTAAAACAAAAATTATTTTATGAAATATTTACGGAATCCCTCTTGAAAAAAAAAGTAAAATCGTGTAAACTGTATTCATGAATTATAATAATTACGAACCGACCTGCACGGGAACTAATGCAGGACATGACTCTTACAGTATAGATTACGACAAACCGAACGACGAATGTGGCGTGTTCGGTATATACTCGTATGCGGATTCTTCTGAGATAAGCGTGGTGGATTGCTGTTACAAGGCTCTCTACGCTTTACAGCATCGGGGTCAGGACAGTTGCGGAATCGTCGTGAACGATTCCGGCGTGTTCGAGTATCATAAGGCGTTGGGGCTGGTCGGCGATAACTTCAAACCCCGGACGATGGAGCGGCTTTCGGCGGCGGCTTCCGGCAGCGGAACAAAAATCGCGTTGGCGCACGTGCGTTATTCGCCTAAAGGACAGGCTATTCCGCATAATACGCAACCGCTGGTCGCGCGACATATAAAGGGCCCGATGTCGATTGCCTACAACGGGAATCTGATTAACGGGGCAGAACTCCGTGAAGAGTATGAACTCAAGGGCGGAATTTATCATTCCACCGGCGACACCGAAACCATTGCTTATGCAGTTACCGAGCAGCGATTGACCGAACCATCCATTGAAAAAGCACTCGAACAGGCGATGCACAAACTCAAGGGGGCGTATTCGGTGGTGATTATGTCGGCGAAAAAGCTGATTGCCGCACGCGACCCTAACGGGTTTCGTCCGCTTTGCATAGGACGGCTTCCCGCTAAGTCTGATGGGACTGACAGAGATTCGCAAGATGAGAACAGGGGTTGGGTTGTTGCGAGTGAGAGTTGCGCACTTAACAGCATAGGGGCGACTTTTGTTCGGGATATTCTTCCCGGTGAAATCGTGGTAATCGGCGAACAGGAGGTAACTTCCATTACGACGCATTGCCCGAACTCGCAAGACGCTCAACAAAAGCGCGGAAACCTCTGTGTTTTTGAATATATTTATGTTGCACGCCCCGATAGTATTCTTGAAGGGGCATCGGTTCATGCTGCACGGCTGAGAGCGGGAATGTTTTTGGCGCAGGAACATCCGGTTGAAGCCGATATCGTGGTCGGTGTTCCGGATTCGGGGTTGGATGCGGCTTTGGGTTATTCGAGGGAATCGGGGATTCCCTACGGAATCGGATTCATCAAAAACAAATATATAGGGAGAACATTTATTCAGCAGACCCAGAGTGACCGGGTCAGTGCAGTCAAGCTAAAACTGAATCCACTGGCAGAATCGGTTAAAGGGAAGCGGGTTGTAATCGTAGATGACAGTATCGTAAGAGGGACGACGACCGGAATCATAGTCGAACTGTTGAGGGAAGCCGGCGCATCGGAAGTCCATGTGAGAATATCATCTCCGCCTTTTGTACATCCTTGTTATTTCGGTACCGATATAAAGGACAGGGAGTCACTTATCGCTTGCAGAATGAGTCTTGCCGAAGTCTGTGAGTGGATTAATGCCGATTCGTTGGGATATTTGAGTCTTGAACACGTTTCGAAATTAGCACCGGAGGCTGAATGTGGATTGTGTGACGGCTGTTTCAGCGGGAACTATCCTATAGAAGTCCCCGAAGCCCTTCCGTCGGATAAATTTGATGAGAAAATTCAGCTGAATGTTCAGTTGAAAATAGATTAGGAGGGTTTGTAATGCGTAATGATGCTTATACAGCCGCAGGGGTAGATGTAAACGCAGGGTACGAATCTGTTCGATTGATGAAAAGTCATGTTGAGAGGACGAGAATCCCCGGTGTCCCGGAAGGAATCGGTGGGTTCGGCGGACTGTTTATTCCCGATTTGAAAGGTATGGAAGAACCCGTTTTTGTTTCGGGGACTGACGGGGTCGGAACGAAACTCAAACTCGCCCAGATTCTCGGGCGGCATGATACCGTAGGAATTGATTTAGTCGCGATGTGTGCTAACGATATAATCTGTTGCGGGGCGAAACCGTTGTTTTTCCTCGATTATATAAGCTGCGACAAGAACATCCCCGAAAAAGTCGCTTCTATAGTAAATGGAATAGCCGATGGTTGTGTCGCGGCGGGTTGCGCTTTAATCGGCGGGGAAACCGCTGAACATCCGGGTACAATGCAGGAAGGCGATTACGATTTAGCGGGATTTTGCGTGGGGGTTGTCGATAGACCGAAATTGGTGAAGGCAACGTCTCAACCCGGCGATGTTATAATCGGCTTGAAATCGAGCGGGGTACATTCGAACGGGTTTTCGCTTGTGCGGAAAGTTTTCGGCATAGGTGAGTCCGGACAAGAACAGGAAAAAATATTGAACGAAAAAGTCCCCTGCCTTGACCGGTCTTTGGGTGAAGAACTGCTCACTCCTACCGCAATTTACGTTAAGCCGATTCTCACACTGCTTGAACAGATGACTGTTAAAGGAATTGCGCATATAACCGGCGGGGGATTCTATGAGAATATACCGCGTTGTCTTCCCGATGGGTTAGCCGCTGAAATTGTCAAGGATTTTTACAAAGTCCCGCCGATTTTCGGACATATCGCAGAGCAGGGCGGAATCTCCGAGAATGATATGTACGGTACGTTTAATATGGGAATCGGCATGGTGACGGTGGTGGGTTTCGAAGATGCGGGAAGGGCGATTGAGATTCTGGCACGAAACGGCATAGAGTCATACTGCATAGGTAAAGTCGTTCAGATGCAGTCGCCGGAAAGTCCGAGAGTGGCGGTTGTATGAGCGGTAATAAGAAAATAGCCGTGCTTGTCTCGGGCGGGGGTACGAATTTGCAGGCATTAATCGATGAGGGAATCCTCGTAAGTCTCGTGATTTCCTCGAAGAGAGAGGCATATGCGTTGGTTCGCGCGGAAGAAAACGGAATTAAGACAGAAGTCGTTGAGTGGGCGGAGTATAAGTTGCGCGAAAACGGCAGGAGGGAGTTCAGCGAGGTTTTGCTGAACCTTCTCGAAAATAACGGTATAGATTTAGTCGTTTATGCCGGATTCCTGGTTATTCTCGATGATTGTGTGTGCAGGGCATATCCGAACGCCATGCTCAACGTTCACCCGTCGTTGATTCCGTCGTTTTGCGGCGAGGGATTTTACGGAATCAAGGTTCATAAAGCAGCCCTTGAGCGGGGAGTGAAGCTTTCGGGGGCAACGGTGCATTTCGTCACCGATGTTTGTGATGGCGGTCCGATTGTTCTGCAGAAATCCGTAGAGGTGCTTGAAGGCGATACCCCGGAAACCCTTCAAGAGCGTGTTATGCAAGCTGAACGGGAATTACTTCCTAAAGCGGTCAAGTTATTGATTGAATCATAAAAAACTCGGAAAATGTAAGGAAACACCGCAGGGCAAGCCCTGCACCCCTCATCCTACGGGCGAGAGAGCCGACGCAAACGTCGGGATATTATCCCCTTACTTTCAATAAAATTTATAAACTTATATTTAAAGGAGATTGTTTAGTATGAAAATCAGAAAAATCAGCGATGTGCTGGAATCAAACCCATATCCCGGTCGAGGAATAATTATGGGACGTTCGCCTTCCGGGCAGAAGGCGGTTATTGCGTACTTCATCATGGGCAGAAGCGATAATTCACGTAATCGTATATTTACTCAAAGCGGGGTTCACGGTTGGGATGTTCGAACCGAAGCGTTCGACGAGAGTATGTTAACCGACCCCAGTTTGATTATCTACACTCCGGTAAAAGTCTGGGGAGATTCGATTATTGTCACGAATGGTAATCAGACCGATGAAATTGCGAAATTGATGGGTAATCAATTGACCTTCGGGCAGACGTTGCAGTTTTTGGAGTTCGAACCCGATGCGCCTTACTATACTCCGAGAATTTCAGCTGTTATGAATTTCCGCGGAAGAGGAGGGTTGGATTATTCTATGTCGATTGTTAAATCGGCTGAAGCTAACACGGCTTCTTGCAGACGGTTTTTGTATTCGTATGCGATGCCGGGTTCGGGGATTGGGCATTTTATCCACACCTACGGCAACGACAGCGTGAAGCTCCCCAGTTTTGAGGGAGAACCTGTACCGGTCTTGATTGATGATAGCATTGATGTCTTCACGAATACAATCTGGAATTCGCTCAATGAAGAAAACAAGGTTTCACTTTTTGTACGGTTCGTGAATATAGTAGACGGCGAATACGAGAGCAGAATCATTAACAAGAACATTAAATCCAGGCTTGAACCCAAGAAACCGGAAATTAAAGCAGAACCCAAAGCAGAAATCATGCCGGAAATCAAAGAAGAACCTAAAGCAGAAATCATGCCGGAAGTCAAAGCAGAATCTAAAGAAGAAGTCATGCCGGAAGTCAAGGCAAAAGCTAAAGAAGAAATCAAAGAAGAAATCAAACCGGAAAAAACTCAAGAAAAGGAATCGTAAGAAATGAAAGAATTGCAATTGAAATACGGATGTAATCCTAACCAGAAGCCGTCGCGTATTTTCATGGAGAATGGCGGAGAATTGCCGTTGGAAATCTTAAGCGGAAACCCCGGATACATTAACTTCATGGATGCCTTAAACGGAATTCAGTTGGTGAGAGAGTTGACACAAGCTACCGGGCTTCTTGCGGCGGCATCATTTAAGCACGTTTCGCCGGCGGGGGCGGCGGTGGGGAAAACTTTAGCGGAAGCCTACGAGAAAGCGCGAAATGCAGACAGGGTTTCGAGTTACGGGGATTTCGTCTGCCTTTCGGGTAAGTGTGATGTAGCCACTGCCGATTTAATTAAGCCGTTGGTTTCGGATGGGGTAATTGCTTACGATTATGATTCGGAGGCATTGGAAATTCTGCGCTCGAAACGTAAAGGCAATTATAATGTAATCAAGATTTCGCCGGATTACGTCCCGGATGAAATCGAACGCAGACAGATTTTCGGGATTAGTTTTGAGCAGGGCAGGAACGAGCTTAAAATTGATAAATCGTTGTTTGACGACGTTTCTAACATCGTGACTTTGAACAAGGAAATCCCCGATTCTGCCAAAACGGATTTGCTTATCGCCTTGATTACGCTGAAGTACACACAATCAAATTCGGTGGCATATGCCTATGACGGACAGATTATCGGAGTGGGGGCGGGCCAACAGTCGAGAATCCACTGTACCCGATTAGCGGGGAATAAAGCCGATAACTGGTTCTTGCGCCGTCACGAGAAGGTGGCGAAACTTCCGTTTAAAGACGAACTGAAACCTGCGGACAAGGATAACGCAATAGATGAGTACGTTTCGTTCACTGAATTATCCAAGACAACACTATCACTGTTCACCGAAAAGCCCGAACCGTTCACCGAAAACGAAAAGCGTTCTTGGCTTGATACCATGAGCGGGATTTCGGTAGGTTCGGATGCGTTTTTCCCTTTCGGCGACAATATCGAGAGGGCGCAGAAGAGCGGGGTGACTTATATAGCCCAACCCGGTGGTTCGATTAGAGATGATAACGTTATAGAAGTCTGCGATAAATACGGAATAGCGATGTGTTTTACGGGGATTAGATTGTTTCATCATTGAGAACGGCTTCTGAGTAGCTCGGCTATGGAACTGTTCAAAAATTATAAGGAGTATTGAAATGGATTCACTAAAGAAGAACGAATTACAGATTACAGCCTGCAAAGTCAGAATCGGGATTATCGAGGGGACGTATAACGCTAAGTCGGGGCACCCGGGCGGTTCGCTCGGATTAGCCGATACGTTGACTTATTTGTATATGTCGCATTTGAACGTCAACCCCGATGAACCCGACAACGCGGAACGTGACAGGGTTGTCTTGTCGAAAGGGCATAATGCACCTGCTTTGTATGCGGCATTGGCGCAAAGGAGATTTTTCCCGGAGGAAGAATTGCAGACCCTGCGAAAAATCGGTTCGAGATTGCAGGGACACCCGGTCATGGGGAAAACCCCGGGTGTGGATTTCAGCACAGGTTCACTGGGGCAGGGGATTTCCGCCGCTTGCGGCATGGCGTTGGCAGGGAAGCTTTCTGATTCTGTTTATAAGGTTTACACCATACTCGGTGACGGGGAGATTCAAGAAGGTCAGGTGTGGGAAGCGGCGATGTTCGCCTCGCATTACAAGTTGGATAATTTGGTTGCCCTTGTCGATAATAACGGATTGCAAATTGACGGAAATATTTCCGATGTGATGTCGCCGTATCCGATTGACGAGAAGTTCAAGGCGTTCGGGTGGAATGTTATCTGTATTGACGGACATGATTTTGAGCAGATTGAAAAAGCGTTCAAGTCTCCCGTTGTTGCCGATAAGCCTACGGTAATCATTCAGAAAAGCGTGAAGGGTAAAGGCGTTTCTTTTATGGAGAATCAAGCATCATGGCATGGAGCGGCACCGAATCGGGAGCAGTATGATATTGCGATGGCGGAATTGCAGGCTCAACTGAGTATGTTGCAGGAACAAGGAGGAGAACAGAAATGAGTGAAGTCGTGAGAAAAGCCACGAGGGATGGTTACGGCGAAGGTTTGATTGAGTTGTGCAAAATCCGTCCCGATTTGGTGGTGCTTGATGCAGATTTGGCTGCGGCTACTAAAACAGGAATGTTCGCTAAAGCACATCCGGAAAGTTTCTTTAATTGCGGGATTCAAGAGGGGAATATGATGGGGGTTGCTGCGGGTCTGGCTTCAACCGGAAGACTCGTGTTCGCTTCCAGCTTCGCTATGTTTGCGGCGGGGCGTGCGTTTGAGATTATTCGCAACAGTATTGCTTATCCGAGCCTTAATGTCAAAATCGGGGCAACCCATGCGGGAATTTCGGTAGGTGAAGATGGTGCTTCCCACCAGTGTAATGAAGATATAGCATTAATGCGGGTTATTCCCAACATGACGATTATCAATCCCGCCGACAGCGTGGAAGCGAAAGCGGCGGTTTTGGCTATGTCGGAACACGACGGGCCTGCGTATCTGCGATTCGGGCGGTTGCCTGTACCGGTGTTCAACGGTGATGATTACGAGTTTCGGCTTGGAAAAGGGATTCAGCTTAAAGATGGTGAAGATGTCACGATTATTGCGACCGGGCTTATGGTGGCGGAAGCAATCGAAGCCCATGCAGAGTTGGCAGAGCAGGGGATTTCGGCGAGAATCGTGAATATTCATACTATTAAGCCGATTGACCGTGAAACCATCATTAAAGCGGCTAAAGAAACAGGAAGAATCGTTACGGTTGAAGAACATTCTGTGATTGGGGGACTCGGCGATGCAGTCGGCGGTGTTCTGTGTGAAGAGCATCCTGTTCCGTTAAAGAAAATCGGGGTTGAGGACGTGTTCGGGTATTCGGGACCAGCGGTTGATTTGTTGAAGGAATTCGGGCTTTGCAGTGCGAATATAGTAAAGGTAGTAAGGGAGTTTGTCGGGAAATAAGGGGGATTGATTCATGAAAAAACGCATTTTATCGATTATTGTTATATGAGAATCCTGGCTGTTGATTATGGTGAAGCTCGTACAGGACTCGCTGTGAGTGACTATACCGGGACAATCGCTACGCCTATGAGCGTTATTCACGAGAAGGGCTTTAACAAACTTATCGAGAAAATTGTTGAGGCGGTCAAAGAAAATGAGGTCGGTGAAGTCGTTGTAGGCAATCCGCTTAACATGGACGGAACAGTTGGGGAAAAGAGCCGTAAATGCGAGAGATTAGCCGAAAGACTTCGTGTGGAATTAGCGGGAATTCCGGTTGTTATGTCGGACGAACGTCTCACCACGGTTGAGGCTTATTCGATTGTGAGTCAGCATAGAAAACGCAGTAATCGCCGAAAATCAATCGATGCGGTTGCGGCGGCTGTAATTCTTGAGGAGTATTTGGATTCCGTTAAAAACAAGTAACGGCATGATTCGGGTTGTTTCTTCATATTTATAGAATAGACACTATTTTATATAAGGGGGATTCAGATATGACCTGCCGTTTTGAAGATTTGCGGAACAAGGAAATAATCCACGTGAAAACGGGAACGAAAATAGGCTATGTTGACGATGTTGCGTTTGAGACAAGGACTGCAAAGGTCTGCGACTTAGTCGTTTATGGAAGGGCGAGGTTTTTCGGGCTTTTCGGACGAGAAGACGATTATATAATACCATGGGGGGATATCGATATAATCGGGGAAGACGCAATTCTGGTGAGCAGCGAACTCCCGCACCGTATAGGGAGCAGCTCATCTTCGGTTAAAAGGGGCGATTCATTCAAGAGTTTCTTGAAGTAACCGGGCAAGTATTCCGGCAAGTATTCTTGGGAAGAGTAATTATAGAAGGAATATCGATATATGAGGAAGTGTATACTGTTCACGTTAACGCTTGTTTCGGCGATTGTCGTAATTGGTTTGACCGATTCGACTGTTTCGGCGGCTTCGTCTGAAACAACTACATATTATGATACGACTGCTTTCGGCGAAATCACGAGCGAGACTACGAGTGAAATCACGAGCGAGACTACGAGTGAAATCACGAGCGAGACTACGACTCCGCTTTCGGAAGAGCAGCGCGAACCGGGTGATGTCAATGGGGATAATAAAGTCACCATTGCCGACGCGTTAGAGATTCTCAAGTACTTAGCGGGAATGTCGAGTATAATCTCACCGGGAGAATCCGCTTATGATGCCGCAAGAGTTACCGGGGGAGAAGAACCTTCAATCGGTGACGTACTTGAGATTCTCAAGTATTTAGCAGGAATGGACAGTAAAATCGTTTACATTATATTCGGTGCTGACGGGTTCAGGTGGCCGGTTGACAGTCATTATGCACGAATCAGCCAGTATTTCGGCTGTTATGATTCGGACAATGCCGATTTCAGGTGTGAGACCTGCATAGAGCGTAATCGATTTCGTTGTCATAACGGCATCGATATAATCGGCGGGGTTTCGGAAGATTGTCTGCATGCCATCGACCGATTCTGCTGGGGTTGCGTTCAAATCGATAAGGCGAACATCTATGCCATGAATTCGGGTATAGTGAGGGAGGTAAGAACCGTTAACGACCGTCACGGCGGGTTCGGTAACTCGCTTGTTATCGACCATGCCGATGGATATTCGACTTTGTATGCGCATTTAGATGAGATATTAGTCAAAGAGGGACAACAGGTGAAAAGGGGAGAAGTAATCGGCATTGTGGGAAACACCGGGCAGTCTACCGGACCGCATCTTCATCTTGAAATGCGTTACGGTAATACGAATTTCTTCATAAACGGCGGTAACGGAATCGCGCTTGATGCGTTGAGCTTTTTTCCCGATTTGATGTGATTTGGTACAAGTTCACAAAATAGGGACGCAAAACGTCCGAATTTTTGGTGAAAATTATTTTTGGGGATTACTTGAAATTTTTCAAATGATGTGGTATAATATCTGAGTGTTTAATGTAAACACGAATTCGCACATCGGCTTTTTTGGTGCAGTTTCGGCTGTCGGCTGATGGAGGTTCAACTAAAAAGGAGAAGAATACAATGGCAGTAGTATCAATGAAGCAGCTACTTGAAGCCGGGGTTCATTTCGGACACCAAACAAGACGCTGGAATCCCAAAATGGCACCGTATATTTTTACGGAAAGAACCGGAATCTATATTATAGATTTGCAGAAAACGGTCAGAAAACTGGATGACGCTTACAACTTCATTAAGAGTGTGGTTGAAGAAGGTCACGACATTCTCTTCGTCGGGACGAAAAAGCAAGCGGCAGACTCAATCAGAGAAGAGGCTGAACGCTCTAACTCTCATTTCGTAAATGCGCGTTGGTTGGGCGGAATGATGACTAACTTCAAGACGATTCAGAGAAGAATCAGACGGCTTGAACAGTTGGGTAAAATGAAAGAAGACGGGACTTTTGACCTACTTCCTAAAAAAGAGGTAATTAAACTCAACCTTGAAATTGAAAAACTTGAAAAGTTCCTCGGCGGAATCAAGACAATGGAGAAACTCCCCGGTGCTTTATTCATCGTTGACCCTAAAAAAGAAAAAATAGCAGTGCTTGAGGCACGGAAACTCGGTATTCCGATAGTGGCAATCGTTGACACCAACTGTGACCCGGACGAAATCGATTACGTGATTCCGGGTAATGATGATGCGATTCGTTCGGTGAAACTGATTGCGGGGGCTATGGCGAACGCTGTTATTGAGGCTCGTCAAGGTCAATCTAACGTTGCGGCTGAATCGGGTGATTCGGAGGAGTCGGAATAGAATAGAGTTATGGGAACTCGAAAGAAAAATATAGAAATAATAAGGGAGAAAATATATGGCTGTTACAGCACAAGATGTTAAGCAACTTAAAGAATTAACCAATTGCGGTATGATGGACTGCAAACGCGCACTTGAAGAAACCGGCGGGAATGTCGATGCGGCGGTTAAGTATCTTCGGGAAAAAGGATTGGCTAAAGCTGCTAAAAAAGCAGGAAGAATCGCGGCTGAAGGGCTTGTTTCGTGCAAAATTGATGCAGCAAAAAAAGTCGGCGTTATTGTGGAAATCAATTCTGAAACCGATTTTGCGGCGAAATCCGATAGATTTAGGGATTTTGTTGATTTGATTGCTCAAACCGTGATTGATAACGATGTCGCTGACGTTGAGGCTCTTAAGGAAGTCAATGCGGCTGGAACTAACGAGAAAGTTGCTGATGTCCTCACCGAGAGAATCGCAACAATCGGCGAGAACATTCAAATCAGACGGTTTGCGAAACTCACCGGAGACGGACTGTTTTCGTATGTTCACAATGATGGCGGAACGGGATTCGGTACACACGCTACGATTCTGAAAGTCTCTGCTGATGATTACGGTGATAACGTGGCGAATGCGGCAAGAGGTATTCTGCTTCACATTACGGCAATGGCACCGGAATTCATCAACACCGATGGTATTCCTCAAGCGGCGATTGATGAGGAAAAAGATACTCAACTGAAACTCATTCTTAAAGAGAACGAAGCGAAACCGAAACCGCAGAATGTTGTCGATAAGATTCTTGAAGGAAGAATGAAGAAGTTCTTCGAAGAAAGCTGTCTTTTGACCCAGTCTTTCGTGAAAGACCCGGATTCTACCGTTGAAAAGTATGTTCAGTCGGTCGGAAGCAACCTCAAAGTCGAACAGTTTGTTAGATTCGAAAAAGGCGAAGGAATCGCTAAAAAAGAAGAAAACTTCGCTGACGAAGTCGCTTCTATGATAGGTTAAAACAAGAGCAGCCTGCCGTTCATCGGTAGGCTGCAAAAAGTAGCATAAATTATAAGATGTTACAGACCCGGAAAAATATTTTTTTCGTGTGACATTTCAATGCTTTAAGACGTCTTATTAATAAGACGTCTTAATTTTATCCCGAATGCTGTAAGGGTTATAGCGGTCGGGGGTTTGGGGCTGAAACCCCATTCTAATCAAAAAGGAGGGGAACAGCTTGGATTTTGTTCTTTTTTCGGAAAGCGTGAAGAATCACCGAACAATGGTGTTCAGAATTGCGTACAGTTACGTCAAATGCGTTCATGATGCGGAAGACGTGACCCAGGATGTGTTCTTGAAATTATACAAGTGTACCGCTGAGTTCGCCGCTGATGAAAATCTGAAGGCGTGGCTTATACGGGTCACGATTAATCAAGCTAAAAGCCTCCTGCGTTCTTCTTGGAAATCCAAAAGGGGAGAACTGGCTGATTTGGAGAATTCTGAGTTGGCATCGGTAGGCTATCTGCCGGAAAACTGTCTCGAACTGTATGATTATGTCGAGAGTCTGAAACCTAAATACCGTACCATAATTTACCTGTATTACTATGAGCAATACTCTGTAAAAGAAATAGCGGGGATTTTGAAGATTCAGCAATCGACGGTTACGACACAGCTTGGCAGAGCAAGAAATCAATTGAAGGAAATACTCTTAGCGGAGGGATATTCGTGATGAAAAATAAATATTCTAAAATATTTGAGTTGGTATCGCCCGCGGGGAGCGATGACGATTTCATCAGGCAGGTTATTAGAAGAGCCGAACAAGAGCCGCAGGTCGGAGCTTTGCTTCGAGCAGGCGGCTTGACGGGAAGAAAGACGGAGGAAAATACGATGAAAAATCAATTTAACGAACAAATAAGCGCGGTCGAAAACACGGAAACCGTTGATGTCCACGAAATTCAAGAAATCCCTGTTTATGTGCGAAAAGGTCGTAATCCCATGATTGCACTTGCGGCTTCATTGGCGTTGTTCGTCTCGGTGGCGGCGATTGGAATCTACGCACTCGGCGGAGGTGGGGACGGACGTGACCTTAACCCGGCTTCCTCGGGAATAGAAAACGAAGCAGATGTTACAGCCGCTCCTGTAGATGGTAGTAACGGCGATGATATCGATTCTCATGAACCGGCATCGACAGGTTTTTATGAAGATGATTTTGTGTCTGACTATGGCGAAGCCGATTACGTTTTTGACATTCTCGAGAACAGTCACAATCTTGATGTCGAGGTCAATGTTTGGGGAAGCACCCGCAATATGAATATTGAGTTGGTGTTCACGGCTGAAGAAGGGGTTAAGTTCGTGGAATCTAACGATAAAGATGGTTTGCTCTTAAAAGAATTGTCTTTGCAAAACCAGATTTATTATAACGATGGCATACTATCTTCGCTGAGTACGAGCATGAATCATTACGCCGATGGGAATAAACTTGTTGTCGAATTAAGCGTTACAGGCAGTTGGGGACTGGATTTGCGGGGTATGGAATTTAAATTTGTATGGGGGGACTATCTTGACATCGTGGCAGAAGACGGCAGTCTCGAAAAATATACGTTTGAAGCGAACTTGACACTTCCGACAAATGCGGCAAAGATTCTCGTTGTTGACGATGAGGCTGTTTGTATTAGACCCCTACCCCTACAGGGAGAAGTACAACTTGAAACCGGTGAATTTCTCAGAATAGAAGTGTTGAGTTTGAGTGAAGACAATTCGGGTGGAAGCGGAATGGGTTTTTATATTTCGGCTGATTATTCCGATGATAACGAGTTGAAAAATCTCATGGCTTTAATTGAATCAAGAGAACTCGGTGCGCTTTTCTATTTCGTTGTTGACGGCGAAGAAATCCCGATGAGTGCATTAAACGATGATATGGGAGCGAATGTTTACTCGAATGCGAATTACGAGGACAATACGTTCAACGCTAAAGGTTTTTTTGAATTCGGCGAAGGATTTGACATTTCTACCATTGAAGCGATTATAGTCGCAGGAGTCCGGTTTGACGTAAATTAATTTATATATAATCAACTTTCCCCCGATTTTGAATCGGGGGAAAGTTGTGTGAAAATAAGAGTTCGTAATTTTTTCGAAAAACCCCTTGACAGACCCAAAGAAATATGCTATACTGAGTATGGGGTATTAGCTGAAGAAACGGAAACGAGACTTTATTGAAAGTAAGGGTGTAACACCCCGCACATTAGAAAGGACGGTGATTATTATCGCTACTGCGGAAGCGAATGTAAATGTCAGAATAGACCCGGTTGTTAAGGAACGCGCTACTCAAATTTTGGCTCGTATGGGGATTGACCAAACAACTGCTATTGATATGTTTTATAGGCAAGTCATTGCGGAGCACAGTTTGCCGTTCAGACCGAGCATAAAACCTACTCTTAACGGGAGGTTAATAAATGCACTTGAAAATCACGATTCAAAAAAGGCAGATGTGGTAGTGGATGAAAACGGAGTTATACACATCGACAAAGACAAGCAGCCGGAGTTGTATGATTGGGCGGTAAACGGCTGATGAAACAACATGATGTGTTTGTTGCGTTTGTTTCGTGGGGTGAGGGCGGGAAACATCGCCCTGTTTTGCTGTACGAAGTAGACGGGAAATTCGCTAAAGTCCATCCGATTACAACGAAATACGATGGCAAAAGCGCGAAAGTAAAATCCAAATACTTCAAGATTAACGATTGGGTTAAAGCGGGATTGCATAAACAATCATACGTTGATGTTGGGGTACACTTTGATTTTCCGATGTCTGCGTTAGGTAATGTCACACCTATAGGGGTGTTGTCGGAATCAGATATAGAAAGACTGATTGAATTTTTAGAACAACCTCTGAACCCTCAATAAAATTTCTGTTTGTGTTTATATGCTATGCAGCGCGGCTCGAAAACGCTGAAGCGTTTTAAAATCCATTGATTATATAGATTTCGTAATTTTTTGCAAGAGAAAATTTTGGCGTAATTTTTTCGAAAAACCCCTTGACAGAAGTTTTAATCTGTGGTAGAATAATATTGTTATGCGATTTGCATTACCGCATTAACGAGGTGTGGCTCAGCTTGGTAGAGTGCTGCGTTCGGGACGCAGAGGCCGCAGGTTCAAATCCTGTCACCTCGAGAGACAATTTTTCGACCGTGAAAGTCGGCGGGAAGATTTGTGGATATAAAGAGGGTTCGGTTGTTTTCGGGCCTTGAGTAAAGCAGAGAAGTTGAAAGGTTTCACGAATTATAAGGGGTCGCAATGGCTTCGACGGGGATTCAAAACGGTATTAAGCAAGCGGAGTGCGCCCTAATCTCCTTAATCGAGGGGCATCTAAATTTAAACGCTAATAATAACAACAATTTAGCATTAGCTGCCTAAAAGCAGCTGCCGTTCGTTCGAGGAGTACCGTGGCTTCGTTCGGGCGTAAAATTAACGGTCAACTTTTCGGGTGAGAGTCCTGTAGCTTGAAGAGTATTAAAGGACTGCTTCAGTCGGAATCCTGCTTTTCGGAGTCCGGGTGAAAAAGCGCAAATGAAAAGATAAGCTTGTAGAAAGATACCCGGATGGATTTTCGGACGGGAGTTCGATTCTCCCCGACTCCAGTGGATTGTAATAATACGAACCCCCTACCCGATATTCGTCGGTGAGGGGTTCGTATTTGTTTTTACGGTAGATGACAGCACAAAACTTCCGTCTAAAGTTTTGGACGAGTACGATATTATAGATGGACGGCTTTGCGGCTTTATAGAATGGGAGTGATGAGCGAGCATACTCTCTTATTGAAATCGTATCAGGTACGGGGGCAATTAAAGTTTTAACTTAACGTCTGATGATTTTTCAAAAAACGCTTGACTTTGGGCAGGGGTTGTGGTATAGTGGTACTTGTGGTACTATAATTTGAGGTTGTTATAAACTATGAAAACAAAGCCATTAATCAAATGGGCAGGCGGGAAATCGCAGATACTCTTCCAAATCCGTGAGAAATACCCCACTGAACTTGGAAAGAGCATAAAAAAATACGCCGAGCCTTTCGTGGGCGGCGGCGCAGTGCTTTTTGACGTTTTGAATAATTACAACCTCGATGAAATCTACATCGGCGACATTAATCGGGAGTTGATTTTGACTTATACGGATGTGCGTGATAATGCCGTGGAGTTAATTAAACTTTTGAAAAATCTTGAGGGCGAGTATCTCTCGACTGCCGACAAAGCACGAAAAGAACTTTATTACATAAACCGCGGTCATTACAACGCTTTGAAATCATCAAAAAGCGAGAGCGTTGAGTTGGCGGCGTTATTTATTTTTCTGAACAAAACTTGCTTTAACGGGCTTTATCGTGTAAATTCCAAGGGCGGTTTTAACGTGCCGCAGGGGAGTTACAAGAATCCGAAAATTTGCGATGAAGATGGTCTTCAAGCGGTTTCAAAAGCGTTGCAGGGCGTGAAAATTATCTGCGGCGATTATAAAAAATCTGCCGATTTTATTGATGAAAATACCTTCGCCTATTTCGACCCGCCGTATCGTCCGTTGACGACAACTGCGAGTTTTACAGCGTATGCAAACGACGGCTTCGGGGACAGGGAGCAAGCGGAATTGGCACGTTTTATCACCGAGATGAGTGAGCGTGGTGCGAGGGTTGTTGCGAGTAATTCTGACCCAAAAAATGCCGATGAAAGCGATGAGTTTTTTGACAGTCTTTATTCTAAACATAAAATAACCCGCATTTCCGCTCATAGAATGATAAATTCGGTTGGTGCGGGGCGCGGACGGGTTAATGAATTGCTGATTGCGAACGCGTAGAAAAGGGCAGTGATTGTGGCACGGATTGTCGGCGAAAGTTACAATCAGCCTACATTTATTCATTCGGTGACTGCGACCGATTTGAATGACGAGCTGTTTGCGGCGGTTCGTGCGGATTATGAGTTGGTGCGAGAGTGCCTCAATGACCCGGCGAGGGGATTTTCGGCGTTGTCCGGTAAAATGGGGGTTTATATTCAGCCGAGGACTAAGGGCGCAGGGCATGGGAGCGTGTCGAGGGCTTTTTATGCTCGTCCGAGATTTTTGGCGGAGTTTGTGGATTTGGGGGAGTGAGGGTATAGCTCCCGGGTAATTCTTGGCATGGTATAGTGTCCTCGGACAATTCAAGCCATTGATGATAGTTATAGCTCCCGGGTAATTCTTGGCATGGTATAGTAGCAAGACTGAAATTGTTAATACCCATTACGTTATAGCTCCCGGGTAATTCTTGGCATGGTATAGTTCAGGGATTGAAACGGTGTCCGATAATATAGTTATAGCTCCCGGGTAATTCTTGGCATGGTATAGTCGACAACCATATGACATGAAAGATTTATATGTTATAGCTCCCGGGTAATTCTTGGCATGGTATAGTGTACTCGTGACCGTCTTGAACATCTGATGGGTTATAGCTCCCGGGTAATTCTTGGCATGGTATAGTTTTTTACCACAGCAACAGTGGTAAACAAAAGTTATAGCTCCCGGGTAATTCTTGGCATGGTATAGTGCAGTTCAAAATTTTATTGAAGAGCAACCGGTTATAGCTCCCGGGTAATTCTTGGCATGGTATAGTCCTGTGCTTCATGTCATTTGTTCGATGACTGTTATAGCTCCCGGGTAATTCTTGGCATGGTATAGTCTCGAAACAGCAGCTTTGATATTTATTGAAGGTTATAGCTCCCGGGTAATTCTTGGCATGGTATAGTCTCGTCCGCAAAAGCATAAAGCATCGTAATGTTATAGCTCCCGGGTAATTCTTGGCATGGTATAGTCCATTTTAAGTCAATTAAGACTATGTATTTGTTATAGCTCCCGGGTAATTCTTGGCATGGTATAGTGTATGTTTCAAGATGTTTGTGACCGCAATAGTTATAGCTCCCGGGTAATTCTTGGCATGGTATAGTGTATGTTTCAAGATGTTTGTGACCGCAATAGTTATAGCTCCCGGGTAATTCTTGGCATGGTATAGTGATTTCCACTTCGACGGCTCAATGATTTCAGTTATAGCTCCCGGGTAATTCTTGGCATGGTATAGTGATTATTGTATAATTGACAACGCCCCCGATGTTATAGCTCCCGGGTAATTCTTGGCATGGTATAGTTA
>Ga0099364_10004766_pt1 | contig 20459 bp, 17 predicted proteins | sample TergutTh196P3_FD_73070 | JGI IMG/M metagenome (GOLD analysis project Ga0099364, IMG submission 73070) | Microcerotermes parvus P3 segment gut microbial communities from Pointe-Noire, Republic of the Congo - Th196 P3 | ecosystem: Host-associated > Arthropoda: Insects > Digestive system > Gut ... | reverse complement strand
ACTGCCCCAAGGTGCGAATTTATTGAATTTGTAATGAAATCGGCAGGCAATTTGGGAGGGCTGCGCGTATTTATTTTTGGGAATACCAACGCTGCAAGACGGACAGTATACGAGTTCTCGCCTGTAGAAGTAAAAGAAGGGGAATTCGTTATGCTTAATCTGCGTACACCGGAAGCGGAATGTAAAGACGAATACGGCACAAATTTGGCAGAATCCGGCGGAGCTAATTCATCGCCCAATTCACGGGATTTTTGGATTCCCGGAAGCACAAAGTTGATTCACAAAACTTCTGTGGTATATGTGCTGGATCAGGATGATAATGTGCTGGCATCAATAATGATGTCGGAAACACCTGACCCGTGGTGGAAAAGAACAGAATTTGCGGATGCCGCTCAATTTTTATTTAACAAAGGCGCATGGAAATCGGTTGAAGGAACTGTCTGCTCGCCTGAACAAGCGGTAATCACCGCAGGATCAACAAATACTCGTACCGTTTGCCGCGATGAGAGTGTCGAGGATTCAAAAACGGCCAAGGATTGGTATGTAACAGTAACAAGCGGCCATACGCCCGGGAGACCCAATAATCCGAATAGGTATAACCCCTAGGATGCAATCCTTAGATTAAGCCCTTAAAAAGCGATACAATGTCATGTTTTGGGGCAGCACCGGATTTCTGACCTGCCAATTGCCCGTCCTTATAAACGACCAGCGTGGGAATTGAAACAATCCCATGCTGTTCGGCAAGGGCGGGATCATCGTCCACATTGACCTTGCCAACTTTGACTTTGCCGTCATATTCCCCTGCAATTTCGTCAATTATGGGACCAACTACCTTGCATGGACCGCACCAGGGCGCCCAAAAGTCGATTAACACCGGAATCGGTGACTGCAATACCTCGGATTCAAAATTGTTGATATTAATAGTTAAACTCATTTTTTCCCCTCTCTGCCTAACAGCCTAACACCTTTTTTAATTTTTATCAAGTAGGAATTTTAGGGGTTTTATTTATTGACACCCTCCCCTCAAATTTGCTATTATCTAACATGGATACCAGAAACATCTTTAAAAACATCTCCCCCATAGACCACAGGTACTCTATCTCTGACCCCGCTCTCCGTATGCAGCTTGAAGAGTGGCTTTCTGAAGAAGCATCGATAAAAGCCTGTGTAAAAGCGGAAATTGCCCTTATTTGCGCCCATCTGACAGTCCGTAAAACCATGACTGATGCGCTCCGTACCCAGCTTGAAACGGCGGCGCAGGGTATCGATCCTGCAGAAGTGTATGCGGAAGAAGAAAAAACCCACCATAATATCCGTGCTTTGGTGAATGTGCTCAAGAAAAAAGTGCCGGCTGACATTGCGCCGCTTATTCATTTGGGGGCTACCAGTGTTGATATTTTAGATACCTCGCTTTCATGGCGCATGGCGGGCGTTACCTGCAATGTTGTGCTGCCCGGTCTAAAAAAATTGGAATTGCTCCTCTGTAATTTTGCGGAGAAAGAAGCGGAAACACCGCAGGTTGGCCGTACTCATGGACAGCACGCCGTTCCTATCACGCTGGGCTTTACATTTGCGGAATATGTTTCAAGATTGGGTAAGTCGATACTGGAAATAGAAGCCCGCTCCAAGCAGCTTAAAGGAAAACTTTCAGGTGCGGTTGGCGCATATAATGCAACCAGTATGATTGTAAAAGACCCGGAAGAGCTTGAGAGAATCTACCTTTCTGAATTGGGGCTTGAACCTTCCGAACATTCTACACAGTTGGTTGAACCTGAATATCTTTTGCGGTTACTTTTGGAATTTAATGTTGCCTTTGGAATAATTGCAAACCTTGCAGATGATTTACGCAACCTGCAAAGAAGTGAAATTGGAGAAGTCCGTGAAGGTTTTGGAGCGGATCAAGTTGGATCTTCTACCATGCCGCAAAAGCGGAATCCGTGGAATTCAGAACATGTAAAAAGTTTATGGAAAGCGTTTATGCCGCGCGTGAATTCTTTCTTTATGGATCAAATAAGCGAGCATCAAAGAGACCTTTCCAATTCCGCAAGCCAAAGATTTATAGCGGATTATGTTACAGGTTTTTGTCTTGCCGTGTCCCGCATGACAAGCGTAATAAAAGATTTAGGTGCGGATACAAAAAGGCTGATTGCAAATCTTGGCGGTTCAAGCGGCGGCATCCCCGGCGGTGTTTTAGCGGAACCTGCCTATATTTTATTGGCAGAGGCAGGAGAATCTGATGCTCATGAAGTTATCCGTAAAATTACATTGACCGCAGAAAAAGAAAATTTAAGCTTTGCCGCCGCTCTTTCCAAAGAGCCTAGCGTACTTAAAAAAATAGGCGGAAAACTTGCAGAACTTGGGCTTGTCTCAAATGCGGATAATGCCTTATCTTTCTTTGAAAAACCGGAAAGCTACAATGGGCTTGCCGCAAAAAAAGCAAAAACGCTTTCAGCAAAATATAAAAAACTAATGGAGTAAAAAAATGAAAACTGAAGCAATGTTCAATGACGGTTTATCTTATGACGATGTTCTCCTACTTCCTGATTATTCGGAGATTCTGCCAAAGGATTGCGAATTAAAAACCATGCTGTGCGCGGGCATTGATCTTAATGTGCCGATAATTTCCGCCGCAATGGATACGGTAACAGAAGAAAAACTTGCAATATCTATCGCACTGGAAGGCGGAGCCGGCGTTATTCATCGTAATTTAAATCCAAAAGAACAGGCACGGCAAGTTGCCAATGTTAAAAGATTTTTAAACTGGATTATCGACTCCCCCGTTACAGTGCCTGAAGATGCGGACATTAAATATGTAAGGGAATTATCTATAAAGCACGGTTTTTCCGGCCTGCCTGTTGTTGACAGCAATGGAAAATTAAAAGGCATTATTACAAACCGAGACTTGCGTTTCTGCCGTGATGACACTCTCCCTGTAACAAAGGTAATGACAGTTGAGCCGGTTGTTGTCCAGGGAGAACCCACTGTTGATAAAGCATTGGATAAATTCAATGAACACCGAATAGAAAAACTCCCTGTTGTTGACAAAGACGGAAAACTTACAGGGCTTATCACCGTAACTGACTTGGAAAAACATGAAAACTTTCCCAATGCCGCAACAGACAAAGCGGGCAGGCTCCTTGTAGGAGCGGCAATTTCACCTCAGGATTTTTCAGTACGAATGCCTCTTTTGTCAAATGCAAAAGTTGATTTTGTAGTAATAGACACCGCACACGGTGATTCTAAAAATGTTATGGAAGCTATTAATCAAATTAAAAAGGATTATAATATCCCTGTTATTGGCGGAAATGCCGCAACAAAAGAAGGTACAAAAAGATTGATAGAAGCAGGAGCGGATGCCGTTAAAATTGGGATTGGTCCCGGCTCTATTTGTACAACCCGTGTTATTGCAGGGATAGGTGTTCCGCAGTTTACAGCGGTTTTAGACTGCGCGGAAGAAGCGGCAAAACATAAAATTCCTGTAATTGCAGACGGCGGTATAAAATTTTCAGGCGATATTACCAAGGCTATAGGAGCCGGAGCAAGCGTTGTAATGGTAGGAAATCTTTTTGCAGGTTTAAAAGAAGCGCCGGGAAGTGAAATTATCTTTGACGGAAGAATCTACAAAGAATACCGAGGCATGGGCAGCGTAGGCGCAATTGCCGACGGCGCAGGAGACCGCTACCAAATGGGCAAAGACGAAGAACCCGTCCCGGAAGGGATAGAAGGCCGTGTTCCTTACAAGGGTGAATTAAAATCCTACATGACTCAGTTACTGGCAGGGCTGCGCAAGGGAATGGGCTACTGCGGATGTAAAAATATAGAAGAACTTAAACGGTATAAGAAATTTGTAAAGATAACTTCGGCAGGCTTAAGAGAAAGCCACCCGCATGATGTGCAGATAACGCAGGAAGCTCCTAATTATTCTAGGTTGTGAGAATAAACCTTCGCGCGGAGGCGCTGAGGCGCAGAGAGCGCAGAGATTTTATGAAAGGAAAGCTTGATCTTTATTATAATAAATATTGTACTCCTGAATTTATAATGTCTGATCCTTTGCAATTCTCTCATAGGTACAAGAAAAGGGAAGATATTGAAATTGCGGCATTTTTGGCGGCGACTATTGCTTGGGGTAACCGTAAGATGATTATTAATTCCTGCGAAAAAATGTTTGCGTTAATGGGCAAAAGCCCTTATGAATTTGTTATGTCGGGCGAATACAAAAAATTAAAAAATAAAAATATACACAGAACATTTTTTGAGAGTGATTTAAAATATTTTTGTAAAGGTTTTGCGTATTGTTATGGTAAATACAAAAATCTGGAAATTTTATTTAACCACAGACCTGACTACTTACAAGTAGTCAGGAGAGGCACAGAGAGAATTTGGAATGGCTTGGCAATATTCCGCGATGAGATGGCAAAGGGAAATAATGGGCGGTATTCCAAACATATCTCCGACCCTGAAAAATCAGCGTGTAAACGGCTAAACTTAGCGTTAAGGTGGCTTGTGCGCCCAAAGCCGGTTGACCTTGGGTTATGGAAGAGCATAAAACCTAGTGAGCTTTACATACCGCTGGATGTCCATGTTGCGCGAACGGCAAGAGAACTTGGATTGCTTACACGAAAATCCAACGATAAAAAAGCTGTTATCGAACTTACAGAAAAACTCCGCTCATTCTGCCCGGAAGACCCTGTAAAATATGACTTTGCACTGTTTGGCTATTCGCTAAACAACGCCGTTGACAGATAGCGCTCGCCGGTATCGGGAAGGATTACCACAATGTTTTTTCCCGGCGCAAGGAGTGCGGCTTGAGTTGCAGCCCACAAGGCAGCGCCGGAAGAAATACCAACAAGAAGTCCTTCTGTATAAGCAGCTTCGCGGCTTGCCTGAAAAGCATCTTCATTCTTTACTGTGATAATTTCATCGTAAATTTTTGTATCTAAAACATCCGGTACAAATCCAGCTCCTATTCCCTGAATCTTATGCGGTCCTGCCCTGCCTTCGGACAAAAGAGGAGAATCCGCAGGTTCTACCGCAATTATTTTAAGCGCGGGATTTTTAGATTTTAAAAAACTTCCCGCTCCTGTAATTGTTCCTCCGGTTCCGATACCTGAAACAAAAATATCTATTTTACCTCCGGTATCTTCCCAAATTTCGGGTCCGGTAGTTTCGCGGTGTATTTTAGGATTAGCAGGGTTTACAAACTGCCCCGGAATAAAGGAGTTTGGCGTTGAAGCGGCAATTTCTTCAGCTTTGGCAATTGCGCCCTTCATGCCTTTTGCTCCCTCGGTTAACACAAGTTCCGCGCCTAAAGCGGCAAGAAGTTTTCGGCGTTCAATGCTCATGGTTTCCGGCATGGTAAGAATAATACGATACCCTCGCGCCCTTGCCACGAACGCAAGGCCAATGCCTGTGTTACCGCTGGTCGGCTCAATAATGACTGAATCCGGTTTTAGTTTGCCGTTTTCTTCGGCATCATTGATCATTGCAAAAGCAATACGGTCTTTAACACTGCCGCCGGGATTAAAATATTCAAGCTTTCCTATTATAGAAGCTTCCAGATTATTTTTTTTACAATACCTATCCAAACTAAGCAAGGGGGTATTTCCGATTAACTGTGTCAGATTATTTGCAATCTTAGACATATTTTTCTCCTTAAAATTTAATTTTTTACCGCTTTGATTGTAAACTGCGGCTTATTATAGACCCTGTTATCTGTACTGCTTCTACCAAAAGCAGAATAACAATAACAGCGCCGATTGCTACATCCGTTCTAAAACGGTAATATCCGTAACGAATGGCAAGATCGCCAAGACCGCCGCCGCCGATAGCGCCTGCCATTGCCGAATAACCTATCAAATTTATAATTGTAAGTGCCAAACCGGAAACCAACGCGGGAAGAGCTTCCGGAATTAATACCTTGTAAATAATTTGAAAATTAGTTGAACCCATCGCACGGGCGGCGGTAATTACGCCGGGATCAACTTCAGAAAGTGCCGACTCTACAACGCGCGCGACAAATGGCGCTGCCGCTAAAGACAGCGGGATAATCGCTGCTGTCGGCCCAATACTTGTTTTTACGATCAACCTTGTCAGCGGAATAAGCAGAATCATTAATATGATAAAAGGAAGCGAACGCAAAATATTTACTATTCTTGAGAGCACATTATAAAGTATATGGCGCGAAGCAAGACCTGCTGGAGACGCGGTAAAAAGGTAAACCCCCAATGGAAAGCCAAGAATACAGGCAAAAAACGCCGATGCAAAAGTCATATAAACTGTATCTTTTGTTGCGGCAGGCAGCATTGATAATATTTCCATTATATTTTCACTAAACATGCAGCATCTCCTTTGTTGCCTGTGCCTGCGGCGATTTAAAAACTTCTGAAACAATACCGGTTTCTACAATTAAACCCTCGTCCATGACAGCGACATACTGACAACTTTCCCTAATTACTTCCATTTGATGAGTTATAAATATTACCGTAATTTTAAGCCGCTCTTGCAAATCACGAATAAGCGCTAAAATTGAACGCATGGTTTGAGGGTCCAGCGAACTTGTCGGCTCATCGCAGAAGAGAACTTCGGGATTAACCGCAAGCGCGCGGGCAATAGCAACTCTTTGTTTCTGACCGCCTGAAAGCTCACGAAGACGCGCTTTTCGTTTATCGGTAATGTCAACCAATTCTAAAAGCTCGTCTATTCTTTTATCAATATCTTTACGGCTCATTCCCGCTATTTCCAAAGGGTACGCAATATTACCCGCCGCGTTACGCGATCCCAAAAGATTAAAATTCTGAAAAATCATTCCCATTTTTCTTCGTTTATTTAATAAATCCCAATTCTGCAGAGTGTCAACCCTTTCATCGCCATAATAGACTTCTCCGGTATCCGGTTTTTCCAAAAGGCTCATTGTTCTAAGCAAAGACGATTTCCCCGCTCCGCTTCGTCCAATAATACCGTAAATACAGTTTGGCGGAATGGAGAGGTTTACATTTTTAACGGCTGTAACAGAGCCATAGGCTTTGGAAATATTTTTTAAAGTTATCATATACTTGCAGTGTATCAAATTTTAGGAACCAGGGGTACTATAACCCTGTTCCTAAAACCTGCCTCCAAATCTAAAATACAGCTACAACGCCGCCGTTGTATCTTCTGTTAATATGGTCTTTTACTTTAGGACTGAGCAAAGCGTTTCTTAACGCAATAATACGCGGATCGTTTTCATTGCCTCTTTGCACAACAACAATATTAACATAGGGCGATTCGGCTCCTTCGATTATAAGGGAATCCCTTACAGGATTAAAGCCGGATTGAAGCGCGTAATTTCCGTTAATTGCAGCAGCATCAACATCCTGTAATGAACGGGGAAGCAAGGCGGCTTCAAGTTCTCTAAACCTAAAGTTCTTAGGGTTGCCGGTAATATCACGGACAGTCGGTGTAATGCCTGAATTTGCCCTAAGCGTAATAAGCCCGTTAGCCTGAAGCAGCAGCAAAGCCCTGCCCCCATTAGACGGATCATTGGGAATGGCAATGGTTGCGCCGTTGGGCAATTCACTAATGTTCCTGTATTTTGACGAATACAATCCAAAAGGCTCGATATGTACGCCAAAAGCCGAGACAAGCCCTGCCGACCATTGCGCATTGGATCCCAAATAGGGAACATGCTGAAAGAAATTGGCATCAATTTCACCATTAAGCAGGGCAGTATTTGGCGTCACATAGTCGGTAAATTCCACTACCCTAAGGGTTATACCCTGCCTTCTTAGATCATCCCTGATCAAATTAAGCAATTCCGCGTGGGGAACCGGGGTAGCCCCAATTGTAAGAACATTGCCGGTATCTCCGCCGCCGCCGGCAAATACATTTTGGGCAAATCCCAAAACAAGAACGCCTGCCAAAAACAGACCAATAAGAGTTTTTTTCATTTTATCCTCCTTAAGTTATTTTACCCCATTACCTATGGGTATAGTAGGAATATATCATAATTAAAAAAGCTTGTCAAGCGGAAATAATACTTTTTTCACTTTTTTTTGTATATTTCCTGAGCGTACCGAACCGAGGCCATAGCGTCCTTTACATAGGAATCCGCGCCTATACGGTCGGCATAATCCTTTGTCAGCACTGCCCCACCGCACATAATTTTACAATCAACGCCGGCCTCACGCAAGGCTTTTATTGTTTTTTCCATATAAACGACCGTTGTTGTCATAAGAGCCGATAAGCCTACCAATTTGACATTATGCTCTATTGCGGCTTCCACAATTTTATAAGAGGGAACATCAATACCAAGATCAATAATCTTAAAACGATAATTTTCCAGCATGGCTTTGACTATATTTTTGCCAATATCGTGAATATCTCCTTCTACTGTCGCTAAAATTATCGTTCCTATTGTGTCATCCGCCGCACTGCCCATAACTTTACGGATAACAGCAAATGCGTTTTTTGCAGCCTCGGCAGACATTAAAAGCTGAGGCAGATAAATCGTACCTTTTTCAAACCGCTGCCCCACAGCGTTAATAGCCGGAATAAGCTCATTCTCAATTACTTCAAGCGGAGGAGTCTTTTCCAAACTCTTCTTTGCGCTGTCTGCCGCTTGCTGTTTTAGCCCTTTTAATACAATTTCAAAAAGAGAATTATCGTTTTTCTTCTCCTCTGCCTTGTTTATAAACGCTTCTTCTTCTTTTTGTCCGTATTTATCTATATAAACCTTAAATTGATCATCTTTGCCAAGAAGGGCGTTTATTGCATCGTTATTAATTTCCTGATCCGGTGCATAAGTTTTCGGATTAATAATCGCGGCGGTAAGCCCTGCCTCAAGTGCTAAAGATAAAAATGCGTTATTAAGAAATTCCCTGTCAGGAAGACCAAACGATATATTAGATACTCCAAGCGTTGTTTTAACTCCCATCTCCTTTAACCTGCGCACACATTCCAATGTTATAAGGGCATTGTCCTGCTTTGCGCTTACAGCCATTGTTAAAGGATCAAATAAAAAATTTTCTTTGCCAATACCGTATTGTTCAGCATTTTTTATTATTTTTTCAGCAATATCGATTCTTCCCTGAGCTGTCTCTGGAATACCGTTTTCATCCAAAGTTAACGCTACAATGACCGCACCGTATTTTTTAACAAGCGGAAAAACAGCATTCATGCTGCTTGTCTTGCCGTTTACAGAATTTACAACCGGCTTCCCGTTATAAATACGCATTGCTTTTTCCATAGCGTCAAAGTTTGCAGTATCTATTTGCAAAGGCAGATCAATAATACCTTGAAGCTTTTCAACTAAAGTTTGCAGTACCGCAGCTTCGTCAATACCGGGAACACCTACATTTACATCCAATATTCCAGCACCTTGTTCGGTTTGTGTAATACCTTCTTGTAACACATAATCATAATCCCCGTTTTTAAGAGCCTGTCTGAATTTTGGTTTTCCGGTAGGATTGATTCTTTCGCCTATTATTACAGGGGATCCTTGTGCCTCATCAAAAACAACTGTTCTGCCGTAAGAAGCGGCAACCGTTAATTTTTTTTGTGTAATGGAAGGAGGTGATATCCCGGCGCATTTTTTTATAAGCGTTTTAATATGAGCAGGTGTTGTACCGCAGCACCCTCCCAAAAGCCAAACTCCTTCCTGAACGCTTTTCTTTAAAACAAATGCAAAATCTTCAGGTATGGTGTTATACTGCGTTACACCATTAACAATTTCAGGCAATCCCGCATTCGGCATAAATAAGATTGGTAAAGAACTAATTTTTAAAACTTGTGTTATATATCCTGCCAATTGTTCATGGCCAAAACCGCAGTTAAAACCAATAACATCAACGCCTAATCCTTCCAAAAGCGCAGCTACCGCATCAATTCCGCCGCCTGTAAGCAATCTTCCCTTTTCATTAAGCGTAACCGAGGCAAATATCGGCAGGTTACAGCAAGCCTTTGCGGCAAGAACAGCGGCTTTAAGCTCATATGTACAGGACATTGTTTCTATTAAAATTAAATCCACTCCTGCTTTTACGCCGATAGAAATAGTTTGTTTAAATATATTTACGGCATCTTCAAAATCAAGATCGCCTAATGGTTTTAAAAGTTTCCCGGTCGGTCCAATGGAAAGAGCAATAAAGCGAGGTTTATCATTAAACAATTCTACAGCCGCTTTTGCATTTGCAACAGCACTTGCAGCAATTTGTTCTACGGTATATCCTGTGCCTTCCAAATTTAAAACATTGCATCCAAATGTATTTGTTTTTATAATATCACATCCTGCGGCAAGATACTGTTCGTGCACATTCTTTATAATATTGGGATGGCTGATATTCCAAAGATCGGGAATATCATTTGTTTTTAATCCGGCTATTTGCAGCTGAGTTGCCATTGCGCCGTCAAAAAACAAAAGCTGTTTCCCTATCAGATTTTTAATCATACTGTTATATGCTCCCTGCTACAGAATACAAGAAAGATTCTGCATAATACTCTGCGCCACATCCGGCTTATTCATGGTATAAATATGAATTCCGCGAACATCATTTGCAACAAGATCAATAATTTGTTCTGTTGCGTATGCAATACCGGCCTGTTTCATTGCGGCAGGATTATCGCCGAATTTATCTATAATATTCGCAAACCGCGACGGTAAAATTGTTCCGCTTAATTCCAAGATACGGCGAATTTGCATCTTATTGGTTACCGGCATGATACCGGCAAGAACCGGAACATCTATTCTTTTTTGTGAAAGTTTATATAAAAATTTATAAAGTATATTATTGTCAAAAAACATCTGTGTGGTAAGAAAATCACAGCCCGAGTCAACTTTTTGTTTTAAAAAAGAAATATCTTCATCCTGATTAACACTTTCAATATGCCCTTCGGGATAACAAGCGGCCCCAATGGAAAATTCTCGTTTTGTCTGCTTTCCATAATCTTTTATTGCGGCAACCAATTCATTTGCGTACTTATAACATCCTTCATCAGGCTGTTGAATACCTTTTGGTAAATCACCGCGCAAAGCAAGAATATTGTTAACTCCTTTGTCAGCATAAGAATTCAAAATAGAAACTATCTCCGCTTTTGGCGTAGCAACACAAGTTAAATGCGCAAGAGCAGGAACCCCTGAATTTTCAATATATTGAGCAATCTCTTCGGTATAAGCTGCTTTATTCGCTGCCGCACCGCAGGTTACGCTTATAAAAGCCGGATTAAGAGAAGCAATCTTTCCGGCAATATCAAAAGAGGATTCCATCTCTGCTCCAATTTTTGGAGGAAAAATCTCACAAGAGATTATAGTTTTTTTCTTTTGCAGTAATTTGTCTATACACATAATTGCTCTCTTTTAAATATAATATTCGTACCCGCCTGATGCGTCTTTTTCATCTATTATCATTTGCAGGGTAACACCGTCTAAATACTCATCTATAACATCTTTTAAACCTTTCCATATTGGCAAAGTTTTGCAATAACCTCTCCGTTTGCATACATTCGGATGATCCTCCAGGCAGGCAACAGGGCATAAACTGCCCTCTGTAATACGAAGAATTTGCCCAACAGTATATTGATCAAGGGGTTTGGCGAGCATATAACCGCCCTGATTCCCCCGATTGGTACGCAAAAGACCGGAACTATTAAACAAGGTAACAATCTGCTCCAAATATTTCTTGGAAATACCCTGCCGTTCAGCAATATCTTTTAAAGAGATAAAACCCATAGCTCTGTGTTCAGCTAAATCTAAAAACAGCCGTAAAGAATAACGCCCTTTTGTCGATATTTTCACGATTTGCCTCCATAGTTTCCATATAATACATATATGTTTATAGGATTATAATAGAAAAGGCTGATATTGGCAATAGCCTAACCTTCATGCACCGTTTCGCCGGCACAGACTGTTCTTAAAATCCGGGTTTTATTTATTTCATCATTAGGAATGGCAAAAATATCCCTGTCAAGAAAAACAATGTCGGCAGGCATACCGGGTTTTATATAACCCCGTGTATAAGCTTCTATGGCTGTAAAAATATCGACTTTTTCATGAGTAGAAAAGCCGCCTCGATTAACAGCCCATTCAATACAATGAAAAGGATTTAATTGGCTCACAGGAGCATCGGTGCTAAAATTTACGGGAATACCAAGATTTAACATACTGTTCCACGCATAAGAAGCAGAGGCAAGCGAATTTCCTACCCTGCTTTCTAAAATGTGAATGTCATCAGCCAAAAAACCGGGCTGAACAAGGGCAAGTATTTTGTTACGCGCCATTCGTTCCAGTAAATCAGGGGTTGTTATCTGACAATGAATAATTCCGTGGCGCAAAGGGTTACTGCCCGGACAGGTCACTCTTTCAAAAGCACAAAGTGCCGTGTCAATACCGGCATCCCCAATGGCATGGATCAATACCTGCATTCCGTTTTCCGCCGCTTTTTGAACAAGACGATCAAGCTTATCCCGTTCCATTAATAAAAATCCGGTTGTATTAGGATCATCATAGTAAGGTTTCCTCATAAAAGCAGTACGGCCTCCAAGCGTTCCGTCAGCAAATAATTTAATTGATTGTATCGACAAAAAAGTTCCCCATTGGGTATCCTGCCAAAGAGGAGTGCCTGTATTGCGCTGTATATGTTTTTTCAAAATTTTTTCGCAGCCGGAAATACCCAGCTGCATACCAATTCTTAATCCGGGTTTTCCTTCCCGCTTATATTCATCATAAACTTCACGGTAAGATTGAACTACATCATCATAATCAGAGCCGTCAACATCATAGCTTCCGCAGGCTGTTATTCCCATAGAATGTGATTTTTTCATAGCAAGGCGAATCCAGTTTTTCATCTCTTTAATAGATGGAAAAGGCATTCTCTTTTGTATAAATACGGCGGCATTCTCCCTAAGTACCCCTGTAGGTTTTCCATTTTCATTTTTTTCGATAGTGCCGCCTTTTATTTCAGGTGCTGATTCGCTTAAGCCCGCTATTTTTAACGCAAGCGAATTGCAGTAAACAGTGTGTCCGCAATGCCGGCTTAAGATAAGAGGATGATGCTCGGTAATCTTATCCAAATCTTCACGGCAAAGGTCTCGCTTTTTGTTTCCGTTAAAGCGGTCAGGGTCAACGCCTGAACCCTGAATATATGCGCCTTGAGCAGGTTTTAACCGCGCGACTGTTTCCCTTCCCAGGCGGATAATATCTTCGATTGATTTTATCCCCACACACTCAATGCCGGATGCCCTTCTTCCTATCCACATAAGATGCAGGTGGCTGTCATAAAAAGCGGGAAGAACAAGTGAACCGTTTGCGTCAATTTTTTGTGTATTCTTAGGAGCAATATCCAAAAGGTCTTTTGATGAGCCGGTCTTATAAATTTTACTGTCATTAATAATTACAGCTTCGCAAAATTTCTCCCTGTCCAAATAAATCCTGCCGTTGTAAATTACTTTTGTCATTTGAAATTTATTTTTTTCGGGAAAAACGGATTTCACACACGCCGTCGCCCTTGGCAATTGTTTTTTTTAACTCCAATTCACAGCCAAAAGCGTCTGCTATTCCCCGATCTCCTTCCATTGCCCAATCGCAAAGTTTATCTATATCTTCGTCGGACGCTCCTTGTTTTTGCCAGGCATTTACTAAAGGACAGTAATGAAAATCAACATCAAATGAATCATCATTTATTTTTAGAAATTTCATTTCAAAAATTGCCTTGCCTGCGGAAAGAAAGAGTTTTTTCTTTAAAAGACGGCAGCTTCCTCCCCGGCTGTTAACTTTGTCAGTAACAGGATCTTTGCCTGTAAGCGCCCTTAAACCATGATAAACCCCGCAGCGGCGAATGGCAGCAGGGGTAAAGGTCTCCGGTTTGGCTCCTTTTTTACGAGCTTCATCATACATAAAATAAAGCCACAATGCACGATGTTCAAAAAAGTTCCGTAAGTTTCTTATTAAAAAACCATTTTTCTTTGATACATTTTTTATACTCATAATTCCTACCTTTCTCCCAACAGTGTTTTAAGTTCCTGTATGTTTTTTATTATTTCACTTCGTGAAAGTTTTCTAAACTCTTTGGGAATCATTTCTTTGGAGGTACATTCCAATGCCGCTACAAGATTCTGTAAAGCTACATCATGGGGATGATCCGCAGGAACAAAATCATCCATTGCTTCTTCCATATCTTCCCGTTTTACAAACATACGGTCATCTAAATTGGCTTTTCCTCTTGCGCGGACAAGAAGCGCTTCCAAATCCGCACCTGAATACTCGTACTTATATTTTTTAAAAAGATCAGAGACTGAAAAATTACGAATATCTAAATCAAGTTTACGAACCAATGTTTTAAAAAGGTCTTCCCTGTCTTTTTGGGTTTCAGGATAAAAAAGAGCCAAATGTTCTTCCGCCCGCCCTTGTCGTTTAAGGTCAACCGGTATTTTATCCGGACGGCAGGTAATTAAAAACCAAATTATTTTGCCTCTATACTCTGTATTCCCCATAAAACTTGCAATTTGAGCGAACACACGGTTACTTGTGCCGGAATCTCCCTGTTGATCCCTGTCTCCAAGGAATGCGTCAGCCTCGTCAACCATAACTCCTACAGGAGCCATAGCAACCAAAATATTTAAAACTTTTTCCAAATTAGCTTCTGTCTCTCCCTGCCACTTTGTACGGAAGTTGCGGAACTTTACCATTGGTATTCCTATTTCTCCTGCAAAAGCGCTTACCATAAAACTTTTTCCCGTTCCAACAGGACCTGCAATTAAATAACCCATTGGTAAAGAAGCCTGATACCCCTTTTTAATAAGTCTTGCCGCATTTTTAAACCGTTTTTTTACAAAGTCATGCCCCGAAACATGCGAAAGATCATAAGAAGTTTCCATAAACTCCAATAATCCGCCGGCTTCGTTTTCAATTATTTCTTTTTTTCTTTGCCGCATAAAATCCAGCGTTATGGGTTTTTCTTCTTCATAACTTTCACCTACAAGGCGGTTCAAATTCATAAGATTAAGCCCCGATGTAATGGCTGCAAGTTTTTCCGCATTTAAACCGCGTTCCAAAAGAATTCTTTCGTTTTTTTCCTTTGTCTTTAAAAAACTTTCCCTTACTTTAACATCAGGAAAAGGTATATTTATTTTTATAGCGGCAGGAGAACCTGTAAGACGGGATGAAATATCCGCAAGATTTTCCGTTAAAAGAATTATGGAAATGTCACCTTTAATAAATTTAGGGTCTGTTGCCCAGCGTTTAAATGTTACCATGCAGTAACGATCGGCAGGTTCAAGACGGATTAAATCCCCTGCAGGAACTATAGTTTCGGCAAAATCTATAATTAAAACCATTCTGCAATTTTCCCTTTTGCCTGCGGGAATTTTGGAAATAAAGTATTTTTCTATATACGGAAAACTAATTTCAGGATTTTTGGAAACAAAATCGTCTTTATCTATATCCGGGTTTGGGGAAAACTTGGGAACCGCAGCCAAATAGTCATTTTCCATTTCCGGCTCACGGAATGTAACTCCGCTTGAATAGTCATAATAGACAATTATATCCCTATCCCCAAACAATATTTCTGATACATAATCCTGTACCCTTCTAAAAACAAATTCATCCTCTTTTCTTTCATGAGGAAGATAATCTCTTATATTGCCATGAAGTATGTAAAGATTAGCGGTATTGGAACGATATTTATTGGCAAATTCCTTTGCCCAATCAGGCAGAATATCAAAAAATTCATTGTTTCTTTTGGCTAATTGATCCGGCATCGGCCCCTCCTTCCGACACCCCAATTATAGCACATTTTAAAAACTTTGCTAACCCCTGGAATTGGGTTTTATCCTGCTAAGTTCGGCAACTGAAGCTGTCAATTCCTTGTCTTTAACAATTTCTTCTATTGGGGCAGGCAGACGGTATGTCCAGTTAAAGTCATTGGAAGTGCCGGGTACATTTACCCTTTCCTGAGCAGGGTCTTCCGCATACCAGTTATTGGAAAGGTGCAATAAATCCTGTATTTGGAAAACGCGGAAACGGGAGCGCGCGCTTGCGGCTTTTGACAATACAATCTTGGCTGTTCCCGGGTTGTACTTTTTTGGAAGCGACGGCACGCCAATAAAACCTGCAAACTGCTGTTGATCCACCTCCCCTTCCCACCACTGGCGGACGGTAGAGCTGTCATGCACGGCAGGCGTACATACGCTTAAAGAAGGGTAATCTTCAAAGGGAACAAAAGGCTGGCCTGCACCGCTCCAGTCGCGGTGCCAGCGGATAACTCTTAAGCCAAGTATTTTTAACCTTGAAAGAACTTTTGGCACGCAGGAAGGAACAGCGCCCAAATCCTCGGCGCACGCAAGCATGGAAGTTGACTCAACTAAAACTCCCAAAAGTTTTTTTCCTTGAGTTGACCACACCCTTTCCGATCTTACATTGCGTTTTTTAACAAGCTCTTCGACACGGTTTTTCTCGTCCTGCGATAAAGATTTATAACCTGTTGACTCCCTAAAGTACCAAACAGGGAAAAAGCGGCCTTTTTCATAATGCAAAAATGTTCTGTCATGCAGCTTATGAAAAAGATAATCACGGCAGGCAGGGTGAAGCTTTAGCGCATCAATATCTTTTTCGCCTTTTATCTTCTTTTTAAAAGTCCAAAGTTCTTCGTTATTTACCCTGTCCATAGCTTTTGTAAAAATTATTTCCGCCGCGTCCGCTATTTCTTTATCTGTAAAGGCACTTCCCCAATTATTTTTTAAAGCATCCCAAACTTCACCTGTAGGAATATGCGGGCGCGAAAGCCAGCGGATTCTGTCTTTGTCAAAACCCAGCCTTCTTAAATCGCCGCCTTTTATTGGTGTAAAAGGAACAAAGCGCCCAAGAGCGGAAGAATAATCGTTATGCGAACTTGCCCATATACGGAAAAATCCAAGCACATGGTCAATACGGTACGCCTGATAATATTTTTCCGCCACCTTAAGGCGCATTTTCCACCATGCAAAATTGTCTTTTTCCTGAGCTTCCCAATTGTAAATAGGAAAACCCCAGTTTTGGCCTGCAGGGCTGTACATATCGGGCGGAGCCCCTGCGGACAATCCTTGAATAAAGATTTCAGGATGCGCCCATACATCGGCACTGTCTTCGTTCATTAAAATGGGAAGATCGCCTTTTAAGATTATACCCATTTCAGCAACCGCTTTGGCGGCGGCTCCAAATTGTGTATCCAGCGCTTCTTGCAGCCATACCCAAAACACATGTTCTTCCTGCAAGGATTTATCTTTCCATAATTTATCAATATCTGCTTTTGTTACAGTTTTATATTCCGGCCAGTCTTTCCACGATTTTCCTTCGTTAGCTTCTTTAAGTCTGCGATAAACAGCATATTCTTTTATCCATAAGTTTTTTTCAAACCATGAGGCAAGTCTGCCGCCTGCCGCACTTTTTAAAATATCATTCTTTGCACTGTTAAAAATTTCGCGGCAAATTTCCAATTTTTCTTTAAGCACAAGATAATGGGAGAAACGGGCTGCTTTATCAAATTTATCCCGTGCGGATTTTAGCCGTTTTTTTATGGAATCATCAGCGTTTTTAAACTCTTGCAAATCCTCGATTTTTAAATACAATGGGTGCAGACCAAAAGCTGTCAAACTTGAATAAGGAGAACTTTCAAAACCCGTATCATTTACAGGCAGAAGCTGAATAAGCCTAATCTTCATTTTTTTGCATAGAAGGGCAAACTTAACAAGGTCGGCAAACTCCCCAACCCCCATGCCATTCTTGCTCCTAAGCGCTCCAACGGGAACTGCCGTTCCAATAAGCCTTTTTTTCGTTAATGGGTTAGACATATTTGCCTCCTAATTTATTATAGTATTATAGCACAAGATATAACAATATGGTATTATTATTTTACCAATGAACAAAATTCTTTATGAAAAAATAATGGAATCTTTCTCCTCTGTTTTGCCAATTACAGTTATTGTTCTTGTAATAAGCGTGGTTATTAACCCCCTTCCATCGGGAATTGTTCTAATGTTCATTGCGGGAGCCGCTCTTCTAATTATAGGGATGGGGTTATTCACCCTTGGCGCGGATATGGCAATGATTCCCATGGGGGAAGGCATGGGGGTTCAGCTTACCAAATCCGCAGAGTTGTGGCTTACCGTCATTGTCAGCCTTGTTATGGGGATAATAATTACCATTGCAGAGCCGCCGCTGCTGGTACTGGGAAGACAGGTTCCTTCAGTTCCGGCAACTATCATTATTTTGACTGTAGCTGTTGGCGTGGGGCTTTTTCTTGTTATAGGGGTTTTGCGGACTCTGTTTAATATCAAACTTTCCTGGCTGTTGATTGGTTTTTATATAATTGTTTTTGCAATTGCAAAATATGCACCGGACAGTTTTGTACCTGTAGCTTTTGATTCCGGCGGTGTTACTACAGGTCCAATGACGGTGCCGTTTGTTCTTGCAATGGGCGTAGGTTTAACATCTATCCGCAGTGATAAAAAATCTCAGGAAGATAGTTTTGGTCTTGTAGCGGTTGCCAGTATAGGACCAATTATAACAATGCTTATTTTAGGAATTTTTTACAAACCTGATTCCGTAGAAGCGGAAGTTTATTTGCTTAAAAATGCGGAAACTTCTCAGGATGTTGTAAAATATTTTGCGTTTGAATTTCCGGTCTTTTTTAAAGAAAGCCTTTTTTCAATTTTTGCTATTGTAATTTGTTTTTTAATTTTTCAATTAACTACAAAACGATACCACAAACATCAGCTTGGCCGTATTCTAATTGGATTTTTATACACATTGATAGGTCTTGCGGTTTTTTTAACAGGGGTAAATGTCGGCTTTATTCCGGTTGGACAGCTTCTAGGCGAGCAGCTTGCGGCATCTGACTTAAAATGGATTCTGGTTCCTCTTGGAGTACTGTTTGGATATTTTATTGTAGCGGCAGAGCCGGCGGTTCATGTTCACAATAAAATGATAGAAGAAATATCATCAGGCACCATCACAAAAAAAATGATGAGACGGTCTTTAGCAATTGGCATGGCAATAGCGTTAGCGCTTACAATGCTTAGAATCCTTTTGGGTATTCCAATTATGTGGATTCTTGTTCCGGGTTACGCTATTGGCCTTATTTTAACATTTTTTGTACCCAGAATTTTTACGGGGATTGCGTTTGATTCCGGCGGTGTCTGTTCAGGCCCGCTTACATCAACATTTCTTTTGCCGTTTGCAATGGGAGCCTGCAATGGCGTAGGCGGAGATTTAATGATTGATGCATTTGGTATTGTGGCAGCTGTAGCCATGACTCCCCTTGTTGTAGTTCAATTGATGGGAATGGTGTATCAATTAAGGACAAAAGAAAAAACAGAATTGGAAAAACAGCAGGCAGATGCTTTTAATAATATTGTTATTAATTGGAGCAAAGTTACTGAATTTAATATAAACCGTAAAAAGGAAAAAAACTAAATGGCAAAAAAAAGTCTGGTTAAAAAAATGTTTCCTAAGCTGTCCGGACAGCCTAAAAAAGTTAACCCTAAACTAAAATTTGTCTTTTTTATTGTTGACTGGGAAAAAGCGCATATTGTTTCAGATGCTTTTGTAGAAGAAAAGGTTCGTTTTAACTTTACAAGCAAAGGAAAAGGAACGGCAAGTTCAGAGCTTTTAGACATTTTAGGCATTGGAGCATCAGATAAAGCAATTATTACATGCCTTGAACAAGAAGTGGGTATTCCTGTTTTGTTAAAAGAGGTAAGAAAAAAATTAAAAGCATTTGGTCCCGGTGCAGGTATTGCTTTTACAATACCCCTGTCCGCAATTAATGATCCTATTCTATTAATTTTTAAGCAAAGCATTTTAAAGAATGAAAAAATTGAAGGAGAAAATATGGGAATTAAACATTCACATGATCATGATCTTATAATTTGTGTTGTTAATCACGGCAACAGTGATGAAGTAATGGATACAGCCCGTGCAGCAGGAGCAACAGGCGGCACCATAATACATGCCCGCGGACAAGCGCATGAAGGAGCGGTAAAATTCTTTGGAATCTCCGTTCAGGATGAAAAAGAGCTTATCTTTATACTTACAAGCAGCGATAAAAAAGCTGTAATAATGACGGCAATCTGTGAATCACACGGCCTTAACACTGAAGCTCATGGAATAGTATTTTCACTGCCTGTTGATGATGTCATGGGGTTGAGTTTGTAGAGGGTTATTCCTAATTCCTAAAACTATGTATTGGCGCGGGGATTCGGCCGCCGCGATTTATAAAGACATCACTTGCGGCATTGTTAACCGCCATGATGGGAGAGCCGCCAAGGAGACCGCCAAACTCCGCCCATTCGCCGGCTTTTTTGCCGGGAACTGGGATTAGCCTTACCGCTGTGGTTTTGTTGTTTACCATGCCAATTGCCATTTCATCTGCAATAATTGCGGCAATGGTGGCTGCTGTTGTATCACCGGGCAGCGGTATCATATCTAAGCCAACGGAACATACGCAAGTAAGAGCTTC